>Ga0181589_10000203_pt1 | contig 39863 bp, 33 predicted proteins | sample 071ome_25_FD_132444 | JGI IMG/M metagenome (GOLD analysis project Ga0181589, IMG submission 132444) | Coastal salt marsh microbial communities from the Groves Creek Marsh, Skidaway Island, Georgia - 071410BT metaG (megahit assembly) | ecosystem: Environmental > Aquatic > Marine > Intertidal...
CCAGTCGTCGTGGGTTCGAGTCCCATCATCCACCCCAGTCTTAACATATGCTGACCTCACTTAATTTATTACACAAATCAGTCTGATCAAGTACAAGTGAGCGACTCCGGATTATATGCATAATCACTCTCTGAATTGTCTCTGTAAGGATATTATGTATGCATCTGTTCGGGTGTTGACTACTGATTAATCAAGCATGCTTCAAAGTGAGCTAATAAAGCTCAAAAGCCTGCAATCTATCCAGAAATTCATTATCACCAAGGATTGATGATTGTACTTGGCTGTCTGGATGTGTATATTTCGCAATCCCACGGTGAAACCATTGAGGATAGTGAATTAATCCTCGATTTAGACGTTTTTCGTCGATATACACAGTGATAGCGATGAGTGGGTTTATAATGGTGACAATATAGTGACCATGCGAAAGTGGCGGAATTGGTAGACGCGCTGGATTTAGGTTCCAGTGCCGCAAGGCGTGAGAGTTCGAGTCTCTCCTTTCGCACCACCTACAGATGTTCCTCTTAAAAGGTGGTTAATCAGTAAATCAACTGCAGATAGCACTACAGGATACTTTAGAAGGCATTTGAACCATTAATGTTGAATACTGTAGAGATGTTTCTAAGCATAAATAGCTAAGTGAATTATCAGTAAAAGAGTTACTGACAAAAAATATCTGTTAAATCACAATCAATAATTAATTTATATTCGATAAATTAGGAATACCGCATGCAAGTATCGCTTGAAGAAATCAGCTCATTGGGTCGTAAGCTCACGATCACTATCCCCAATGACAAAATTCAATCGCAAGTTAATAATCGCCTCAATTCTCTCAAGGGAAGCGTGAAAGTTGATGGATTCCGTCCGGGCAAGGTGCCACTAAATATTATTAAGCAGCGTCATGGAGCACAAGTGCATCAAGAAGTTTTGGTTCAAGAGATGCAAAACAGCTATCAAGAAGCCATCATCCAAGAGAAGCTTAATCCAGTAACTAGCCCAAAAATTGAGCCACAAGAAGCCCAACCGGGAGAAGATATTGTATTTGTTGCTACCTTGGATATATACCCTGAATTTGATTTAGCTGATTTTACCGCCTTAGAAGTGAGCTTAAATGTGGCCGAAGTGAAGGAAGAAAATGTGGATGAAGCGCTGCAGCGGATTCAAAAACAAAGAATGAATTGGTCGCCATGTGAAGAGAAGGCAGAAAAAGGTCACAGGATCACTATAGACTTCACCGGTCGATTAGATGGTGAGGAATTCGAGGGTGGAAAAGCCCAAGATTTTGCCATGGTACTCGGTGAGAGCAATATGATCGCAGGATTTGAAGATCCACTATTTGCAATGAAAGTGGGTGAAGAAAAAACATTTGCAGTGACTTTCCCCGAGGACTATAACAATCAATCTCTAGCAGGCAAAGAAACTGAATTCGATGTCAAAGTGAAAAAATTAGAAAAAGGTGAGCTCCCTGAAATTAATGAGGAGTTTATTACTAGCCTTGGTGTCGATGGCACTCTGGAAACACTGCGTGCTGAGATTCGTAATTCGTTAGAAATGGAAGCCAAAAAACAAGCCTCATCGCAAGCAAAACAAGCCGTCATGAAGTTATTGTTGGATAACCATGAGTTTGAGTTGCCAGAATCTATGATCACACAAGAAGTGGCTGCATTGCGTGAGCAGGCACAAAAGAATTATCAAATTGAAGGTGCTTCAGAATTAGGGGATGATCTATTTGTGGATGAAGCCAAGCAACGAGTTAAGTTAGGCCTCATCGTGGGCCAAATAGTTCGTGAGCATAAATTGCAGGTCAGTCAAGAGCGCGTCAATGGACATATTCAAGACTTGGCTAGGCAGTATCCTGACAGCCAAGAGGTGATTAATTATTATACTACCAATAACCAAGCTCGCGCACAGGTAGAGTCTTTGGTGATGGAAGAGCAAGTAGTTGATTCAGTGATCGAAAAAGTCAAAGTTACTGAGAATAAAATTGGTTTCGACGAGATCACAAAGAATCTCTGAGATGATTCAACTATAGATGAAATAAGATAGTATTCACTAGAATAGGATTTTTAGAGGAATAAGATGCTTAATTTTGGGCGTTTGTTGAGAACAATTTTAGGCAACTCTCAATTTATCTATATTAATATCTGTAAAGTATAGTGCGGTGACGTTGCTGTGACAAAACGGTACTATCACCCAAGCAAACATACTAGGAAGCCACTATGAAAGACTTTGAACAACATGCGCCGATGATGAATCTTGTACCGATGGTGGTTGAGCAGTCTGCTCGCGGCGAACGTGCATATGACATTTATTCTCGTCTGCTTAAAGAACGGGTAATTTTTATTGTGGGGCCAGTTGAAGATCATATGGCCAATTTGATTGTGGCTCAGATCTTATTTTTGGAGTCAGAAAATCCCGACAAAGATATTTCTATATACATTAATTCACCTGGCGGTTCGGTCACAGCAGGCATGGCTATCTACGATACTATGCAATTTGCTAAGCCCGATATCAGTACACTGTGTGTTGGTCAAGCCGCTAGTATGGGTGCGGTGCTGCTTGCAGGTGGTGCCAAAGGTAAACGTTATGCCCTTCCTCACTCACGTATGATGATCCATCAGCCTCTCGGGGGATTCCAAGGACAGGCTTCAGACTTTGATATTCATGCACGTGAAATACTCAACATTCGTGAAAAGCTTAATCGCGTATTAGCTCATCATACAGGTCAAAGTATGGATACAATTGCTAAAGATACTGAGCGTGATAATTTTATGGATAGCACCGAAGCCCAGGCTTACGGTTTAATCGACAAAGTCCTCACTTCTAGGGATGCTGAAAGCGCTGAATCTTAGCCGTGCAATAGATTAATTAATAATCTAATGGATACATTAGGTCACTATCTGTTGTTTTGTAACTAACTATTTTAATTGAAAATATATCGATTGGGCGAGCTTGTCCATGTGACTTGCACTTCCACCCGCACGCATTTGCCCCTAGAATATTGACTAACTAATTGCACATAATCGAAATTGCGGAACGTATATGTCAGCTCAATTCACAATATTCACAGGCATCACGTATTCGCGATAAAGATGGGTTAAACGGAATAAATATAGGAATTTCCAATGAGTAATGATGATTCTAAAAAAGACTCAGAGTCCAATAAACTGCTGTATTGCTCTTTTTGTGGCAAAAGCCAACATGAAGTTCGCAAGCTGATTGCAGGGCCGTCAGTATTTATTTGTGACGAATGTGTCGAGCTTTGCAATGATATTATTCGTGAAGAAATGCAGGAACAATCACCAACCGGCTCCAGCAAGCTGCCCAAACCAAGAGAAATTAATGACATTCTTGATGAGTATGTGATTGGTCAAGAAGGTGCAAAAAAAGTTTTATCGGTTGCGGTCTATAATCATTACAAGCGACTAGAAGCCAGCCAGTCATCCACTGAAGGCGTGGAGCTTGCCAAGAGTAACATCTTATTAGTTGGGCCTACCGGATCAGGAAAGACTTTGCTGGCTGAAACTTTGGCAAGATTGTTGAATGTGCCTTTCACCATTGCTGATGCGACTACCCTGACAGAAGCAGGCTATGTTGGTGAGGATGTTGAAAACATTATTCAGAAGCTACTGCAAAAGTGTGATTATGATGTTGAAAAAGCACAGACAGGTATCGTATATATTGATGAGATAGATAAAATCTCACGCAAGTCAGATAACCCATCTATCACCCGAGATGTATCGGGTGAAGGTGTTCAACAGGCGTTGCTAAAGCTGATTGAAGGCACTATCGCTTCTGTGCCTCCGCAAGGTGGACGTAAGCATCCACAACAAGAGTTTTTGCAGGTTGATACCAGTAATATCTTGTTTATTTGTGGTGGAGCTTTTGCAGGGTTAGATAAAGTCATTCTAGATCGTACCGAGAAAACGGGTATTGGTTTTTCGGCTGAAGTTCGGGTAAGAAATCAAAATATTGCTTTTGGTGAAGTGCTCAAGAGTATTGAGCCTGAGGATTTAATTCGTTATGGCCTAATTCCAGAGTTTGTCGGTCGTCTACCCGTAGTGGCGACATTAGAGGAGCTGAGTGAAGATGCATTGGTAAGAATACTCACTGAGCCTAAAAATGCACTTACTAAACAATATGCGCGATTATTTGATATGGAAAATGCTGAAATAGAGTTTCGTCCTAATGCTCTCTCGGCAGTTGCGCGCAAAGCTATGGAGCGTAAAACAGGTGCACGGGGTCTGAGAACGATTCTAGAGAACGTGTTGCTGGATACTATGTATGAGCTGCCATCCACTAAAGGGGTGAGTAAAGTGGTTGTTGATGAGGCGGTTATTAAAGGGGATACTGAGCCATACTTGATCTATGAAGGCAATGAATTCGATAAAACGGCAGAAGAAGATTTGCCCTAGCCTCAAGCATCACTCCAATACCGCACACTTGGCATCTAAAAGACCTAAAAGCTCATGGGTAATCACGCTTCTCTAGTGGGCTAATGAATAGGTCATGTATAAGTAGTTTGACTCGGTCATGTTCACTTTGTGTCCAAAATTGGGCAATTGATCACAATTCACCGAGTTGTTAACCTTTGTATACATTCTGCCTCTTGAAATCACGGGGGCACATCCTTATATAATCACTTAGCGTTATTCATACTTACTGAATCAGACTCAAAGGAGTCTTCCATGACTGAACAAAGCAATTCGACAGATGCAGGTTCTAACAACGATAGTGAAAACCACCCTTCTGATAACACATTAATGGTACCAGTATTGCCACTGCGCGATGTGGTGGTGTATCCGAATATGGTTATTCCATTGTTTGTTGGGCGTGAGAAATCCATTCAAGCGCTTGAGGCAGCCATGGCTAACAACAAGCAGATTTTGCTGGTCGCTCAAAAAACTGCAGAAATCGATAATCCCACCACTGAAGATTTCTACACGATTGGAACACTCTCTACTATTTTGCAATTGCTTAAATTACCTGATGGCACTATCAAGGTATTGGTCGAAGGTGCAGAGAGAGTTGCAGTCACTGAATTTACAGATGCTGAGGTTCACTTCACGGCAACCATATCGAGATTGGGAGACCTACCAGCTGAAGATGAGAAGCAGATAGAAGTTTTATCGCGTTCAATCGTAGGCTTATTTGAGCAATACGTGAAATTGAATAAAAAAGTTCCACCAGAAGTGTTGACCTCGCTGTCTGGCATTGATGAGGCCGACCGCCTATCTGACACGATTGCGGCACATATGGCGCTTAAATTGGAAGAAAAACAGGCGGTGCTTGAAATTATTTCTGTTCAACAAAGACTTGAGCATCTGATTAATTTGATTGAAGCGGAATTAGACGTATTGCAGATGGAAAAGCGTATACGTGGTCGCGTTAAGCAACAAATGGAGAAAAGCCAGCGCGAGTATTATTTGAATGAACAAATGAAAGCTATTCAAAAAGAACTAGGTGAGATGGAAGATGCGCCTAATGAGATTGAGGAGCTGACTCAAAAAATTGAGCAAGCTGGAATGACTGAAGAAGCGAATGAAAAAGCTAATTCAGAACTTAATAAATTGAAGATGATGTCACCCATGTCAGCAGAAGCCACGGTAGTGCGAAACTATATCGATTGGCTGGTCGGTGCCCCTTGGAAAAAGCGCAGCAAAATCAATCGTAAGCTGGATCATGCCGAGAAAGTGCTAGATCAAGATCATTATGGCCTTGATAAAGTTAAAGAAAGAATCTTGGAATATCTCGCTGTTCAACAGAGAGTTAGAAAACTCAAGGGACCCATCTTATGTTTAGTTGGACCACCAGGGGTAGGTAAAACTTCACTGGGTAAGTCGATTGCACGGGCAACAGGTCGCAAGTTTACCCGCATGTCTTTGGGAGGGGTGCGTGATGAGGCAGAAATTCGTGGTCATCGCAGAACATACATTGGTTCTATGCCGGGCAAGATTATTCAAAATCTTTCCAAAGTCGGAGTGCGTAATCCATTATTCTTGCTTGATGAAATAGATAAAATGGCCATGGATTTTCGCGGTGACCCGGCCTCAGCAATGTTGGAGGTGCTCGATCCGGAGCAAAATAACACCTTTGCTGATCATTACTTAGAAGTCGATTTTGATTTGTCGGATATTATGTTCGTGGCTACATCTAACAGCATGAATATTCCCGGTCCATTATTAGACCGAATGGAAGTTATTCGCATTCCAGGTTATACCGAAGATGAGAAGATCAATATTGCTATTAACTATCTAATTCCCAAGCAAATTAAATCAAACGGTCTGAAAGATAATGAGATTACAATCAGCCAGGACGCGGTACGTGACATAGTTCGATACTACACTCGCGAAGCGGGTGTTCGCAATCTTGAGCGAGAGGTATCTAAGGTTTGTCGCAAGGTGGTTAAATCACTTGTCTTGGGGCATACCCAAGACAGCGTAGAGGTGAACTCTGATAATCTTGAAGATTACTTGGGTGTAAGAAAATTCCGCTATGGGTTGGCAGAAGAGAGTGATCAAGTCGGGCAAGTGACAGGATTGGCTTGGACTGAGGTAGGTGGTGAATTACTCACAATCGAGGCAGAGCTGGTTCATGGTAAGGGACGTCTGACACCGACGGGTAATCTTGCCGATGTCATGAAAGAATCCATCCAAGTTGCTCAAACGGTGGTTAGAAGTCGTGCTAATAAGCTCGGTGTAAGTCCTGAATTCTATGAAAAAGTTGATATTCATATTCATGTGCCAGAAGGGGCGGTACCTAAAGATGGACCCAGCGCAGGTATTGGTATGACGACTGCATTAGCTTCAGCTTTATCCGGAATCCCTGTGAGAGCGAATGTAGCTATGACCGGTGAGATCACCTTGCGAGGTGAAGTCCTTCCAATCGGCGGTTTGAAAGAGAAATTACTCGCGGCTCATAGAGGAGGCATCAAGACAGTCATCATTCCACAAGAAAATGAAAAAGATTTGACTGAGATCCCAGAAAATATCCGTGGTCAAATAGATATTCGTTGCGTACGATGGATAGATGAAGTTTTGGAAATCGCACTCAAAGAAAGGCCAATCGTTAATGAAGATGCTGAAGATATTAGCGCTTTGAAAAAGAAGATACTTTCGCAAAAAGGCAAAAAAGAGTCGGTACATCACCATTAATTGGCGTTTTTTAATGGCTTTATTTGTTACAAGCTGATATAAATATTTCTCGCATTATCGATGTGTGTATGTTCGACAGAGCTCGATTACATCAATAGCGCTATAAAAAATAAAATCATACTGCGCTATTGAATCGTGTTTGATGTCCTTAATGCTGATAACCAATAAACCAACTAAAATAGCTATCAGGGATAATAACAAATGAATAAATCAGAATTAATTGAAGCAGTTGCAAGTTCTGCAGACCTTTCCAAAGCGTCTGCTGGTAAAGTTGTTGATGCCGTTATTTCATCAATTACAAACACTCTTAAAAACGGAGACCAAGTCGCGATCGCGGGCTTCGGAACCTTCCTAGTGAGACATCGAGAAGCGCGAACTGGTCGAAATCCACGCACCGGTGAAGCGATGACTATTAAAGCGTCTAATGCACCTAGTTTTAAGGCTGGTAAAGCATTAAAAGATGCCGTAAACTAGCGCGCCTTCAAAGCATGGGTGCTTAGCTCAGCTGGTAGAGCATCGCCCTTACAAGGCGAGGGTCGGGGGTTCGATCCCCTCAGCACCCACCAAAATAATATTGTAGGAAATTATCCAGCACGGAGTGGTAGTTCAGCTGGTTAGAATACCGGCCTGTCACGCCGGGGGTCGCGGGTTCGAGTCCCGTCCACTCCGCCATTTATTTAGACATAGGGGAAGATATCATCTTCCCCTTTCTTGTATACTCTGCATACTTTTTAGTTAATTAATTCCGAGAAAACACATATGCTGATGCAAATACGCGAACGAGCAACAGGAATCTTCGCTTATATAATAGTGACGTTAATCATCATTCCATTTGCCTTCTGGGGGATTCAAGAGTACTTCACAGGCGGCAATCAGGTTAATGTTGCCGAAGTGGAGGGATATGAGATCAGTGTGCAAGAGTTTGACGCGCGATTGAAAGATCAACGACGTTATTTGAGAGATTTACTTGGCGATCAAGCAGAAGATTTCTTTGGTGAAGAAGACGCAGACCTTAAAGATCTTGTACTCAATCAAATTATTCAAGATCGATTATTAACACAAGAGATTGACGAGCAAGGTTACCGTGTTACTGATAATCGTATTTATCAACGTCTTCAATCAATCCCGCAGTTTCAAGTCAACGGTCAGTTTGATAATGAGACTTATCAGCGTATGTTAACTACTCAAAGAAGAAATGCAGTGGAATTTGAATCACAAATACGCCGCGAGGAAGCAATCAATCAGTATCGTGGAAGCGTTGTTTATTCGGCTTTCTTACCTAGTGAAGAAAAGTACAACTACGCAGCATTACAACAGCAAAAAAGATCTTATGAGTATTTTCGTGTCACTGTGTCTGAAGATCAGATCGAAGTCTCAGAACAAGCCATACAAGATTACTATCAAGCTAATCAAAGTCAGTTCAGTAGTGCTGCCAAGGTTAAGCTTGAATACCTAGCCATACAACAGCAATCATTGGCCGAAGGGTTTGAAATCAGTGAACAAGATCTCAAGGATGAGTATGACAATGAGCCTCAGCGTTATCGCACCCAAGAATTGCGCCATGCGAGCCACATTTTATTTAAACTAAATGAGCAAGCGACGGATCTGCAAATAGAACAGGCCTTCGAAAAAGCCCAACAAGCGGTTCAACGTCTGGATGATGGTGAAGACTTCGGTTTGATTGCAAGAACACTCTCTGAAGATAATTTTGCAGATAAAAATAATGGTGCACTTGGCTTGCTCAGCCGGACTGATATCGATAATCCAGAATTCATCAATAAGTTATTCAGTATGGATAGCGGTGAAACCAGTGATCCTATACGTACTAAACTGGGTGTGCAGATTATCAAGCTAGGTGAAATCGTTAAGCCAGTGCAGAGAACTTTTGATGAAGTTAAAGCACAAATCAATTCCGAAATGCGTTCACAACTAGCACAGACAGAATTTGTTCGCCGCGCTGAGATGTTACAGGAGCTGAGTTATGAGTTTCCAGATAATCTTGATAAAGCGGCTGAGGCGTTAGAGTTAAATGTGCAATCCACCGATTGGATACAGAGTGATAGTGGTGATGGTATTGCCCAGAATGCAAAAGTACGCGCATCAGCTTTCTCTGAAGACGCGTTGATGAATCGATATAACAGTGATCTTATTGAGATTGATGAGGGCTATGTCGCTGTAATACGTGTTGTCGAGCATGAACCAGAGCAAGTTCAGGATCTGCATGATGTGAGTGCGCACATTAAGGCGATATTAGCCAGCCGATTGGCGATTCAACAAGCTGAAACTATGGGTAACTCGCTGCTAGAGAAATTAAAGGCGGGTGAGATTTCCATGCAACAGGCAGCAGATGGTGCTGACATCATCCCGGAGACATCCGTGCAGCGTAATAGCCAATCTCCAGATCAGCAGATACTTAAATTTGTGTTTACAGTCAAAGCGGCAGCCTCGGAACAGCCGGTATATGCAGGGACTATGGTAGACAGTGAGTATGTGCTTATTCAACTCAATAGCGTAGAAAAGCCTGAAGCAGATGCTACGCTAAATGCTTCTCAGTGGATTACCTTGCAAGGGCAGTATGGTCGTCGTGAGATGAACTCGATGCTTAAAGCCCTGCGTGAAACTAAGCAAGTGAAGCTTTTTACTGAGAATCTATAGGGCCACAAAAAAGTTGCTATAGAGAGTTGATCTGGTGTGAAACCCTGTTTTACTAATTTAGCACCATAAAATGAGGATGTATTAATGCGGCTTCATTGGCAAATTCTAATAGCGTTGGCATTGGCAGTCATTTTTGGCTCATACACCGATGCGTTGTCTGATGCTGTTAGTATTGATCTCACGGTTGTTTATCAATTTTTTGGCAGCTTGTTTTTAAATGCACTCAAAATGATTATTGTGCCACTCATTGTATCTTCCATTATTGTTGGAATCAGTGGGATGCAGAACGATCATTCATTTGCTCGCATGGGTGGAAAAACGTTTATTTATTACATCAGCACCAGCATTATTGCTATATTGATTGGTCTGGCGATGGTGTCATTGTTTCAGCCGGGCCTGATTGGAGACATACCAGCTAGAGATATTCTAGGATTGCACGCTGATACAAATGAGGTCACTGAGAAAGTTGGTGCTGCCAGTGCGGCTAGCTTGTCAGATATTTTCTTAAGAATGATTCCCACCAATATCATCTATGCTGCAGCACATGGGCAGATGTTAGGTTTGATATTTTTCAGTTTATTATTCGGCTACTTTTTAGCTCGCAATCAAAGTGAAGGTCAGAAATCACTGAAAGGATTTTTTGATGCGACTTTTCATGTAATGCTGGATATCACTAATCTTATTATGCGATTTGCACCCATTGGTGTGTTTGCATTAGTGGCAAATGTCATAGCAGTATCAGGTTTGGAGGTTTTTATTCCGCTGGCCAAGTTCTTTTTTATAGTATTAGCAGGTTTATTTATACATAGTTTCATTGTTATGCCGATATTGCTGAAGACGATTGCACGAGTTCAGCCAACAAAACATATCAGGGCAATGTCACCAGCTATGCTCACGGCTTTTTCAACCAGTTCATCATCTGCAACACTACCGGTGACATTAGATTGTATACAAGAGCGTGCTGGGGTATCCAATCGAACATCGAGTTTTGTATTGCCATTAGGAGCGACAATAAATATGGATGGAACCGCATTATATGAGTGTGTCGCTGCGTTATTTATTGCACAAGCTTATGGGCTAACACTGGGCCTTGCAGAGCAGTTTACAGTTGTTGTATTGGCTCTTATGACATCAATTGGTGTGGCAGGCGTACCTGCGGCTAGCCTAGTGGCCATCACTATTATTTTGACAGCCATTGGTTTACCTTTGGAGGCCATTGGCTTAATCCTAGCGGTAGATAGAATACTGGATATGTGTCGAACCGCCGTCAATGTGTTCAGTGATTCCTGTGGTGCGGTAATTATTGCACGTTCAGAAGGTGAACAAACAAATTTAGCCTAATAAAATAATGCTCAAGACTTATGCAGGTAGCTAGAGATAGTAAGTTCTTGCAATAGGCTCTTAAAAGCAAGTATGAGTTAATAGCCGCTCATACCGACAATATTATATCCAGCGTCAACATAAGTGACTTCACCGGTGATTCCGCTAGCAAGATCGGAACACAAAAAGGCCGCAGCATTACCAACTTCTTCAATACTGACATTCTTTCGTAAAGGAGCATTTTGCTCTACATGTTCTAACATTTTCCGAAAATCGCCGATACCCGCTGCCGCCAGCGTGCGTATTGGGCCTGCAGATATGCAGTTAACTCGAATTCCATCAGGTCCGAGTGCATAGGCCATGTAGCGTGTATTGGCTTCTAGACTGGCTTTGGCTAGCCCCATAACGTTGTAATTTGGCATCGCTTTTTCAGCACCTAAGTAGCTAAGTGATAAAATGGCACTATTATGACCCTTCATCATAGGGCGTGCAGCCTTAGCCAGAGCAGTGAGACTATAACTGCTTATGTCATGAGCCATCATTGAGCCTTCGCGGGTGGTGCTGTTGACAAAATCACCCTCCAATTCTTCTTTGGGAGCAAAAGCGACAGAGTGAATCAGGATATCAAACTCACTCCAGTGCGTACTTAATTGCTTAAACAAGTCAGAGATATTCTCATCTGAGGAAACATCACAAGGTAAAACAATATTGCTATCGCATTCACCCGCAAGTTTCTCTACTCTAGATTGCAGTCTTTCATTTTGATACGTGAAAGCTAATTGAGCACCTTGTTGATGCATGGCTTGAGCTATTCCCCACGCAATTGAGCGATTACTTGCCACACCGATGATAAGTGCTTTTTTATTCTTCAGAAAAGACATGGTTTCTCCTATATTGTTCGCTTTAAATTACTGCATTCTATGAGATGAGACTTTATACTTACATAAAACTCGATACCAGATTGCAAATTATACATGTCCAATCAATTTCATGGCAGCTAGACCTCTGATTAAGTACGTGCTTTTATCTGTGCTCCTGTTGGCAGGATGCAAATCTGGGCAATGGAATAATCCTTATCGTAGTCAAGATACTCAAGCGGACATTATTTATACATCATTTCAGGAGCGACCTAAGGAGCTTGATCCAGTTAAATCCTATAATGCGGCTGAATATGAATTCATCGCGCAGATTTATGAGCCACCGTTACAGTATCACTTCTTGAAACGCCCTTATGAATTAGTCCCTTTATCCGCACGCCAGTTACCGACCAAGACATTTTATGATCAAGAGGGTCAGCGGTTAGCAGAGGATGTGGATCCCTCGCGAGTCGCATACACGGATTATTTAATAGAAATTCAACCTGATATTCGTTACCAACCCCATCCTTCACTGGCTAAAGATGACTCAGATAAATATCGTTATCATAAGCTTCAGGTCGCTGATTTGAAAGACATCTATGTGTTATCAGATTTTAAGCATCAAGGTTCGCGCACTCTGACAGCATATGATTATGTATATCAAATCAAACGCTTAGCCCATCCAAATTTACACTCACCCTTAGCAGGTTTATTAGGTAACTATATTGTAGGATTTTCTGATTATCGCGAGAAAGTATTGGCGTCTTTGGAACAACAACCTGAGCAATGGTTAGATCTATCCAATATCAGTATGGAAGGTGTGGTGGCGCTAGATGATTATCGTTACAGGATCAGAGTGCGTGGTGTCTATCCTCAGTTCATATACTGGTTAAGCATGCCATTCTTCTCTCCTATCCCCTGGGAAGCAGATAAGTTTTATGCTCAAAAGGGTATGAAGCAACGTAATCTTTCTTTTGATTGGTACCCCATTGGCACTGGGCCATTTATGTTGACTGAGAACAATCCTAATCTACGAATGGTATTGGAAAAGAATCCTAATTTTCGTGGAGAGACTTACCCGACTGAAGGTGAAGCTGAAGATGTGTCTAAGGGTTTGCTCGTCGATGCGGGTCGAGCTATGCCATTCGTCGACAAGGTTGTGTTCAGTCTAGAGAAAGAGAGTATTCCTTATTGGAATAAATTTATGCAAGGTTTTTATGATACTTCTGGGATTAGCTCAGATAGTTTTGATCAATCTGTGGAGTTGAGTTCTCAGGGACAATTTGCTTTGACTGATGAAATGCGAGGCAAAGGTATTGAGTTGTCGTCAGCGGTTGCGACTAGTTTGTATTATTTAGGTTTCAATATGCGTGATCCGGTAGTGGGAGGCTTGAGTGAACGGGCACGGTTATTACGCAGAGCTATCTCCATTGCAGTGGACTACGATGAATTTATTTCAATTTTTAGAAATGGACGTGGTGTAACGGCACAGGGGCCAATCCCGCCAGGAATATTTGGTTATGAGGAAGGTGAGGCGGGTCATAATCCCTATATATATCAATGGCACAATCAACAGTCAAAGCGTCGTTCAATCGACGAGGCTAAAGCCATGATGCGCGAAGCAGGTTATGCTCAGGGTATTGATCAGCGAACAGGTAAACCATTGGTCTTATATTTTGATACGGTAAGTCGTGGAGCTGACACTAAAGCGTTGCTCAATTGGATGGTTAAACAGTTTGCTAAGATTGATATTCAGTTAGTGATTCGAGGCACTGATGGCAACAGATTTTTTGATAAATTGAATCAAGGAACTTTTCAAATCTACCAATTAGGATGGAATGCGGATTATCCTGATCCTGAAAACTTCTTTTTCCTATTATATGGGCCGAATTCTATTTTGGTTTCGAAAGGGCAGAATTACAGTAATTATGAAAATGCTGAATTTGATAGATTATTCGATCAAATGAAGAATATGCAAAACAGTCCTCAACGCCTTGCAATTATTCGTGAAATGAATGATATCGTGCGTGCGGACGCACCATGGGTATTTGCATTCAACCCAAAGTCATATTCACTCTCACACCGTTGGTATAAAAATGTAAAACCTAATCTGATGGCCAATAACACAATGAAGTACAAACGTATCGATGCGCATGTGCGTGATCAAATGCGAGAAGCGTGGAATCAACCGCTGGTGTGGCCGTTGTATATATTGTTAGCGTTATTTGTGATTGCCTTTATTCCTGCCATTAGGGGCTATCAAAAAAGAGAGCGAGCAAGGGGCTTATGATTAGTTATATTATTCGTCGAATTTTATATGCAGTGCCTATTTTGATAGGAATAAATGTTATTACTTTTTTATTATTTTTTGTTGTGAACTCACCTGATGATATGGCGATCAGTCAGCTGGGTCAGAAATATACAACAGAACAACAAATAGAAGATTGGAAGCGTGAACGGGGCTATCACTTACCGCTATTTCATAATGCCGACTCGCAAGGATTAGACCAACTTAAAGATACGATCTTTTATCAAAAATCATTACGTCTATTCATATTTGATTTCGGAAGTTCAGATAGTGGTAGAGATATTAGTTATGACATTAAACAACGCATGTGGCCAAGTTTGGCGATTGCGGTGCCTAATTTAATTATTGGTCTTTTAGTCACGATCAGTTTTGCTTTGTTGATTGCCTTTTTTCGAGCCACTTATATTGATTATTGGTCGGTCATTATCTGTGTGGCATTGATGTCGATTTCAACGCTATTTTACATTATTGGAGGACAGTTTATTGTTGGCAAACTCTTACGCGTGGTGCCCATTTCTGGTTATGACACGGGACTGGAAGCAGTGAAGTTCCTTATCCTGCCAGTTATTATTGGTGTCATTAGTGGAATTGGTGCAAGTACGCGTTGGTATCGCACAATATTTTTAGAGGAAATGAGTCGAGATTATGTGCGCACAGCGCGTGCCAAGGGTTTATCTGAGACTCATGTAATGTTTGGTCATGTGTTGAGAAATGCCATGATTCCAATTCTCACTGGTATTGTTGTTGTACTGCCGTTGTTATTCATGGGTAGTCTGTTGACGGAAAACTTTTTCGGTATTCCGGGGTTGGGAAGTTACACTATCGATGCTATTAATCGGCAGGATTTCGCCATTGTTCGCTCCATGGTTTATTTGGGTTCAGTGCTGTATATCATCGGTTTATTGCTCACTGATATTTCATATACCTTGGTTGATCCGAGGATAAGGTTGAGTTGATGACCATGCCTTTTCAGCCAGTTATATTGATTACCGATGCGCTATTCTTTTTATTGACAGCAGCTATAATTGCGTTTGTATTTATGCTGAGAAGTCGGCTACATCTGAAGCGTCCTTGGCAAAAAGTTGTGCAGCGTAAAACTGGCGCAGTCTCATTGTTAGTATTGTTATGTTACTACTCAATTGCTTTGTTAGATTCTATGCATTTTCATCCGCGCTTGGTGAATGGCATGGAGTATCAAGATTCTTCTCAAGTTCAGTCAGACTACCAATACTCCAATGAAATCCTCAGTGTGTTGGACGTGATCATGACACCAATGCGCATACAGGTAGAGAAAACATTTTCAGCCCCTTTGGCCACGCAATCGCTTTCTAAAGAAATGATACAAAACGACGATGGCAGTATAGATCGCATATATCCTCGATTAGAATTCGGTGGGGCTCATCTGGATAATCCAGCAACCGATAAAATGAATGATATCCAATCGTTAGTCGTGCAAGGCCTCATGAAAGGGTTGTTAATCTGGATGGGTATATGTTTGCTTTGCTTGCTAGTACTGGGAGGCTTGAGTTCGTCGGGTATAGCCGGCTATTTCTGTTATGTAAGAAGTGGGCAATCCGAATACCCTGTGGCAACTATTGCATTATGTTTGGCGGTGATTATTGTTCTGATCAATATCAGCATGACCATAGGTACGTATTACCATTTATTCGGTACTGATAAAGTTGGACAAGACGTTTTCTACCAGGCCATTAAAAGTATACGCACAGGAGTGTTAATTGGAGCATTAACGACTTTGGTGATGTTGCCAGTGGCTATCATACTTGGCTCTATGGCGGGTTTTTTCCGAGGATGGATAGATGATTTAATCCAATATGTCTACACCACGCTCAGCTCCATTCCAAATGTGCTGTTGATAGCTGCATCTGTGTTATTGATCCAGGTGTATATGAATAATCATGCAGATAGTTTTGATAGCTTAACTGAGCGTGCCGATATGAGGTTATTATTTTTATGTTTAATACTCGGCATCACCAGTTGGACAGGATTATGCCGATTGCTGAGAGCGGAAACATTTAAATTGCGAGAAATGGAGTACATTCAGGCGGCAACAGCCTTCGGCGTCAGTCAATTTAAAATATTGTCGCGTCACATTATGCCGAACTTCATGCATATTGTGCTCATTACTGTGGTGTTAGATTTTAGTGGTTTGGTATTGGCAGAAGCGGTGCTGTCTTATATCAATATCGGTGTTGATCCAGCCACTAATAGCTGGGGCAATATGATTAATCAGGCCCGTCTAGAAATGGCTCGTGAGCCGGTGGTCTGGTGGTCTCTGACAGCCGCGTTTATTTTCATGTTTATTTTAGTGCTATTTGCTAATTTGTTTGCAGATGTCGTACGCGATGCTCTAGACCCCCGTATTTCGGGAGGTGATGCATGAGACTTTTGTTAGATGTTCAGGGGCTCAGTACCGATATTCGTTTGTCTAGTCAGACCATACATGCGGTTAAAGAAGTCTCATTTCAAGTGCATCAGGGTGAGACGGTAGCACTGGTGGGTGAGTCAGGTTCAGGCAAGTCGATTACTGCTTTATCTATTGCAAGACTACTACCTGATGCAGCCCGTATTTGCCAAGGGGCAATCACATTGAACGGTGATGATTTATTGGCAAAAACTGAACGTGAAATGCGAGCTATACGTGGTAATCGTCTGGCGATGATTTTTCAAGAGCCAATGACATCGCTTAATCCGGTGATAAAAATCGGCGTACAAATTGAAGAATCGTTACGTTTACATAAAAATCTCTATAAACAAGCAGCTAGGCAACAATGCATAGATTTGCTAGATGCAGTAGGTCTCCCCGATCCTGAGCGTAATATTGAGGAATATCCTCATCAGCTCTCTGGTGGGATGAGACAACGTGTAATGATTGCAATTGCATTAGCTTCAGATCCTGAATTACTAATTGCTGATGAACCCACGACAGCACTGGATGTGACTATTCAAGCGCAAGTGCTTAAGCTACTTAAGTCACTTCAATCAGAACGTAATATGGGCATGGTATTTATCACTCATGATCTAGGTGTGGTCCAGCAAATCGCTGATCGTGTGGTTGTTATGCAAGCAGGAGTAGTGGTTGAAGAGGCGTGTGCAAAAGATTTTTTTGCCGCCCCGCAACATCCTTATAGCCAGCAATTACTGAATGCGCTTCCAAGTATCGAAAAGCGAGGTATCAAACTATCCGGTCAAGCATTGGAAGCGGTTGAACATGTGCAAGTGGCTGACGAGCCAGAACAAGCGACTTTACTCAAAGTGGAGCACTTAAAAGTTTATTTCCCAATTAAAGCGGGGTTGTTCAAAACTACTGTTGGATATGTAAAGGCAGTGAATGATGTTTCGTTTCAACTTCAGCCAGGTAAAACACTGGCGTTGGTAGGAGAATCTGGCTGTGGCAAAACCACTGTGGGTAAAGCTATTTTGCAGTTGATAGCAGCTACCGATGGGCGTATTGAATTCACTGGCGATGATTTATCAACATTGAACGGTGTTGAATTGTTAGAAAAGCGGCGTGATTTACAAATTATTTTTCAAGATCCTTATTCCTCACTCAATCCACGTATGTTGATTGGTAATATTATTGAAGAGGGCATGGTGGCTCTGGGTGAAAGAAGCACTGCACAACAGCGATCCGATGAGATTGATTGTTTATTAGCACAAGTTGGATTACCTGAGGATGCAAAATATCGATATCCTCATGAGTTTTCGGGTGGACAAAGACAACGGATATGTATTGCACGTGCATTGGCAGTAAAACCTCGAGTGATTATCTGTGATGAACCCACCAGTGCGCTAGATGTTTCTGTGCAAGCACAGGTCCTAAATTTGCTGAAGGATTTACAGAATCAGCTGGGAGTGAGTTATCTGTTTATTACCCACGATATGTCGGTGGTAGGTTATCTTGCAGATGAGGTGGCTGTAATGAACTCAGGCGTGATCGTGGAGCAAGGTCCTGCGGAGCAGGTATTGATGCACCCTCAGCACGAATATACTCAAAAATTATTATCAGCGGTTCCTCATGTCAGCGTGGGTTAACAGGTGACATGTTTGATCTGACTGCCATAAAAGCTTGGTATAAAACTGCATCCGGTCAATTGGTTGCAGCGGTTATTGAGAAGCATATGGCTAAAATTAGTGCCTGTATTTTTGGATATGTTGCGGTTGAAGTTGGTCATGTACTCTCGCCTGAAAGCTTACTCAAAAATTGTACAATTCGAAAAAAGATTGTGCTGGATCGTTCTGATAATGCCGATGTCATCGCAAGCCCAACGGCATTTCCGATTGCTTCCGACAGTATCGATCTCATTGTGATGACTCATGCCTTGGATTTTACTAGTCAACCGCATGAAATTTTGCGCGAGATGGAACGAAGTTTGGTGGCAGAGGGTCATTTAATTATCATTGGTTTTAATCCGTTTTCTTTCTACGGGCTATGGCGTGTGTTTTTAGCTCGAACTAAGACGACACCTTGGTGTGCTAATTTTTATAGCATTAAAAGATTGCGTGATTGGTGTGGTTTGTTAGGGTTAGAAGAAGTTGAGATTCACTACGCAGGACATTTACCTCCTTTCAAACATTTGCAAGCATGGAAAAAGATGCGGCCAGTAGAAAACTTTTTAAAAAAATATTTTTATCGTTTTGGCGGACTTTACATTCTGGTGGTTCGAAAAAGAGTCGCTCGTTTAACACCATTAATGGACGCATGGTCATCTCCTAGGAGATTATTCCCTAAGGAAGTGCCTGGGTCTTCTGCAAGCTACACAGCTGGACAAAAAAACAATGACTGAATATGTTGAAATTTTTACTGATGGTGCTTGCCGAGGAAATCCTGGCCCCGGTGGGTGGGGAGCGTTGCTGAGATACAAAGACAGTGAGCGAGAATTGAAGGGAAGTGATCCTGATACCACTAATAACAGAATGGAATTGCAAGCGGCTATATCATCTCTGGCAAGCCTATCGCGACCGTGTCGAGTGAGTTTGACGACCGATTCACGTTATGTGATGGATGGAATAGAAAAATGGTTGGATGGCTGGAAGAAAAAAGGCTGGAAGACAGCATCCAAAAAGCCGGTAAAAAATGAAGATTTGTGGCGCCAACTCGATGAGTTGGTGCAGATGCATAATGTAGAGTGGAATTGGGTTAAGGGACACAGTGGTCACATTGAAAATGAAAGAGTAGATAGTTTGGCTAATCAGGCCATAGACGAGATGCAAAATTTTTAAGAGCTAGTGAGAATGAAAAAATGAGACAAGTTGTCTTAGATACTGAAACTACAGGCTTGGAAGTGAGTGATGGTCACAGAGTGATTGAAATCGGTGCGATTGAGATTGTTAACCGAACTGTCACTGAACGCTTTTATCATCAATACCTCAATCCTGAACGTGCCATTGATGCAGGTGCGCAAGAAGTGCATGGGATTAGTATAGAATCGCTCCAGGATAAACCAAAATTTGTTGATATTTGCGATGAATTTATTGAATTTATTAGAGGTAGTCACTTAATAATTCACAATGCGGCTTTTGATGTAGGCTTTCTTGATCACGAGCTGGCGATTGTTGGCCACAGGGTTAAAAATATTCAGCAAATATGTACTGTGACCGATTCCTTACAGGAAGCCCGAAAAATGCATCCTGGTCAGCGTAATAGTTTGGATGCTTTATGCAAGCGCTACGATATTGATAATACTCACCGTGAATTGCATGGTGCTCTCTTGGATGCTCAGATTCTCGCTGATGTTTATATGGCGATGACAGGGGGGCAAGTTACTATGAGTCTAACTGCTGATGATCAAATCAAAAAACAAATACAGTCTGACGAGTCTGTCGATCAGTCTGTGAATTATGAGCTTAAATTGGTCGAGGCGTCACAGCAAGAAATACAAGAGCATGAAAAAATGTTAGAAAATATGGCTAATAGCTGCGATCAAGGCGTGTTGTGGAAAACTTAATATGAGTTTATTGATTATTATCAGTGTTTGAGTATGCGTTCTTTTTGACGTTGCCAGTCTCTATCTTTTTCCGTGGCACGTTTATCATGTTGTTGTTTGCCTTTGGCAACACCAACTTCAACTTTTGCACGGCCTTTCTTCCAGTACATCTTAGTGGCAACTAATGTGTAACCTTTGCGTTCGACCACGCCGATTAATTTGTTGATTTCATGTCGATGCATTAATAATTTGCGAATGCGTGATGGATTGATATTCAAATGTGTAGCTGCCGTTGATAAGGGCGTAATATGCGCCCCCGATATCCAAGCTTCTCCTTGCTTGATGAAGATGTAACTTTCTTTGATTTGGATGCTTTTTTCACGCAGACTCTTTACCTCCCAGCCTTCTAGCGCAAGTCCAGCTTCAATCGTATCTTCGATAAAGTAATCGTGGCGTGCCTTCTTATTTAAGGCAATTGTGCTGTCACCATTGGAGTTTTTGATCTTTTTCATGGCGCTAGTATAAACCGCAACAGAGTTAAGCGCGATTGCGACTTGAGAGTCGTCTCAAAATTCATCAAAATGACCCTTCATCCCTTAATTAGCTACTGCTTATGTCTATCCCAACTGCTTCCATTCATGGTGAATGGTCAACTAGATTAGCTTTTATCCTAGCCGCCACTGGTTCTGCAGTGGGTCTTGGTAATATATGGAAGTTTCCCTACATGGCGGGTGAAAATGGTGGTGGTGCATTTGTCATTATCTATCTTGGATTTATTATATTATTTGGTTTGCCGGTGATGATGGCTGAAGTGTTAATGGGAAGGCGTGGACGTCAGAGTCCGATTAACACTCTGAAGTTGTTATGTCAGCAAGAACAAGCAAGAGCTATATGGGGATTGATTGGTTGGAGTGGCGTTCTGGCCGGTGTGCTGATTCTTTCTTATTACAGTGTGATTGCCGGTTGGTCTTTATCTTATGTATTGGAAAGTGGTGCCGGTCAACTAAAGAACATTGACCAACGTGAGGCTGGAAATTTGTTTAAGCAGCTAATTTCAGACCCTGTTAAATTGGTGGTATGGCACAGTATCTTTATGTTCATGACTATGGTGGTGGTGGCGCGTGGCGTTAATAGTGGCATAGAAGTTGCGGTTAGATATCTTATGCCAGCGTTGTTTTTATTGTTGCTGATATTGATTGGCTACTCATTGACGCATGGTGGATTTGCGCAGGCGGTGGACTTCATGTTCACGCCAGACTTTAGCAAGATTAATCAGGATGTTGTGTTGAGTGCCATGGGTCAGGCATTTTTTTCGCTCAGTTTAGGTATGGGGGCAATCATGATCTATGGTTCTTATCTTAATAAGACTGCCTCAATTGGTAAAACTACATTAGCGGTTGCAATCGCTGATAGCGGTGTAGCGATCCTTGCTGGCTTGGCGATTTTTCCTATTGTATTTTCTAATGGGCTCGAGACAGCTCAAGGGGCAGGTCTGATATTTAACACACTACCCTTAGCGTTTGGTCAGATGTCAGGGGGATTACTTTTTGGCACCTTGTTTTTCATAATGTTGGTCTTTGCTGCATGGACATCATCCATTTCTTTGATTGAGCCTGCGGTAGCCTGGTTGGTAGAAAATAGGGGATTGGCGAGAGTACGGGCCAGTATCTACTGTGGTTTTGCTACTTGGTTAATTGGGCTGGGTACCGTTTTGTCGTTTAATTATGGTCAAAATTGGCAGATTTTTGGAAAAACATTCTTCGATTGTCTAGATTATTTAACCTCCAACATCATGTTGCCTTTAGGGGGATTGATGATCGCGTTATTTGTGGGCTGGGTAATGAAGGAAACCTCAGTCAAAGAAGAGCTTGCTATGCAAAACCAAGTGATTTATTCGATATGGCTATTCTTACTCAGATTTGTCACTCCATTGGGTTTGGTATTGGTGTTTCTCAGTGTAATAGAGGTGATTTGATTATGCCCAGTATGAGTCGAAGTGCATTAGTTCCTTACACTGCGGAGCAGATGTATCGAGTTGTCAATGATACGCAAGATTATCCTAGCTTTGTGCCTTGGTGTAATCAAAGTGAATTTAAAATTTTGAGTGATTGTGAAAAACAAGCAACGTTGCATTTTGCTAGAGGGGCAATTAAAACTTCATTTACTACGCGAAATACCCTGTCTGAAGGCGAGAGTATAGCTATGGAATTAGTTGATGGTCCGTTTAAGCAATTGCATGGTGTATGGCGTTTTACAGAAATAGAAGATCTAGGTTCGCGAGTCGAATTATCATTGGAATTTGAATTATCTAATCCAGTGTTGAAACTCGCATTGGAGAGTTTCTTTAATCAAATATGTGACCGATTGGTTAGTTCTTTTGTTGGACGTGCTGAGCAAATTTATAATTAAAACACTATGAAAATTGAATTAGTATATGTTCAGGCTGATTGTGAATTTATTCAGCATTTGCAAGTGCAAGCTAATAGCACTATTGAGGATGTTGTCAGATGCAGTGATTTATTAAAGCAGTGTCCTTATCTTTCACTGTCGTCTTTAGATGTAGGGATATACAGCACAGCGGCCAGTTTGCAAACCATTGTCAAAGATGGTGATCGAGTTGAGGTTTATCGTGATTTGCAGATGAATCCCATGGAGGCGCGACGCTTACGTGCTCAAGTTTGATATTCAGGAAAACATTAACTGATTTAACTTATTGCGCGGCTATTTCATTGTCGGGCTTAGGCATGTCACCTTTTTGTATTTCTGATACTTTGTCGCCGTCAAAAAATACCGTTAGATGATACCGCTCGGAATCACCATAATCTGGAATCAAATGGAAAACATAGTCCCATCGGTCTGGGTGAAATACGTCAGTAATTAGAGGGCTACCCATTAGGAATTTGACTTGTTCCTTGGTCATACCCACTTTTAATTGTTCAACTTTCTCAGGTTCAATTGCATTGCCTTGTTGCACATCAATTCTATGAACAGTGAACATTCTCCCAGAGCAGCTGCTTAGAATGATGGTGGCACAAATAATATTAATGATAGCTAAGAATTTAATCATGATGACTTTCTTAAATTTGTCGGATTTTTGATAGTGAATTATGAACATTGAAATTATGAACTATGAGGCTGGTTCGTTTGATGAAAATATATTTAACATCTCTTGTGCATGGGAATAAGCATTTTCAGTGAGCTTAACACCCCCGATCATACGCGCAAGCTCTGATACGCGTTGTTGCGAGTCAAGATACTCTATTGCTGATGATGTGTCTTTACTTTCTGCAGTTTTATTGACTCGGTAATGATGATGGGCGCTGGCAGCCACTTGAGCCAGATGAGTAATACACATGACTTGTTTGTGTTCGCCAATATCACGTAAGGCTCTACCTACTACTTCAGCTACAGCGCCTCCGATACCGGAATCTACTTCATCAAAAATTAATATCGGTACTTCAAGATGTTCTACCGCGATCATTTGGATGGCAAGACTAATACGTGACAACTCGCCACCGGAAGCAATTTGAGTTAACGGCAGCATTTTTTGACCAGGATTAGTTTGTATGTTGATGACAATCTTATCTGTGCCATGGTTATTTGCCGGTTGTTGCGATGTGACGGTGAATTCTAACTTGGCTCTTTGCATGCCTAGTTTGCTTAAAGCTTGAGTAATTTGTTGGCTTAATTTTTGGCTAGCTTGAATTCTTTTTTTACTGATCTTATCGGCTAAGGCGATGTATTTTTGTTCGCTTTTTTTGCATTCTTCATTCAATACATCCAGGTCATAATCTGGCTGAGTGAGTGTCTCTAATTCCTGGCTGAGTTGTGAGTGGAGTCGTGTTATTTGCTCTGGAGAAATTTTATGTTTACGAGATATTTGATCGATTAAGCTCATTCGTTCTTCAGTTTCAGCTAGGGATTGAGAGTCAACATTAATTTTTTCTGCATAATGACTAAGTTCGCCAGCCGCTTCATCAATAAGGGTGATAGCTTCCAGTAAGGATTGTTGAGCATTATTGAGTTCTTCATCATTAGCAGCACACTTCTCGATTTGACTCATTACCTCGTTGAGCTGTGAATAAATATCCTGGCTGTCATCATTTTTGAGTTGATGGCTGGCTTGTGAGCTCATCTGTTTAAGATCTTCTGCATTAGACAGACGAATCAGTAATTTCTCTAAATCAGCAAATTCATTTTCTGACAATGAGAGTTGATCTAATTCTTCTACTTGGTAACGTAATAAATCAATTCTTGATGCAATATCGTTAGCATTTTCTGATAAGTTTTGTAGCTGTTGAGTCAGTTTCTGCCAATGCTGATGATATTCAGACAGGGTTTTTAGCTGGTTAGTATTACCTGCAAATTGATCAAGTAGTTGACGTTGAGTAGTCGCTTGCATGAGAGATTGATGTGCGTGTTGACCATAAATATTAATGATCTGTTCGCCCAATTCTCTGAGAGTTTTAAGTGGTACAGGTACGCTATTGATGTAAGCGCGTGACTTACCATCAGCACGCATTACACGTCGTAAAATACACTCTGTATCTGCGCTGAAATCATGCTCTTGCATCCAGTCTAGTATGGCCGAATTTTTAGATAGCTCAATTACTAAAATAATTTCAGCGGTTTCTTCACCTGCGCGGATTAGGGAGCTGTCAGCACGATCACCTAGTACCAGTCCAATGGCGCCAATGATGATAGATTTGCCCGCACCAGTTTCCCCAGTGAGGGTGCTTAACCCTGCAAAAAATTCTAACTCCAAGTGTTGGATGATGGCGAAGTTATTGATATGTAGCGATTTGAGCATATGCTTAGGGTTGTCGACTCCAGTTCAGCTTCTCACGTAATACATTAAAAAATGAGTAGCCATTAGGCTGGATTAATATTAGCGGTTTGGGTGATTTTTCAATCACTATGCTATCACCGGGATTCAATTCGCTAATCATCTGCCCATCTACAGCAACAACCCCACGATGTTGGTTACTATCAGAGTAAATGATTTCTAGACGATTATCATTGTTGACTACAATTGGTCTATTGCTCAGTGTATGTGGGCATATCGGTACTAAAATTGTGTTGTTTGCAGTTGGATGGACGATTGGGCCTCCTCCTGACAAGGCATAAGCGGTGGAGCCAGTCGGAGTGGACACGACCAAGCCGTCGGCACGCAGAGTATTTAAGAATTCATCGTTGATTCTTGTTTCCAAATCAATAATTCTCACACTAGTGAGTGCGTGAGCAACAATGTCATTAATTGCAAAACGTTGCGCAATAACTTCATTGTCGCGCATGACTGTGGCACTGAGTGTTGGTCGTTTTTCCTCAAAACACTCGCCATTCAACATATCGTTCAGATCGGTGTCTAAATTTGCGGGTGGAATATCAGTGAGGAAACCTAATCGACCACGATTGATACCAATGATAGGAATATTATGATTGAGCATTGATTGAGCGGCAGCAAGCAAGGTACCGTCACCACCAACCACCACAGCAAGATCAATTTCAGTATGCATATCATTAACCTCGATGCATAAATCCGCTGATTGAGTTAGGTATTGTTGTGTGTGTTTATCTGCCACAATACGAATCTGTCTGCGTGTGAGCAGTTCGTACAAGCTGCGCACAGTAGCAATGACTTGTTCATCATTTTGTTTTGCGATAATACCGATAGAGTTGAATTGATTTTTCACAATTTTAGTGTGCCCTGAAAGTGACTAATGTAGGGTTTTTCTTGCTCTCGTAAGATTCAGTTAACGTCAAAGTTCATGACTAAAATGGCCAAAGTTGAAACTGCTATATGCGAATATAACTCAAACATTAGTCATAATCATTTAACTGTCCAATTTTCCGTTAATGTAATATAAAATTCAGCTATTAGCAGCGTTATATCGATACTAATGCATAACCACGATGAGGTCGATGATATGGATCAACAACTGGATGCTCGCACCCAGCACTTATTCCGAGTGTTAGTGCAGAGTTTTATTCAAGATGGCCAACCCGTTGGTTCCAGAACGCTGGCACGAGTATCGGAGCTGGATGTAAGTCCTGCCACGGTACGTAATGTCATGTCGGAATTAGAAAATTTAGGCTATTTGCACTCACCTCATACGTCTGCAGGGCGCATCCCAACAGCACGTGGTTACCGACTATTTGTCGATACTATGCTGGAGGTGAAGCCATTAAATTCATCAATGGTGACCGGCCTTAAATCTCGTTTAACTTCCACGCAAGAGACTACTCAGGGCGTGGTGGAGACTGCCACTAGTTTACTGTCATCTCTTACGCAGATGGCAGGTGTGATCACTGTTCCTCAGCATCACAAAGCGGCTTTCCGACAGATAGAATTTCTCAGTCTATCAGATCAACGCGTGTTAGCTATCTTAGTCGTTGATAAAAAAGAAGTGCATAATCGAATCATTAATCTTGATAGGGAATATAGTTCTTCCGAGTTGCGTGAAGCAGCTAATTATCTCAATGATATTTTGGCTGGCCGCACACTTCAGGAGGTAAGAAAAATACTTCTCAGAGACCTTGATACAGTTAGACACGATATGGACGCATTGATGCGCAATGCGATTACCTTAGGTGAGAAAATATTTACACAACAGGAAGAAACCACTGCAAATTATATTGTGGATGGGCAAACCAACTTAATGGAATTTGAGGAACTATCCAATGTTGATACTTTGCGTGGGCTATTTGATGCCTTTAATCAAAAAAAAGAAGTGCTGCATCTATTAGATCGCTGTATTTGCGCGACTGGCGTGCAGATATTCATTGGAAGCGAATCTGGTTATCAAGTGTTTGATGATTGTAGTGTGGTGACTGCACCATATCATGCTAATCAAGATGTTAAAGGAGTGCTCGCTGTTGTAGGACCCACACGCATGGCTTACGATCGTGTAATACCCATAGTTGATGTGACCGCAAAATTACTCAGTGAGGCCTTGAATTCTGATTAACTGCACCCACATTGGTAACAATTGTTAATTAACTCAGGGAATTTTTATGTCTAACCATTCGGAATCATCTGGTGATGTTGAAGATAATGGACGTGTAGAGCTCGAACCTGTGCCCGAGGACAGCGCTGTTGCAGATCAAGCTTCTAATACATTATCTGAGCCAAATGAGAACTCAAGTGAAGATCCAGGCAACGACCAAAATACTGAATCAGAGACAGAGGATACATCAGTGTCTTCTGTAGAGCAGCTTCAACAGGCTTTACAAGAAGCACAAGAAAAAAGCTCAGAACATTGGGATTTGTATACTCGGTCAGTGGCCGAGCTTGAAAATGTTAAGCGTCGTGCTGAGAAAGATGTCCAGTCTGCACACAAATTTGCACTTGAGAAGTTTAGTCAAGACCTATTAGCGGTTAAAGACAGCTTAGAATTGGGTCTAAGTACAGAGGATGCTGATGCAGATAAATTGCGTGAAGGTACCGACTTAACGTTGAAAATGCTTTCACAGGTACTGGAGAAGTTTAATATTGTCGAGATCAATCCTGTTGGTGAGAGTTTTGATCCTAACCATCACCAAGCCATGACTATGCAGTCAAGCAACGAATATGAACCGAATACGGTGATAGCTGTTATGCAAAAAGGATATTTATTGAATGATCGCTTATTGCGCCCAGCAATGGTGATCGTGTCTAAGGTGGCTGATGCATAAATAAGCAATAAAATTCATCCTTAGGGCTTGAAAAAATTATCCCCGCCCTAATATTCAAACATAGAAGATTAAACGCGCAATCACCTATACGCTGATAGTGCTGAAGAGAACATTTTTTGGAGTAAATAGTTATGGGAAAGATTATTGGTATTGATTTAGGCACAACGAATTCATGTGTATCTGTCATTGATGGCGGTAAATCAAAAGTAATTGAAAATAGTGAAGGTGATAGAACCACTCCTTCAATCGTGGCGTTCAGTGACTCTGATGAAGTGTTGGTGGGTCAATCAGCCAAACGTCAGGCGGTGACTAACCCAGAAAATACTTTTTATGCTGTTAAGCGTTTGATTGGAAGACGCTTTGATGAAGATGCCGTTCAAAAAGACATAAAATTGGTGCCATACAAAATTGTCAAAGCTGACAATGGTGATGCATGGGTAGAGGCGCATGATAAAAAGATGGCTCCGCCAGAAATTTCCGCGCGTGTACTCATGAAAATGAAGAAGACAGCAGAAGAGTATCTTGGCTCAAGTGTCACTGAGGCGGTCATAACTGTGCCGGCATATTTCAATGACTCACAACGTCAGGCTACTAAAGATGCAGGTAAAATTGCCGGTCTTGATGTCAAACGTATCATTAATGAACCAACAGCAGCAGCATTGGCCTATGGGCTGGATAAACAAGAAGGTGACCGTAAACTAGCGGTATACGACTTAGGTGGTGGTACTTTTGATGTGTCTATTATTGAAATTGCGGAAATCGATGGTGAACACCAGTTCGAAGTGCTTGCAACCAATGGTGATACATTCCTTGGTGGAGAGGATTTTGACTTACGCTTAATCGAATACTTGGCTGATGAGTTCAAAAAAGATCAAGGCGTTGATCTTCACAGTGATCCATTAGCTCTGCAGCGACTTAAAGAAGCCGCTGAAAAAGCTAAGATTGAGTTGTCGTCATCACAACAAACCGAGGTGAATCTGCCTTACATCACTGCTGATCAGAGTGGCCCCAAACATCTCAATATTAAGGTGACACGTGCAAAATTAGAATCATTAGTAGATGATTTGATTCAACGCACTATAGAGCCATGCAAGATGGCATTAGCTGATGCTGGATTAAAGGCTTCTGACATTGATGACGTGATTCTCGTAGGTGGCCAAATTCGCATGCCGAAAGTTCAAGAGGCCGTGCAGAACTTCTTTGGAAAAGAGCCAAGAAAAGATGTTAATCCTGATGAAGCAGTCGCCATGGGTGCTGCGATTCAAGGAGGTGTACTGGGGGGTGACGTTAAAGATGTACTCTTACTAGATGTCACACCACTCTCGCTGGGCATCGAGACCATGGGCGGTGTAATGACTAAGTTGATTGAAAAGAACACGACTATACCAACGACGGCCTCACAGGTGTTTTCTACGGCTGAGCACAATCAAACAGCAGTGACTGTGCATGTATTGCAGGGAGAACGCAGTCAAGCGGCCTCAAATAAATCTCTTGGTCGTTTTGATTTGACTGACATTCCACCCGCACAGCGTGGCGTGCCTCAGATTGAAGTGAGCCTAGATATTGATGCCAACGGTATATTGAATGTATCAGCAAAGGATAAGGCAACCGGTAAAGAACAATCGATTGTGATCAAGGCTTCGAGCGGATTGTCTGAGGATGAAATTAACCAGATGGTTCAGGATGCCGAGACTCATGCAGAAGAAGATCGTAAGTTTGCTGAGCTAGTTGGTGTGCGAAATCAAGCGGATGCGATGATTCATGCGTCCGAAAAATCGCTAGAAGAACTTGGCGATAAAGTGTCAGAAGAAGATAAAACCAACATCGAAGCTGCGATTAAAGACTTGCGCGAGGTGTTAGATTCTGAAGACAAAGATGCGATAGAAGCCAAAACAACGGCACTGACAGAGGCATCTGGAAAATTAGCAGAGAAGATGTATGCAGAATCCGGTGCAGCTGCAGATCCGTCTCAAGCGGGAGCTGAAGCACAAGCTGATAAAGGTCAAGAAGACGTTGTTGATGCAGAGTTTGAAGAAGTTAAGAATGATGATAACGCTGCAAGTAAATAATTGACTCTGAATGATAGGGCTGCAGCTCTATTGACAGTAATAGGCTTTACTCGTAGAAATGCAAACTTTAGTCCGAGGCTAATATTTAGCTTCGGACTTTGTTGTATCTGGAAAACTTAATTTAATATACATATGGCTAAAAGAGATTATTACGAAGTACTCGGCGTACAAAAAAATGTCAATGAAGCTGAATTGAAAAAAGCTTATCGACGTCTTGCGATGAAATACCACCCTGATCGTAATGAAAGCAGTACTGAAGCTGAGGAAAAATTCAAAGAAGCCAAAGAGGCCTATGATGTGATTTCTAATCCTCAGAAGCGTGCTGCTTATGACCAATATGGTCATGCTGGCGTGGATCAGCAGGCCGGCTTTGGTGGAAGCCAAGGTGGAGCAGATTTTGGTGACATATTCGGTGATATGTTCGGTGATATTTTTGGCGGCGGCGCTGGTCGAGGTAGTCAGAACCGTGCCTATCGTGGTGCTGATCTGCAATACAATTTGCAGTTGACTCTCGAGGAAGCTGTATTCGGCACTGAGAAAAATATAGATGTAACCTCCAAGCAAAGTTGTGAGACTTGTTCGGGTAGTGGCGCAGAACCCGGCTCTGAAATGGAAACATGTTCGACTTGCGGTGGTGCTGGACAGGTGCGTATGCAACAGGGATTTTTCTCGGTCCAACAAACATGCCCCAAGTGCCATGGTCGCGGTAAAATCATTACTAATCCCTGTCAGCGTTGTCATGGCACAGGGGCAGTTGAGCGCAAGCGCACTTTGTCTGTGAAAGTGCCTGCGGGAGTAGATACGGGAGACCGTATCAGGTTGGCAAATGAAGGTGAGGCGGGAACTAATAGTGGTCCGGCTGGCGATCTTTATGTACAGATTCATGTCAAGCAACATGCCATATTTGAGCGCGACGGTGAGCATTTACATTGTGAAATACCTATCAGTTTTGTCACTGCGGCAATCGGTGGGGAGGTTGAGATACCTACCCTTGATGGCAAGTTGATGCTAAAGATTCCTGCTGAATCACAGACTGGCAAACAATTTAGATTGCGTGGTAAGGGGGTGAAACCAGTGAGAGGTGGTGCTCAAGGTGATTTATATGTGCATGCAGTGATTGAAACGCCAGTGAATCTGAATAAAGAGCAAAAAGAATTACTCAATCGTTTCAATGATTCTTTACAAGAGGGTGAGAAGCGTCATAATCCTAAATCAGATGGATGGGGGGCTGGCGTCAAAAGCTTCTTTGATGATTTAAAATTTTGGTCTAAATAGATCAGGCATAGAATTATGACAACAAACATTGTGGTGAATGGGGCTGGGGGGCGCATGGGCAAAGCGCTCGTGCAAGCTTGCTGCGAGAACAAGCATACGGCGCTGATAGCAGCATTGGCCCGAGCTGGCGCAGATTGTTGTGGAGGTGACGCAGGTCTTGTAGCGGGTATAGACAAGCAATCTATTAATATAAGTAGTGAAGCCAATCCTGACGATTGGCAAGATCCTGTGTGGGTGGATTTCACCCTCCCAGAAGGCGCAATTGATGCATTGACTTTTTGTCAACAGCACAAAATTCCTATGGTGATCGGTACTACTGGCTTTAATACAGATCAGAAAGCCTTAATTCGGGCCGCTAGTCAGGTGATTCCGCTAGTATTCGCACCGAATATGAGCGTCGGTGTGAATTTATGCTTAAGTATACTCAAAACGGCCGCCCACACTCTTGGTGAAGACTATGACGTTGAAATCGTTGAAGCACATCATAAGAATAAAGTAGACGCACCCTCGGGCACAGCCCTACGAATGGGCGAAGTGATTGCAGAGGCATTGGATGTCAATTTAGAGGATCGGGCTGAATACTCACGTCACGGTAATATTGGTTCAAGAAAACCCGGCACCATTGGATTCCAGACCATACGTGCAGGCGATATTGTTGGCGAGCATACAGTCACTTTTGCAGGGATAGGTGAACGCATAGAAATTTCTCATAAGGCGACTAGCCGACTGACTTTTGCGCGTGGGGCTATGCGAGCGGCTCATTGGTTAAAAGATAAGCCAGTGGGTCTATATGATATGCAGGATGTATTGGGATTGAAGATTTAAAGTGTAAAATTGTCTACCGACAGACGATAACTTGCAGTACAATCCAAGCAATTAAAAAATATATCAAGGCGGGGCCTCTTTATGAGATGCCCCGTTTTTTACATGCATGATTAGGAGGAAATGGTTGAGATTGCCCGCATATCTGGTACTTGAAGATGGCACCATTTTTCAAGGATGCTCAATCGGCGCTCAAGGCAGTACGGTAGGTGAGGTCGTTTTTAATACTTCAATGACCGGTTATCAAGAAATTCTTACTGATCCCTCATATCGCAAACAAATCGTTACGCTGACCTATCCACACATTGGCAATGTCGGCGTGAACTCAGAGGACTGGGAGTCTGAGCTAGTGCATGCCGCTGGTTTGGTAATTCGTGATAGCTCAATGATCCACTCTAATTGGCGCAGTCAACAGAGTTTAGAGGATTATCTAAAACAACATAATATTGTCGCGATTGCTGACATAGATACGCGCAGCCTAACACGCCGGTTAAGAGAAAAAGGCGCCCTAAGTGGTGTGATTGTCAGTGGACAACAAGATCCTCAAGAATATATCTCACAAGCACAGGCTTTTGCTGGACTTAAAGGTATGGATTTAGCAAAAGAAGTGACCACAGACAATGCTTATTCGTGGGATCATAATACTTGGACCTCAGAATCATTGAATACCACGGTTATCACCGACATGAGTGAGGGTCGCCCATTTAGAGTGGTTGCTTTGGATTTTGGTGTGAAACACAACATTTTGCGTATCCTTCGCGATCTCGGGTGTGAGATTAACGTCGTCCCTGCTCAAACTTCTTATGAAGATATAGTGGCTTATCAACCGGAAGGTGTTTTCTTATCCAATGGCCCGGGGGATCCTGAACCTTGTGACTATGCTATCAAAATGATTCAGCAATTGATCTCAGCCAAGTTGCCAACGTTTGGTATCTGTCTGGGTCATCAATTATTCGCCCTAGCTTGTGGCGCGAACACCATAAAAATGAAATTTGGTCATCATGGGGCTAATCATCCTGTCAAAGATATCGAAACAGGTCGTGTCATGATCAGTAGCCAAAACCATGGTTTTGCAGTTGATGAGACAAGTTTGCCTGAGACGCTAATTACTACTCATCGCTCATTATTTGATGGCAGCTTGCAAGGCATCCGTCATCGTGATTGTCCCGCCTACAGTTTTCAGGGGCACCCGGAAGCGAGCCCTGGCCCTCATGATGTGATCGGTTTATTCCAGCCATTTATTGCTGCAATGCAAGCTCAACGAGGAAAATAAAACTATGTCTAAAAGAACAGATATACAGTCTATTCTCCTAATTGGTGCTGGCCCCATCATTATTGGCCAGGCATGTGAGTTTGATTACTCGGGTGTGCAAGCTTGTAAGGCTTTACGTGAAGAGGGTTATAAGGTCATTTTGGTGAATTCTAACCCAGCCACTATTATGACCGATCCAGACACGGCAGATGTGATTTATATCGAGCCGATTAATTGGCAAACCGTAGCGAAGATTATTGAGCGTGAACAACCAGACGCGTTGTTGCCTACCATGGGTGGTCAAACAGCTCTGAATTGTGCGCTCGATCTTGATCGTGAGGGCATACTCGAAAAGTATAATGTAGAAATGATCGGCGCTTCCAAAGAAGCTATTGATACTGCAGAAGACCGAGAAAAGTTTAAAGTGGCGATGAACGAGATCGGTCTTGAATCCGCACTCTCTTATGTCGCACATAGCATAGATGAAGCGATAGAAATTCAGCCTAAAATCGGATTTCCGACCATTATCAGGCCCTCATTCACGTTGGGTGGTAGCGGTGGTGGTATTGCCTACAATATTGAAGAATTCAAAAGTATCGTTACGCGAGGCTTGGATTTATCCCCGACTACTGAAGTGTTGTTAGAAGAGTCCTTGCTAGGCTGGAAAGAATATGAGATGGAGGTGGTGCGTGATCAGGCTGATAACTGCATTATCATCTGTTCGATCGAAAATTTAGATCCCATGGGGGTGCACACTGGTGATTCCATCACGGTAGCACCCGCACAGACACTAACGGATAAAGAATATCAGATAATGCGTGATGCCTCGTTGCAGGTGCTGCGCAAAATTGGAGTCGATACAGGTGGCTCCAATGTTCAGTTCGCTGTCAATCCTAACAATGGACGTTTGGTTGTTATTGAGATGAATCCTCGCGTATCACGATCATCAGCATTGGCTTCTAAAGCCACTGGATTCCCAATTGCTAAGGTGGCAGCTAAATTAGCTGTAGGTTATACCTTGGATGAATTAGCTAATGAAATTACAGGTGGAGCCACACCAGCATCATTTGAGCCATCAATTGATTATGTGGTGACGAAGATCCCACGTTTTGCCTTTGAAAAGTTCCCGCAAGCGCCTGCGTTATTAAGTACTCAAATGAAGTCTGTGGGAGAAGTCATGGCTATGGGTCGTACATTCCAAGAGTCTTTGCAAAAAGCACTGCGAGGCTTAGAAACGGGCATGGATGGTCTTAATCCGATAGTCGACAAAACTCAGTCTGATTGGGAGCATCATCTTAGAGACCGTATTGCTGAAACCGGCCCGAGTCGATTGTGGTATGTAGCTGATGCGATGCGAGCAGGTTATGACATAGAGAAGTTGTATCAAATCACCGCTATAGACCCATGGTTTCTCGTGCAGATACACGATTTGATCAATACTGAACAGACACTTCAGGGTAAAAGCTTAGCTGACATAGATGCCGATGTTCTTTTTCAATTAAAAAGAAAGGGATTTTCAGATCGACGTCTAGCCCAGTTACTTACCGGTGAGACTGAGAGCAGCGTGCGTTATTATCGTTGGCAACATGGGATTTATCCGATTTATAAACGTGTTGATACTTGTGCGGCAGAATTTGCTACCAATACCGCCTATATGTATTCCAGTTATGAAATGGAATGTGAATCAAAGCCTTCTGAAAAGAAAAAAATCATTGTGCTAGGCGGTGGTCCTAACCGCATTGGTCAGGGAATTGAGTTCGATTATTGTTGTGTGCATGCGGCGTTAGCGATGCGTGATGATGGCTATGAGACCATCATGGTGAATTGTAATCCGGAAACAGTATCCACGGATTACGATACCTCTGATCGCTTGTATTTTGACCCACTGACCCTCGAAGATGTTTTGGAAATTTGTCGTCTCGAACAGCCGTTAGGTGTGATTGTGCAATTTGGTGGACAGACTCCATTGAAATTAGCTCGTGATCTAGAAGCAGCAGGTGTGCCTATTATAGGCACCACACCTGACTCGATAGACCTCGCAGAGGACCGAGAGCGTTTCCAAGAATTAGTCAATCAATTGCAATTATTACAGCCCCCTAATGCCACCGCAAAAAGTGCTGAGGAAGCGGTTCCACTTGCTAATAAAATCGGTTATCCATTAGTGGTGCGTCCTTCGTATGTGCTGGGTGGAAGGGCTATGGAGATTGTTCATAATGATGCTGAGTTGATGCATTACATGAGTACAGCAGTGTCTGTTTCGAACGATTCACCAGTATTGTTAGATCGCTTTTTATCTGACGCGATTGAGATTGATGTTGATGCGATCTGTGATGGTGAGCAGGTTTATGTGGCCGGAATCATGCAACATATAGAACAGGCTGGTATTCATTCGGGCGATTCTGCATGTGCACTTCCCCCCCATACGTTGGATGAGGATATTCAAACAAGAATTCGTGAGATGACTACCCAGTTGGCCTTTGGCCTCAATGTAGTAGGATTGATGAATATTCAGTTTGCTGTCAAAGGCGCTGATATTTATCTTATAGAAGTGAATCCTCGCGCTTCCAGAACGGTGCCTTTTGTTTCCAAGTCCATTGGTCTGCCGTTGGCAAAAATAGCAGCACGATGTATGGCGGGACAATCTCTATCAAAGCAAAATATTGGTCATCCAATTATACCTCAGCATTACTCTGTGAAAGAGGCGGTGTTCCCATTTATTAAGTTCCTTGGAGTGGATCCTATCCTTGGCCCAGAAATGAAATCCACAGGTGAGGTGATGGGTGTGGGTAAAACTTTTGGTGAAGCTTTTGCAAAAGCACAGGCAGCGGCAGGTGTTGATCTACCGACAAATGGATGCGTATTTATCAGCGTGCGTAACGAAGATAAACAAGCGGCAGCTGAGCTAGCATTAGCCTATATTGATTTAGGATTTAGCATTGTTGCTACTGACGGGACGGCAAATTTTCTTGATACACAAAATATTCCCTGTCAGCATGTCAACAAGGTACGCCAAGGACGTCCACACATCGTTGATATGATTATTGACGGTCAGATTGATCTAATTATAAACACCACTGAAGGTAAGCAAGCGATTGCAGATTCATTCACTATTCGTCGTAAGGCACTACAACAAAAAATATGCACTATCACCACAATTGCTGGGGCTTGGGCAATGAAGCAGGCGATTGAGATGGAAAGTACGCTAGATGTATATCCGCTGCAGGAACTTCATAATCAGTTACAATCATCGTAATGGTATTATTTAGAGTCACAATCATTATCAAGGTTAATCAAATTAAAAGTCATGACTAAAGTACCTTTGACAAAACGTGGTGCTGAAAAACTACGAGAAGAATTAAAGCATTTGAAAACAGTTGATCGACCAGCAGTGATCGAAGCAATAGCCACAGCGCGCGAGCATGGTGATCTAAAGGAGAATGCTGAATATCATGCGGCACGTGAACAGCAGAGTTTCATTGAGGGGCGTATACAAGAAATAGATGGAAAACTCTCTAACGCTGAAATTATCGATGTCACAAAATTAAATGCAGGTGACCGAGTCGTATTTGGTGCTACGGTTGATTTGTGTAATGAAGAAACCGGTGATGAAATTACTTATCAAATCGTGGGTGAAGATGAGGCGGACATTAAAGCAAAGTTAATCTCAGTCGCCTCTCCTATTGCCCGTGCCTTAATTGGTAAAAGTGTCGGAGATATCGCAGTGGTGATTGCTCCCAGCGGTGAAAAAGAATTTGAAATTCTCGATGTGCGCTATATCTGAATCAAACTCTCAATTAAATTCTTATTGTTCTTTTACAGAGTGTTATGGCACGAAGTAAAAGTAGTTCACGTTGGTTGTCTAGACAAAGCAGCGATCCTTACGTGGCAAAGGCCAAAACTCAGGGCTATCGCTCGCGTGCAGTGTTTAAATTAGAAGAGATACAAAACAAATACCAAATATTCAGGTCTAATCGTTGTATCGTTGATTTGGGTGCGGCGCCTGGCGCTTGGACGCAGTATGCTGTAAAGCAAACGCCTAATCCTGATTGTTTGATAATTGCACTAGATATCCTGGCTATGCCCCCCTTGGACAGGGTTTGTCTAATACAAGGTGACTTCACGGAGTTGGATACTCTACAACAGTTGGTTACTGTACTGGCTGGGAAACAGCCTGACCTTGTTTTATCGGATATGGCCCCCAATATTTCAGGTAATAAGGCGATTGATCAACCAAAGTCCATGTATTTAGCGGAATTGGCATTGGAATTTGCTCAACAACACCTTACACAAGGCGGAGCATTCGCTGTTAAATTGTTTCAAGGAGCTGGTTATAGCGACTATCTACAAGCACTTAAGTCGGGTTTTAATCAGGTAAATACATTTAAACCTAAAGCGTCACGCAAAGAGAGTAAAGAGATGTATGCTGTCGCACGAGGATTTGGGTTATAGTGAAAACACTCTCACACATGTACTTAGTACAAATATAAGGGTTCTATATGAATGATATGGTGAAAAATTTAATATTGTGGGCAGTCATAGTGGTGGTATTGATGTCTGTGTTTGACAATTTCAGTACAACCAAGCAGCAGACTGTACAAATAACCTATTCACAATTTATTGCAGATGTTCGCTCTGGTCAGGTCAAGAACGTCAATATCGACTCTGACAACCGCACTATCACAGGCCAGAAGTTCTCAGGCGAAGAATTCACTACATTCAGTCCAGGTGATAATAAATTGGTTGACGAATTACTCAATTCAAACGTGGAAATCGCTACCAGTCCGTCGCAAAAACGTTCATTACTAATGGACATTTTCATCAGCTGGTTCCCAATGTTATTACTCATTGGTTTATGGATATTTTTAATGCGCCAGATGCAAGGTGGCGGTGCAGGGCGTGGCGGTGCGATGTCGTTTGGCAAGAGTAAAGCGCGCTTAATGGGTGAAGATCAAATTAAAGTTACTTTTTCTGACGTGGCAGGTGTTGAAGAGGCTAAAGATGAAGTTTCAGAATTGGTTGAATTCTTGAGAGATCCCAGTAAGTTTCAAAAACTTGGAGGTAAAATCCCTCGTGGCGTACTCATGGTAGGTTCACCCGGTACAGGTAAGACACTGCTTGCCAAAGCAATTGCTGGTGAAGCGAAAGTTCCTTTTTTCACTATCTCAGGGTCAGATTTTGTTGAAATGTTTGTGGGTGTTGGTGCCTCTCGAGTACGTGACATGTTCGCGCAAGCTAAAAAGCATTCGCCATGCATTATCTTTATTGACGAGATAGATGCTGTTGGTCGTCATCGCGGTGCTGGCGTGGGTGGTGGACATGATGAGCGTGAACAAACACTTAACCAATTGTTGGTTGAAATGGATGGTTTTGATGGCAACGAAGGCGTGATTGTTATCGCGGCTACCAACCGACCCGATGTGCTTGATCCTGCATTACTAAGACCGGGTCGTTTTGATCGCCAAGTGACAGTGCCTCTACCTGACTTGCGTGGACGCGAGCAAATTCTTAAAGTCCACATGCGTAAAGTCCCTTTAGGTAGCGATATCCGTGCTGATTTAATCGCACGTGGCACACCCGGGTTTTCAGGTGCTGATCTAGCTAACTTAGTGAATGAGGCAGCATTATTCGCGGCACGTGCTAACAAACGTAATGTTGAGATGGCAGAGTTAGAACGTGCTAAAGATAAAATTATTATGGGAGCTGAGCGCAAGTCCATGGTGATGAGTGAAGATGAGAAGAATCTCACGGCATATCATGAAGCTGGACATGCCATTGTGGGTCGAATTGTGCCAGATCATGATCCCGTATATAAGGTCTCCATCATTCCACGCGGACGCGCTCTGGGTGTCACTATGTTCTTACCACAAGAAGATCGTTACAGTCATAGTAAACAGCGTTTAGAGAGTCAAATATCCAGTTTGTTCGGTGGTCGTCTTGCCGAGGAAATTATCTTCGGTGTTGATGCGGTCACCACAGGTGCTTCTAATGACATTGAGCGTGCCACTGAAATAGCTCGTAACATGGTGACTAAGTGGGGCTTATCTTCAAAGATGGGGCCATTAGCTTATAGTGAAGAAGACGGTGAAGTGTTCTTGGGCCGCTCTGTCACACAGACCAAAACAGTGTCAGACGAGACAGCACATTCCATCGATGAAGAGGTGAGAAAAATCATCGATGAGAACTATCAACGTGCAAACGATATTCTTATGAATAATCTTGATAAGCTGCATACTATGGCAAAAGCTTTGATGATGTATGAGACTATTGATACTGAACAGATAGATGACATCATGGAAGGTAAGACACCACGTCCCCCTAAAGATTGGGGAGATGATGAGCCCGGTGGTCAAGGGGCGAGTTCCAAGCCTTCTTCTGACGGCAGCACAGGTCCAATCGGAGGTCCTGCTAGCCTGCACTGATTTTTTTTTGTAGATAAAGTGTTACTCTACAACGGCTCGCTTTAGCGAGCCGTTGTTGTTTTTAACCCAAGCTAATTTATGCAAAGAAAATATTTCGGAACTGATGGTATAAGGGG
>Ga0181589_10000211_pt1 | contig 39498 bp, 32 predicted proteins | sample 071ome_25_FD_132444 | JGI IMG/M metagenome (GOLD analysis project Ga0181589, IMG submission 132444) | Coastal salt marsh microbial communities from the Groves Creek Marsh, Skidaway Island, Georgia - 071410BT metaG (megahit assembly) | ecosystem: Environmental > Aquatic > Marine > Intertidal...
AGCTCGATCCGAATTTCTCTGGTGGAAACATCGAAGACGATGAGGGCGAATTCGAAGAAATCGGTGGTCCAGGCGGTGCTCGCAAGGAAGGTAAAACCCCTGCGCTCAAAGCATTCGGACGCGACCTTACGGAACTCGCTAGCAACGCAGAGCTCGACCCTGTGATTGGACGTGGAGGCGAAATCGAACGCGTTATCCAAATTCTATGCCGCCGCACGAAAAACAACCCCGTTCTTATCGGAGAAGCGGGCGTTGGAAAAACGGCCATCGCCGAGGGACTCGCTCAGGACATTGCATCCGGTAACGTACCCGAGCTTTTGCGTGACAAGAAAGTTGTCACTCTCGACCTAGCGCTCATGGTTGCGGGAACAAAATACCGCGGTCAATTCGAAGAGCGGATCAAGGCCGTCATGGATGAGATCAAGCGCGCCAAAAATGTGATTCTCTTCATCGACGAGCTTCACACCATCGTTGGTGCCGGCTCCGCCGAAGGCGCGATGGATGCTTCAAACATCATCAAACCGGCCCTCAGTCGCGGCGAACTTCAGTGCATCGGCGCAACGACGATGAACGAGTATCGCAAGTTCATTGAGAAAGACGCCGCTCTCGAGCGGCGCTTCCAACAAGTTAAAGTCGAGGAGCCGAGCGTCGAAGATGCGATCCTGATTTTGCAGGGACTGCGTTCGAAATACGAAGCACACCACAAAGCTGATTTCACTAACGATGCGATCGAAGCCTGCGTGCGACTCTCCGCCCGCTACCTGACCGGCCGTTTCCTTCCCGACAAAGCGATCGACATTCTCGACGAGGCCGGCGCCCGCGCCCGAATCACTTCGATGACACGCCCTCCCGAGATCAAAGATCTCGAGGCTGAGGTCGAAGACATCGTTGCCGAGAAAGAGAGCGCGATTAAAGATCAGGACTTTGAGACCGCGGCTTCCCTTCGCGACAAGGAGAAGACCAAGCGTCAGGAGATGGAAGAGATTCTCGAAGAGTGGCGAGCCACCAGCGAAGAGAAAATCGTCACGATCGAAGAAGAAGACATAATGGCCGTCGTAGCCAAATGGACAGGCGTTCCTCTCCAGCGCATGGAGGAGAAAGAGACCGAGAAACTTCTCAAGATGGAAGACGAGCTAAAGAGCCGCGTCATCGGTCAGGACGAAGCCGTCACGGCAATCTCGAAAGCGCTACGCCGCAGCCGCGCCGATCTCAAAGATCCGCGTCGCCCAATTGGTTCTTTCGTTTTCCTCGGACCGACCGGCGTGGGTAAAACCTATCTCGCCCGCAACCTTGCCGACTTCATGTTCGGCGATCCGGATGCCCTGATCCAGATCGATATGTCCGAGTACATGGAAAAATTTACGAGCAGCCGTCTTATCGGATCGCCTCCAGGCTATGTCGGTTACGAAGAGGGTGGACAGCTCTCTGAGGCTGTTCGTCGTCGTCCATACTCCGTCGTTCTTTTCGACGAGATCGAGAAAGCACACCCGGATGTGATGAACCTTCTCCTCCAGATTCTGGAAGAAGGAATGATTACCGATTCACTGGGACGCAAGATTGATTTCCGTAACACCATCATCATTCTGACCTCCAATGTCGGGGCCGACGTCATCAAGCGCCAGGTCACCGTTGGATTCGGTTCCATGGGTGGTGGTGACGAGAACTACGACAACATGAGGGAAAAGATTCTCGACAAGGCAAAAGAGGCTTTCAAACCCGAATTTCTCAATCGTCTCGATGAGAAGATCGTATTTCACGTTCTCGACAAGGACGACCTTACCAAGATCGTCGACCTCGAAATCAATGCCGTTCTCAAGCGTCTCGCGGAGAAAGACATCCACATCAAGCTCGACAAGAAGGCCAAGACTTTCCTCATCGAAGAGGGTTACGACCCGAACTACGGAGCGCGCCCCATGCGTCGTACCGTAGAGCGTCACATCGAGGATCCGCTCGCCGAGCACCTCATTCGTGGCGACATTCGTGGAGGCCAGCTGGTGAAAGTCTCCCACAAGAAGGCCGAAAAGTTCCTTACCTTCAAAGCCGAAGACATCGACGACGGCGACAAAGATCCCGTAGAGCCGGTGACTACGGTAGAAGGATAATTTTCTCCCACATCAAATTTGCAGAAACCGAAGTCGGAAACGGCTTCGGTTTTTTTGTAGCCTTGCGAGCGCCCTTAAACTACCAAGCGTGAATCCGCACAGGCACGCACTGGTCTATCAATTGCAAAACCCGCGCATTGCCCCATCTTTTTTCATGATGAAGCAGGGCGAGCCGAAAGAGCGCAAGGCTTTCAGAGACTGGTTCGATAAAGAGGCGGTCCAGAGACTCGCCGGTTAGACGTCAGCAGTATCGAGCGATTTCGAGGGCGGGCACTTTCTCCATATCGCTTCTAAGAGACCGGAAGACCTTGAGTTTCATGGCCGGGTCAAACATCGATCCATCATTCATCGCGATCGTGATGCCACTTCCCTCCAGGCCTGAATTCGAAACGATAGCAAAAAGAAAGTCCTCCTCATGGTCGACTACGCCGTTCATTACGTCAGAAAAGCGGACAAAGTCTCTGCAAAGGTCTTCAAATGGAAAACGATCGAACTCGCTGCGGCCGAAGAAATCGAGCTCACCAAGAAACGCAACATGGAGCAAACCAGCCTCCGGGCACTCTATCCCGGCACGCATCTGGTAGAGCTAAAGACAAATGGCATACGGATGGCGAATTTGGAGTATGAGCTGCGCTGACTACATTGGCACTTGTGAAGCCCCCGCATCTGTGTAGGAGTGGTCGAGTCCCGACGTCAATTTCCGCGGGCCCTATTTTCCATGAAAGTGAAAGCATTCCCCTCGCTTGTCCCCGCTCCTGGCAAGGCAGAAACAGTAGCCTCCGTTCCCTACGATGTCGTTAATACACAAGAGGCAAGGGCCCTCGCCGGTGACAATCCTCACAGCTTTCTTCGGGTCGTCCGAGCCGAAATCGATTTTCCAGACGGAACCGATCCTTACGGAGACGAAATCTACGCGAAGTCGAAGTCCAATTTCGACGCGCTGCAGGAAATCGGGATTCTCACACGCGAGCCCGAACCTTGCGTGTATCTCTATCGCCAGATCATGAATGGCCTTTCCCAGATCGGGATCACCCTGGCCTGCCACATTGAGGATTACGAAAACGACATCATCCGCAAACACGAGAAAACTCGCCCGGTAAAGGAAAACGACCGAACTCGCCTCACTGACGAACTCAGTGCAAACACGGGGCCTGTTTTCCTCACCTACAAGGACGTTGATATGATTGATACTTTCGTAGAATCCTGGACGAGATCGAATGAGCCAACAATCGACTTTGTCGACGATATGGGAGTGCAACACACCGTCTGGCGCGTCGCTGAACCCAAAGCCGGACCAATTCTCGATTCTTTCGGCGAAGTCCCCCTCTCCTATGTCGCAGATGGACATCACCGCAGCGCCAGTGCGGCGCGAGTTGGACGCGAGCGCCGCGAAGCGAACCCGGATCACAATGGCAGTGAAAACTACAACTGGTTTCTCGCCGTGCTTTTCCCTGCAAGCCAGCTGAATATTCTCGCTTACAATCGTGTCGTAAAAGATCTCAATGGCCTTACGGCCGATGGTTTTCTACAACGCATCAACGAGCAGTTCGTGCTCGATTCCAACGGCAAGGAAGAGCCTGACTCGGCTGAGTCACTCTGCATCTACGTGGATGGAAGCTGGCACGAGATACGCTGGAGCGAAGTCGAGTCTGACAATCCGATCGACAAACTCGACGTTTCCGTTCTGCAGGAGCGTATTCTCACTCCTCTTCTCGATATTGGAGATCCGCGCACCGATACTCGAATAGATTTCGTCGGAGGCATTCGCGGGCCCGGAGAACTCGAAAAAAGGGTCGATAGCGGCGATTGGGCCGTCGGTTTCTCCATGTATCCCACGAACGTGAATCAGCTCATTGATATCGCCGATGCCGGCGAAATCATGCCTCCGAAATCAACTTGGTTCGAACCGAAGCTCCGCTCGGGACTGTTTGTCTACACGCTGGACGATTGATTCAATTCAAACCTCAGGCAAATCGTCACCGGATTCCTCCATCTTTTTCAGCACGGTCGACATGTCTTCGACCGCTTCCCAGACGTGCTCGGCGACGAAAATGGGGGCATTTGCCTGCACTGCGAGAGCGATACTGTCACTCGGTCTTGCATCGATTTCGACGATCTTTCGCGCCTGAACTTCGTTCTCTGCACCAATGATAAGACGGGCAAAATAGACAGTATCAGTGAAGTCATTGATGACAATACGCTCCACTTTTGCACCCAAAGCGATTAAAACATCGCCAAAAAGATCATGCGTTTGAGGCCGTGGTTTCGGCGTTCCATGTAGAAACATGTTGATCGCGGACCCAACCGAATGGTCGACATAGATGACGAAAACCTTTTGATCATTGCCCAGAAACACGGCGGAACCCGCACTGGTTGCCAGAACACTTTTGACTTCGACTTCCACGACCTGCTTATCCATAGACTCTAGGCCCCAAGTATCGGTGGCGGATCGGTGCTTGGCAAACGCGGAGTGCCCGTAATCAAAGGAATTTCAACCCTCGCCCGTTTCGGCCCCTTCTGCGTGCTCCGCTGCAACTTGGATGTATTTCTCCGCCCAGCCCCGGAGTTCCGCCCTTTCCTCCTTGGACAGCGAGCGAACAACTCGCGCTGGAGAGCCCATTACCAGAGACCCCTCAGGAGCCTGGAACCCCTTTGTTACAAGGGTTCCAGCCGCAACAATGCTTCTCGGACCGATCACTGCTCCATCCATTACGATCGCCCCCATACCTACCAGCACCTCATCCCCGATTTCGCAGGCATGCAGCAAAGCCCGATGCCCCACCGTTACGTAGTTTCCCACCCTAGTACCGAGGTCGCTAGCCATGTGAATAATGGTTCCGTCCTGAATATTTGTCCCTGCCCCAATTACGATCGGGGATATGTCTGCCCGCAATACACATTGGAACCAAACGCTGGAACGCTCTCCCAGCCTCACATCGCCCATAATTGCAGCATCCGGCGCGACAAATGCGTTGGTGGGAATGTCAGGAACGGCAGACAGGTGAGTGCAAACAGGTGAAGTGCTCATTTTGTAGAAATCGGACAACTGGGAGACCAAAGAAAATGGGAAGAAACCTTAAAATTTAAGCTTGCTAAAGTAAATTTCGGTTCATATTAAGGTCTTGAGACGGAAATCTCAACCTGCTGAAACCAGGGCAGTTTCACACGAAGCGACCTCAATCAGCAACTCATACTAAAACCTGACCACAATCAACTAATCGATATGAACAAGGGAGAACTCACAGAAGCAGTCCAGAATACACTTGGTGGCGACACCTCTAAGAAAGCAGCAGAGGAAGCAGTCAAAGCTGTCCTCGAGAACATCGCCAAAGGCGTCAAGAAAGACGGCAGCGTCCAGCTGATCGGCTTCGGCACTTTCGAAGTTCGCAATCGTTCTGCAAGAACTGGCCGTAACCCTAAGACTGGCGAGACCATCCAGATCAAAGCGTCCAAGACCGTTGGCTTCAAGCCGTCGTCTGCGCTCAAAGGATCCCTCTAAGATCCGATCTTTGGTTTCCAACCCGACTCCAAAAAACGCGGCAGGAAACTGCCGCGTTTTTTTGTGGTCAGATGGAAAGCCTGCCTCTGTTGAGGCGAGGACCTACCCCTGCCTGATCAGTGATCCGCCCCTGTTGAGTCCGTTTGGGACTGCTTTCCACCAACAAATTCGAATCCGGCTATCGATCCAACTAAGCACCTACTTCCCAATCCGCACAGGCTTCGCCTCGCATTTCTCTTTCCATCCCGGAAAGTTCCATTCATTCGGAAATCCGGCGCATTGGCTTGGCTTCACTTCCTGAATGGTGCAGTCGATGCCATCGAGAAAAACGCATTCGTTTGCCAGCCCTTCAGGCTTGTCGATTAGAGTCAACCCAGCGCGGTTGGCGCGTAGATCGGTGTATTTCGCGATGAAATCATAGAGCTCCATCCCGAGAAAATCTGCAATCCTGGCAATTTCACTGTCGGTCACGGGAACTTCACCGTGCCACCGACAGCAATTGCCGCATCGCTGACAGGCGTAGTGAACGCTCTCTTCCATATCATAGGTAGCCACGAGGAAAGATGGCCGCTTTTTCCAAAAATGAGAGCGATTTACCAAGAAAAAGTCGATTCTCTGCTCTTTTTTCGTCCTGATCTGCCGGTCGAGTGGAAAAATGGTTCCTGCGTGTTACCTTTCTCCCACTAGTTTGTTTGCAGGGTGTTTGGCCTGATCGGCCCTCACAGTCTGTGACTTCCTTCTTTTCATGATTAGCAAAATCATCGGAGCTTTCTCCAGCGACATCGGTGTCGATCTTGGCACTGCCAACACGCTCATTTATGTGAGAGATCAGGGCATCGTTTTGCGGGAGCCCAGTGTCGTCGCGGTGAAGTCCGGAACTAATCTTGTCCTCGCCGTTGGCGACGACGCCAAACGCATGCTCGGCCGGACGCCTGGAAACATTGTCGCGGTGCGTCCGCTTCGCGATGGAGTCATCGCTGATTACGAAGTGACCGAGGCCATGCTGCGCCACTTCATCAGAAAAGTGCACAATCGAAGGAACTGGATCCGCCCCCGTATCGTCATCGCTGTCCCTTCGGGCATCACCGAAGTGGAAAAGCGCGCTGTCAATACATCTGCAGCGGCCGCAGGTGCTCGTGAGGTCCACCTGATCGAAGAACCCATGGCTGCGGCCATTGAAATCGGGCTTCCTGTCCAGGAAGCGGCTGCCAACATGATTGTCGACATCGGAGGCGGCACGACGGAGATCGCGATTATTTCTCTTTACGGCTTGGTATGCAGCCGCAGTGTTCGCGTCGCGGGTGACGAGCTCGATGAAGCGATCATTCAATTCATGCGCCGCGCCTACAACCTGATGATTGGCGAGCGCACGGCAGAGGAAATCAAAATCCGCATGGGCTCGGCCTTTCCCCAGGAGAAGGAAACGACGGTGGAAGTGAAAGGCCGCGACCTCATCGCAGGCCTCCCAAAAACGATCAAAGTGACTTCGGCGGAAATTCGCGAAGCCTTGATGGACCCACTCAATATCATAGTTGAATCAATCCGATTGACGCTGGAGCGCTGCCCACCCGAGCTTTCCGCTGATCTGGTAGATCGTGGAATCATGCTGGCAGGCGGAGGTGCTCTTTTGACTGGCATTGATAAACTGATTTCAGAGGAAACGGGGCTACCTGTTCATGTAGCGGAAGATCCGCTCAGCGCCGTGGCCGAAGGAACTGGAAAGCTGCTCGACGAACTCGATTTCCTGAAGAAGATTTCTCAACCGGGCCGGACCTAATCTTTTCTCTCTCCTTTCTCTCGCGAAAGCCTGAATCTACATGAGCCGTCTGAATATCATTCTTCTGATTGTATTCGTCGCGGCGTTGATCACGATTACGCTTTCCAGTCCGCAAACGGTGGCTCGTATTCAAAACGGGGCGATGACGGTTTTCAGCCCCTTCATGGGGGCGTCAAACCAGCTGGAGTCCGGGGTCGAAACGGTCGGAACGGAGTCCCTCAGTCCAGCGCAGCTCCGGGAGATGGTCGATGAGTTGGAACGGGAAAGAAACCGCCTCAAACTGGAGGTGATTCAGCTCGATGAGATCGTCCGGGAGAACAATCAGCTTCGCCGTGCCCTGCAGTATGTGAACAAAGCCCCGCTCTCGCTGGTGGCAGCGCGAGTGATCAGCCGGAAACCGTCAACGTGGTACAACACGATGATCATCAACAAAGGCAAGGCGCATGGAATCGAAGTCGACAATCCAGTGATCGTTCCAGTGGGCGAAGATGCTGGCCTGGTTGGTAAAGTTTCCGAGGTGGTTGGGGACAACTCAGCAATCATTCTGCTGCTCACTGATGAGATGTGCCAAGTCTCAGCCAAACTGCAAAACAGCCAGGAACAGGGCATCTTGAACGGTCAACGTGGAGCGCTCCGAACCATGCCAAACCTGCGGCTACGCTACCTCTCCCGCGAAGCGGAAGTCACGCCAGGGCGCAAAGTAGTAAGCTCTGGAGTAGGTGGCCTCTTCCCACCCGATCTTGTTCTCGGCGAGGTGTTCAGTGTGGAGATTGGGGCACTCGATGCAGAAGTGACAGTGAACCCAAGCGTGAATTTTGAAGAACTAATAGACATTTTTGTGGTCCTGCCGGTCCGTGATCCAGAGAATGAGGCAGACATGCAGAGCGAATCAGGGAACGAGGATCCTGTCGCTGTCGAGAAACCGGCGCTGACTGCTCCATGAAGTTTTTTATCTTCGTCACCGTGGCTTTTCTGGCCGCTTTTATTGCGCAGGAATTCATTCCAGCATTCGAGTGGGCCTATTCGTCTCGCATCCTTCTGGTCCACATCACTTTTCTCGCCATCGCGGTTGCGGTTCCTTTTCCGGCGATGCTGCTCTACGCGTTAATTGGCGGCTTCATCTGGGACGCGCGACATCACATTCCCATTTACCCACCCGAGGCGACTGCTGGGATCTTCATTCAGGCGGAGCTGCCGTTTGGATTCACGATTTTCATTTTTGGCCTGACAGGTGCCCTGATTCAAGGAGTTCGCCCGCTATTTCGCAAGGGCCGATGGGAGCTGCCCGTTCTTATGATCGGGATTTGCACCTCCCTGGGGCTGCTCTTCGAATACCTTGTGATCAGCTTTCATCGAGGCGGACTCGAGATACCGGTTGAGCTGTGGTGGAAACTCCTCATGTCCGGACTGTTTTCTGCTCTTGTTTCTCCGTTTCTTCTGCTATCATTGAGCCGCCTTGGAGCACGTTCTCGATATCGATTACGCAGCAAGAACTCGTATCGTCGACACAACTACGATGGTGACGCAATTTAGAATCCGGCTTTATATGCTGGCCCTCTTCGTGATAGCTAGTTTCAGCTTGCTTGTGTACCGCCTCTACCAAATTCAGGTAATCGAGCACGAAACCTACGCGGCAAAGGTTCCGGGCAGTAAATTTGAATCCGTACGCATCCCTGGAATCCGCGGAGAAATCAAGGATCGCAATGGCCTCACTATCGTCGACAGCACGCCGAATTACGAGCTGCAATTTGATTTGCGGGAAATCCTCGACGCCTACAAGAAGGTTCACCAAGGAGTTCCGGATTACACGTGGGAACGATTCGACAGCCGGGGCCTGCGCCAGGAAAAGACCGAGACCGATATCGTCAAAGTGGTGGAGGAGACCGTTTTCCCCGGTCTTCAGGAACTAGGAATGCTGGCGGACTACAGCGCTAACTCGATGCGAGTTCATTTCCGATCAACCGCAGGGGTCGTGCCGTTCACCTATCGTCGCGACCTGAGCTTCAGGGAGTTCGCCCGCTTCGCGGAAAACAACATCGGCATCCCCGGGGTCACCGTGACTCAGACGGGACGTCGCCGCTACCTCTACGACTCCCTCGCCTGCCACATTCTCGGCTATATGAATCTCGCTGATATCGATCAGGTCCCAGAAGAAAAGAAGCGCGATTTCAACTACTACGTCGGAGACGACTACGGTGTCATGGGCATCGAGAAGACGATGGATCAATACCTGCAGGGCAAGCCGGGTAAACTGGTGATCGAGAAAAATGAAAAAGGCAAGATCGTTGGGGAAGTGAGCCGCTCTTCGGCAAAGCCGGGATCGGATGTTTATCTCACTATTGACGCGCGAATTCAGGCCATTACCGAGCGGGCGCTGCGCAAAGTGGGCCGTGGCGCGGCAGTGGTAGTAGATCCCCAAACCGGAGACATTCTCTCGATCGCTTCCGTTCCGTCTTTCAACCCCAACGTTTTCATCCCCGAAGTGAACATTGACGACTGGAAACGCTATACCGAGGACCCGACAAGCCCGATGTTCAGCCGGGCGATCAACCCTTACTCGCCAGGATCGACTTGCAAAATTCCGATCGCTCTCGCGGGTTGCCTTTCTGAATCCTGGAAATACCGATTCAGCTGTGGTGGCGGCGCGCACTATGGCAACAAGTTCATGAAATGCTGGTCTTCGGGACATGGTTCCGTCGATGTCAGCACGGCGATCAAAGTCAGCTGCAATGGATTTTTCTACCGCTACGCCAATCACACGGGTATTCGCAACATTCAGACCGTCACTGGCTTGCTGGGGCTGGGAAAAAAGACCGGGATTAAGATCACGGGGGAGAATCCCGGCAACATTCCTTCACCGGAATGGCTGAGAATGCAGGGACTACTCTGGGACGATGCTTTCACCGCGCTTGTCGCGATTGGACAGGGAGCCACCGAGGCAACCCCGCTGCAGATGGCTTCTGTCACCGCTACGGTTGCCAACGGAGGAAAGGTCTATCAGCCCCGCATCATTAAGAAAGTCGTCGAGAAAAATGGCGAAATCGTTTCGGAAGAACCTCCAAAAATCAAAGTAGACCTCACCAAAGAAGGCATCACCGCTGCACAGCTCGAGACCGTCAAACGTGGGATGTGGCGAGTCGTGAATGAAGGTGGTGGAACAGCTGGGCGAGCCAAATCAGAATATACTGTATTGTCCGGGAAAACCGGAACTGCCCAGACCGCAAATCCCCTGCAGCCTACCAACGCCTGGTTCATCGCCTTCGCTCCCTACGATGATCCGAAATATGCCGTTTGTGTTTTTGTGGAAAACGGTAATTCTGGCGGAGGCGCGGCTTCCCCTATCGCGAAACGAATCATTGATGGTGCGACCACACTGGGTCAAGGACGCGAAATGGAAGTCACCGCTCTCCCAGAAGCCATTGGCAGAACGGATCGCGTAATGAGCGTATCCTTCGACAATTCAGATCTTGACGCCTTTGCTATGGTGGACGAAGACACTTCTGTTGACGTTGCCGCGTTCGTGCCCGAAACACTTCAACGGACATACCGTCCAACGAGCAACCTTGCTCGTCCAACAATCAAAAAGTCCACCGACTCTCGTGGTCAGGTGAGCCGAATGAACTCCAAACCAAAGCCGAAGTTTCGCCCTTTCCAATGGTTGAAACGAAAAAAGAACAGATGACGGCTTTTCTGAATTCCACCCTCTACTGTTGCCTCCCTTCGCTGGAGGCGTCTCTTCCCGACGACCATGTCGCGTGTGGATCAGATAATGCACTGCCATCTTTTGAGTCGCTGCCGATCACCCCATGCCAGTCTGGACCTATAATCCGTAACCATTCTCAACCCGAGTCATGTTTAGTAAAATCCGTAAGTTTTTTGGACCCAAGAAGTTAGCCGAAGGAAATAAGATAGTTGTCAATTGCGAGAAACTCGAAACCCGAGTTGCTCTGCTCGAGCACGGATCGCTCGAGGAATACACCGTCGAACGAGTGAACGACGAAAATATCGTTGGCTCCATCTTCAAGGGTATCGTCCGCAATATAGAACCAGGCCTCAACGCCATGTTCGTCGATATTGGCTTTGAAAAGAACGCCTTCCTCCATTTCTGGGACGCTATCCCCGAGGCTCTCGACGCCGGCCTGGAGCCAATCCAACGAGGCGGCAAAGGGAAAGGCAACCAGGGCCAAAATCAGGGTGGCAATGGAAGAAGAGGAAAAGGGCGACAGAAAAAGCGCCGTATCCAGTCCAAGGACATCCCCGCTCTTTATCCTGTCGGCTCCGAAGTCCTCGTCCAGGTAACCAAAGGTCCGATCGGGACGAAAGGCCCTCGTATCACGACAAACATTTCGCTTCCGGGCCGCTACATGGTCCTGATGCCGCGAAACGACCAACTTGGAATATCTCGGAAAATCGAGGATCCAAAAGAACGCTCTCGCCTTCGCAAGATCATGAGCGAGAAGCTGACGATACCCGACAAAATGGGTGTTATTCTTCGCACCGTTTCCTCAGGGCAAAAAGTACGTTACTTCGTACGCGACCTCGCCATCCTGCTCGACGAGTGGGACGTAATCGAAGAGAAATCGGAAACCTGCAAAGCACCAGCCTGTGTTTTCGAGGAACCAGACCTGATTGAGAGAACAGTCCGAGACGCACTAACCGATGAAATCGACGAAGTCCTCTGCGACGACGCTGAAGCAGTAGAGCGCATGAAAGAGCTCATCGGTATCATCTCGCGGCGTTCCAAGAAGAAGATCCAACACTTTCAGACTCCAACTCCGATTTTCGAAAAACTCGGCATCCAGCGTCAAATCGACGACGCGTTTTACCGACAGGTTTGGCTGCCTAGCGGTGGTTACCTCGTCATCGACGAGACCGAAGCCATGATCGCGATCGACGTGAACACTGGCCGGGCGAAGAATCAGGATAAGATGATTCTGCAAACCAACATCGAGTCAGCTGAAGAAGTTGCCCGACAGCTTCGTCTTCGAAATATCGGAGGTCTCATCGTAGTCGACTTCATCGACATGCGCTCGCGCCGTGACCAGAATGCGGTTTACAAAGTGATGAAGGAACGACTTCGCAACGACAAAGCGAAAACGCAGGTTCTTCAGATTTCCCAGCTCGGCCTCATGGAAATGACCCGCCAGAGATTGAACGAAAGTTTGAGTATCACGGTGAACGAACCCTGCCACTACTGTCAGGGACGCGGCATGGTGAAAAGCACGGAGTCGATGAGCGTGGAGCTGCAGCGTCGGATCAACGGCGTCCTTGCGAAGAACGAAGGACTCCATCACGAGCTCGTCGTCATCGTTCATCCCGATGTGATGGAGCGCCTCCGCACCCATGACGGAGAACTGTTCGTCGAACTGGAACGTCGTCACAACGCCCGGCTCACCTTCCGCAGCGATGCTTCCTACCCCCGCGAGCAAGTCGTGATCGCTGATGCGCGTACGCAGAAAGAGATTCGAGAGTAATCACATCTTTGCACTGGGTGAGCAGTTCTTCGTTTGATGTGAGAAACTGCCCTGCGTATCCCCATTTTTCTGTCGCATCGTCCCGTCCTCACCGGTCCGATGATGGCATTACGAGTCCGCCCGGAGACCGAATCCGACTGGAGCCCCTGTCGACGCCGGCTTTTTCAGGCTCGCATAATCTTTTCGAATTTTTTGTGATTGGATCGAATTCTCGTTCGTCCTATAACAAAGTGTGAGCTGTGCCCACTCGATTCCCTCTCCACTTCCCCCTGACAATATGAAAGCATCGAAGTATCTACTCCTCTTACTTCTGCCCACAATCTTTGCCACATCGGCTTTGGGCCAACTCCGGCGACCAGGTTTCGTCACCGTCGATCGCGAAGACAGCACCTCCAGCAATCTCGTGAAAGAGGACGGAGCGATTTATCTCGAAGAAATGCTCGTCGATGAAATCTTCGGGAAAACCAACAAGGCTGCCCCGATTTACTCCTCTCTCCAAGGTGATCGCTGGATCGGGAACCTAATACCGGGGAGAAAAGCAATTCTCCTCGCCGTGAGCGATAAAGCCTACCGCGTCCGTGCCCACGCCAAACAGGGACAGGTTGCCGGTTGGGTCAGCAAAGCAGCGATCGATGGTTTTCCCGAACGATTCGAGGAAAACCTTTTAAAATTTCACGCCCGATGGGTTGCTGTAAAAGAGCTGATCGACAATCACCAGGTCGCTCTCGGAATGACCGTCGAAGAAGTCACTCTCTCGATCGGCCCTCCCGACAAGCGATCATCCAAGATTACAGGCGAAGGCAGAACCGATGTTCTCGAATATATCTCCTACCAGCGCGTCCCGCAGCAGGTTCCCGGCTTCGACTCTCTCGGCCGCCCTGTCACGACAACCCAGTATGTCGAAGTGGAGTCCGGGCGAGTCACCGTAGAATTTTCCGACGACATGGTCTCGTCCATCTCCGAGACCGAAGGCATCGATCTCGCCCAGAATGGCCGATATCCTAGCGTGCCATGCCCCGTGATTCTCTTTTAAGCAAACACCAGCTCAATTTCACGAAATCGTATTTTTGAAAAGCCGATCCACAAGGATCGGCTTCTTTGTTTCTCGAAATTCCAATTTCTGGGAGTACTTCTGGATTGCTCCAAGGAAAATGATCGAAATCCGCCTTCGCGGACGTAACGGTTTTTGACAAGTCTCTCCGCGTCGTATCTGATGATGGGAGTCAACCACTTCAACTCAAACATCATTCCAAAAAATACGCTAACCATGGCACACGAACTTCCTGACCTTCCCTACGCTTACGACGCACTCGAGCCACATATTGACGCTCGCACGATGGAGATCCACCACGGCAAACATCACGCCACCTACATCGCAAATTTGAACAACGCCCTTGAAGGGCACGAAGACCTCGCCGGCAAGTCGATCAGCGATCTCATTTCTGACCTCGGCTCAGTTCCCGACGCAATCCGAGGCGCCGTACGCAACAATGGAGGCGGCCACGCCAACCACTCTCTCTTCTGGTCCGTAATGGCACCTAGCGGCGGAGGAAGTCCCTCTGGAGATCTCGCTACCGCAATCGACGCCGCTTGCGGTTCGCTGGATGGCATGAAGGAGGAATTCAAAAAAGCTGCCTTGACTCGATTTGGTTCTGGTTGGGCCTGGCTCGGTGTAAAAGATGGCCGAGTCGCCGTTACCAGCACCCCAAATCAGGACAACCCCTCAATGGGAGAAGCTGCTGACTGCTGTGGATGCACTCCAATCCTCGGACTCGATGTCTGGGAACACGCCTACTACCTCAACTACCAGAACCGTCGTCCCGATTATGTCGACGCATTCTGGAATGTTGTGAATTGGGACGCTGTCGCTGCGCGCTTTGACGCTGCCAAGTAAAGAAATTCAGGGGTGAATCCAAGTGGATTCACCCCTTTTATTCCGCTTACCCCACGCCGGGCCCTCCAATCTGCTAGTTTTTCTTAATATTCAACAAAAACGTAACTATTTTCAGGTGCTTTGGCAGAGAAGCTGCTGAATCCTTTCACTGCACTAGAAAAAAGTGAAGAAAATGCCAAAATAGTCTTGCCTGACCACTATATATTGTGCATTTTATTTACCCGCCACCAAGATATGGTGTTTTTCCCCAAATCGACGTAGCAATCGCAATCTCTCTTTTTTTGGCCAAATTCCCCGAAAAATCGCTCTGATACCGACGGAATTTCTAGAAAATCAGGAAGTTTGCAAACCTTAGAGAGAATATCTCAACCGTTCTCCACAAAACTGTTCCAACCCACAATCCCAAACGCACAAAACCATGGATAAATCATTCACTATCGGAAAAAGCACATTCGTCCTCGATCAGGACAAAGCCGAGGCCGCATTTGCAGCCAAAAAAGTCATTAACGGACGCGACACAGAAGCGTTCAATCTACTTCCACTAAAGTATACCTGGGCCTACGACATCTACGGTACGATGAAGGCAAATCACTGGGAGCCGGAAGATATCCAGATGCAGCGCGACATCGAACAGTGGCAAGGCACCGAGTTGACCGATAGCGAGCGTTGGATCATCCGTATGGGAATCGGATACTTTTCCGCTGCCGAGGGCATCGTCGGGGACAACATTCTGCACGTAATTCGGGAGAAAGTTACTGCACCAGAACTTAAACTTGTTCTTGGGCGTCATGCTCACGAAGAAAATATCCACGCCGACAGCCTGCTTTACATGATCAGCAGCCTCGGCATCAATCCACACGAGTGCGAAGCGATGTTCGAGCAGATTCCGACGATCAAGCGCAAGAACGAGTTCGTAACAAAAATCTCCCGTTCACTCCGTCGCGACCTGGACCTGACTGATCCTGAAAACAAAAAGCTCTTCGCAAAGAATCTTTTCCTTTTCGGGCAGTGCATGGAAGGAACCCAGTTTTACGGCCTCTTCGGCATGATCCTCAGCCTTTACCGCCAGAACAAGTTTCCCGGAATCGGACAAATGTTCCGTTACACTCTTCGCGACGAGTCGAATCACATCGAGATTCTCCGCAACCTCTTCATGGATCTCATTCAGGAGAACATGGAAATCTGGACTCCTGAGTTCAGGCAGGAGCTCATCGATACGATGAAGCAGGCGATTGTCCTGGAGAAGGAATTCATCAACGACTGCCTGCCGATCAGTTCAGTTGGACTCAATGCAGATGAATTCTGCACCTACATCGACTTCATCGCCGATCGCCGTCTTGAAGGAATCGGACTGAACCCTCTCAATCCGGGCATCAAGAATCCATTCCCTTGGCTTGCCGAAATGATGGACCTCCGCAAGGAGCAGAACTTCTTCGAAGGCAAAGTCACCGAATACCAGAAAGCATCTTCGCTTGCTGCCGTCGACGACGACGAACTGTAAATCGGCCTCGTCGTTTCCCATCTAACTCTGTCAGACCTGTGGCCTGACAGAGTTAGGCCGGGCACCAAACTGGGTCAGGTCCTTGACACAACCCTATTGATTCCGCCCTCAATTTTCCCACCACATTGTTACCCATATTCTCACCCCGTCCCCTCACCGCACACCCCGAATAATCGAATGATTACGCGCAATTTTATCGAACAAGACATGGAGCTGCAGCGTTTCGCTGACACTCCTCAGGAAATGAAACCTCGTTTCGACTGGAGCGACCTCACTAAGGAAAACGAATCACCTGTCTCTCGCATCGTCGTTCAGACCGGGGAAAATCAAACCGCTCTCAGCATCGCTAAAATTGCGCAAACCGTGGGTAAGGCCGTCACCGATCTCGCTCTTTCACGCAAACAGGAGGACATCTTCAATGATACCAACCGCCAGCTCGTTTCCAGTATCGTAGACTCTGTGACCCAGATGCTTTCCGACAAGGTTGCAGATGATAACTCGGAGAATCCGGTTCTCAGTGCGGAAGAACTCACTTCCATCATCGAAGTTGCCCTCGTCCGTCAGAATGCACACGACGTGGCAAAAAGCCTCCTCTTTCACCGCAAGAGAATGATGCTCGCCGGCGACGGCGCTCAGGGTGGTGATGAGGAAAAGCCGGTCTGCCGAGTGATTCGTCGCAACGGGGAGGTTGTCGCCTGGATTCCGAACAAGATTGAAGTTGCTGTGCGGAGCGCCTTTCTCTCTTTGGGAATGGATTCGTCCCCGGCAAAGGAAGTGTCAGATGCACTCACCAATCGCCTCGCGCGCAGCGGCCAGGAATTTATTCGCATCGAGGAACTTCAAGACCGGGTCCAGGAAGAGTTGATGCGCCAAGGCCACTTCAAAGTAGCGGAAGCCTACATTCTCTATCGCGCCCACCGTGCCGCCGAACGCGACCGTGACACTGCCGAAACCGAGCAGGAGCACTCCGATGCTCAGGACTCCATGATCGTAGTCAATCGCGCCGACGGCAGCAGCGATCTTTGGGACGGTCTCGACCTCCGCAAGCGTATCGAGTTCGCTGCGACGGGACTCAAACTCTGCCTCAGCAACGAAGACATCGAGCAGGAACTGCGCCGAGCTTTCTTCAACGAAATGACGGAGAAAGACCTTCAGAAAACAGTCATTCTCAACGCAAAGAGCTTGATCGAGCGCGACGGCGACTTCGCCAAATTTGCTGCACGGATTCTTCTTTCATACATCTACGAGGAAGTTCTCGGATGGAGCATCGTCAACGATGGCGTTTCCAAGCTTGGGGAATTCCATCGCCGTGCTTTCAAGGCGAACCTGGTCCGTGGTGTCGAGATCGAGCGCGTTTCTCCGCGCCTTCTCGAATACAATCTTGACCGGTTGGCAGACGCAATTGCTCCCACTGCCGATCTGGATTTCGACTACCTTGGTATCCAGACGCTTTACGATCGCTACCTCATCGTCGACAAGACCTCCTCTTCGGATCACCGCCGTATCGAGACGCCACAGCTCTTCTGGATGCGCGTTTCCATGGGGCTTATGGTTGGCGAGGCTGAAGATGCCGAGGCGAAAATCATCGACCTCTACCGACTCTACTCAAGCCGTCGCTTCTGCTCGTCCACTCCGACGCTATTCAACTCCGGTACGCTGCATAGCCAGCTTTCATCCTGCTACCTCTACAAGGTGGACGACAGCATCGAGTCCATCATGCAGCGCGGTATTGCTGACAACGCCTACCTCTCCAAGTGGGCCGGTGGTCTGGGCGGTTCATGGACATCCGTTCGTGGAACCGGCAGCTACATCCAGGGGACCAATGGTGAAAGTCAGGGCGTGATTCCGTTTCTTAAGCTTCACAACGATCAGCTCATTGCGGTGAACCAGGGAGGAAAGCGTCGCGGCTCCGGTTGTGCTTACCTCGAGACTTGGCACAACGACATCACGGACTTTCTCGAGCTTCGCATCAATACTGGTGACGAGCGTCGACGCACCCACGACATGAACACAGCGAACTGGATTCCGGATCTGTTCATGAAGCGGATGGAATCCCGCGAGAACTGGACTCTTTTCCGCTCCAACGAAGTGCCCGATCTCCACGATCTCTACGGCAAGGCTTTCGAAGAGCGCTACGTCCAATACGAAGCTGAGGCAAAAGAAGGAAAAATCGTTGGCAAAGAAATCGAGGCGATCGAGCTCTGGAAGAAAATGCTAAAAGCGATCTTCGAGACCGGTCATCCTTGGATTACATTCAAGGATCCCTGCAACCTCCGCAGTCCGCAGGATCACACCGGTGTAATTCACAGCTCGAACCTCTGCACTGAGATCACGCTCAACACCTCGGCTGACGAGACCGCTGTCTGCAACCTCGGTTCCATCGTTCTTGACTCGCATCTGAAGGATGATGGAGAGCTCGATCTCGAAAAACTGCGCGAAACTGTTCGCGTCGCGGTTCGGGCTCTCGACAACGTGATCGACATCAATTTCTACCCAACTGAGTCTGCCCAGAATGCAAACCAGCGCCACCGTCCCGTCGGACTTGGCGTCATGGGGCTGCAGAATGCGCTCTTTGTTCGCAACACTCCTTTCGCGAGTCAGGAGGCAGTTGAGTTCAACGATGAATTCATGGAGGCAATCGCCTACTTTGCCTACGAGGCATCAAGCGACCTTGCTGCCGAGCGTGGAAGCTACTCGACCTTCGAAGGATCGAAGTGGCATCGCGGCATGCTTCCGCCAGACACCCTCGACCTTCTCGAAGAAGAGCGCGGGGAAATGGTCGACGTTCCTCGTGGTGGCAAAATGGATTGGGACGCGCTTCGCGAGAAAATCCAGACCCAGGGCATGCGCAACAGTAATGTGCTCGCGATTGCTCCGACTGCGACGATCTCAAACATCATGGGCAGCACGCCGTGCATCGAGCCAACCTTCAAGAACATGTTTGTGAAGGGCAACCTCTCCGGAGACTTCATCGTGCTTAACCGCCACCTCGTCGATGATCTCAAAAAGCTCAATCTCTGGGGACAAGAAATGGTTGATCGCCTGAAGTACTATGACGGAGAGCTCGTCGACATCGACGAAATTCCGCAGGAGTTAAAAGACAAATACTCAACTGCATTTGCCATCGATTATACCTGGCTCGTCGAGGCAGCTGCTCGCCGTCAGAAGTGGATCGATCAAGCGCAGTCCGTAAATCTCTTCCTCGCGACACCCGATTTGAAGACGCTGTCGCACATGTATCGTGCCGCTTGGCGCAAGGGTCTTAAAACGACCTACTACCTCCGCACCCAGCAGGCTTCCAACATCGAGAAAGCAACCGTCGAGTCGAAGAAGGAAGTCCGCATTTACAGCGAAGAGGAAAAAGCCCAGTGCTCTCTTGAAGCATTGATGAATGGCGACGAGTGCGAAGCCTGTCAGTAGGAACTGACAGGCAGCAGACAAATCTCCGTAAATTTAAAAAGTCGCCGTGGGAGATCCGCGGCGGCTTTTTTCCGGATATTGGTTCTTGGTTAGTCGTAGTTGGTAGCTGGATGTTTTGAATGCGCACACTGGCTTCTGACTTATGTCTCTCGCCTGCATCTTTTTCGGCATTGTTCCGATGGTCATCTACGCCATGATTGTCTGGCGGCTGGACCGATGGGAGAAAGAGCCTGTTTCCTTGCTGATTGCGGGCAGGAGCCGCTGGAAAATTCGTTCCTGTGACTTCGAATCAAAGCCCGTGAAATTCCTGCAATGGCATCACCCCAAGCTCAGCTGCCTTCTGCGAACGAATCGCTCCAACACAGGCGCGAGCAGCTCGCATCGTCGTAATGATGGGCACCCGGTTTGCGAGAGCTCCACTGCGAATTCGAACTTCGTCGCGGCGCGGCACGCGGCCGCTGGGGCGATTGATTACCATCGCAATTTCACCGTTCTTAATCATGTCGAGCACATTAGGTCGACCCTCGGCAAGTTTGGACAACCTGTGAACTGGGACTCCCTCTTCCTTCATGCGAGCAGCCGTTCCCGAGGTAGAGAAAATGGTAAATCCCATTTCGCTGAACTCACGAGCCAGTTCAACTGCCGCATCTTTGTCGGGGTCTTTCACGCTAATGAAAATATTTCCCTCCAGCGGCAGAGCACATGATGCTGCCATCTGCGCTTTGGCGTAGGCCATTCCGAGGTCGGCATCAATTCCCATCACCTCGCCAGTCGATTTCATCTCAGGTCCGAGACTGATATCGATGCCGGGGAATTTCGCGAAAGGAAAGACCGCTTCCTTAACCGAGTAATGCTCGGGATGAATGGATTCCGTAAAGCCAAGATCAACAAGCTTTTCCCCTGCCATCACTTTAGCAGCAAGCTTCGCGAGCGGAACTCCGATAGCCTTGGAAACGAATGGAACCGTTCGTGAGGCCCGGGGATTCACTTCGATGACGTAAAGTTCCTCGTCTTTCACCGCGAACTGAATGTTCATGAGTCCGCGCACCTCGAGCTCATTCGCGAGGTCTTTGGCAGCGCCAGAAATCTTCTCGCGCATCGGATCACTAAGTGAAAAGGAAGGAATCACACAGGCACTGTCGCCACTGTGAATTCCAGCCTCCTCAATGTGTTCCATGATCGCTCCGACCACGGTTGTTTCCCCATCGGAAATACAATCAACGTCTACCTCAGTAGCGTCTTCGAGAAAGCGATCAACGAGGACAGGACGATCCGGTCCAGCATCGACGGCTCCCTTCATGTATTCGCGAAGAGCCTCGTCATTGTAGACGATCATCATGGCTCGTCCCCCGAGCACAAAGGAAGGGCGAACGAGAACCGGGTAACCAATCTCTTTCGCGATCTCAACCGCTTCATCAGCTGAGACAGCGGTCCCAGCTGGAGCCTGCTGGAGCCCCAGCTTGTCAAGAAGGGCTGAGAAAAATTTCCGGTCTTCGGCCTGCTCGATACTCTTGGGAGAGGTTCCAATAATATTGCAGCCGTGTCGCTCCAAATCAGCCGCGAGGTTCAGTGGGGTCTGCCCACCGAACTGAACGATGACGCCCCAGCATTCCTCTTGCTCATAAATATTAAGGGCATCCTCCAGGGTGAGCGGTTCAAAATAGAGTTTATCGCTGGTGTCGTAGTCAGTCGAAACCGTCTCCGGGTTTGAGTTCACCATGATGGTTTCAAACCCGAGTTCCTTGAGAGCGAAAGACGCGTGCACGCAACAGTAGTCGAACTCAATCCCCTGCCCGATACGGTTGGGACCGCCACCAAGAATCATCACCTTACGTTTGTCGCTCTCGCGAGCCTCATTTTCAATTCCGTAAGTCGAGTAGTAATATGGAGTGTAGGCTTCGAACTCCGCCGCGCAGGTATCGACGAGTCGATAGGTTGGAACTACGCCGGCTTCTTTGCGCTTTGCCCGGACCTCGTCCTGAGTCGCTCCGGTAATATGAGCGAGCTGCGGATCAGAATAGCCAAGCTTTTTGGCGCGAAGAAAATCGAGTTGATCCAAGTCCGTTCCTAACTCTTTTTCCCCCGTAAGGATGTCCTCAATGTTTTTAAGAAACCAAGGATCGATTTTCGAGAGGTCAAAAATTTCTTCCAGCGTTAAGCCTGCCTCATAAGCGAGGCGGACGAAAAAGATCCGCTCAGCGTTCGGCGTAGCGAGGCGCTCGCGGATATAATCAAGATCCGGCGTTCCATCTTTGCCATCTGCTCCTAGTCCGAAACGACCTGTTTCTAGTGAACGCAATGCTTTCTGCAGCGATTCCTTGAAGGTCCGGGCAATCGACATGGCCTCACCCACGCTCTTCATCTGAGTCGTTAAAGTGGCGTCAGCATCAGAGAATTTCTCGAAGGTAAATCGCGGCAGCTTCACAACGCAATAATCGATTGAGGGCTCAAAACTGGCTGGCGTCTCCCGTGTGATGTCGTTCGGGATTTCGTCGAGCGTGTACCCCACCGCGAGCTTGGCCGCGATCTTTGCGATCGGGAAACCGGTCGCCTTGGATGCGAGAGCAGACGACCGCGAAACCCGCGGGTTCATCTCGATCACGATCATGCGACCATTCTCCGGGTTCACCGAAAACTGAATATTCGAACCACCCGTCTCGACACCGATTTCGCGGATGATGGCAAATGATGCGTCACGCATCAGCTGATACTCGCGATCGGTCAGCGTCTGCGCCGGCGCCACCGTGATCGAGTCTCCAGTATGGACGCCCATAGGGTCAAAGTTCTCGATCGAGCATATCACGACACAGTTGTCGGCGTGGTCCCGCATGACCTCCATCTCGTATTCTTTCCAGCCGAGCAACGACTCTTCAACGAGGACCTCTGTTACAGGCGAAAGGGCGAGTCCGCGACGCACAATCGTTTCAAACTCCTCGCGATTGTACCCGATTCCACCACCCGAACCACCTAGCGTGTATGCCGGGCGGATAATGAGCGGATACGATCCAATTTCAGCAGCAATTTCGAGAGCTTCGTCGAGCGTGTGGGCTACTCCCGACTGTGGCATGTCGAGACCGATTTTCTGCATTGCCTGCTTAAAAAGAAGTCGGTCTTCACCTTTCTCAATCGCGTCAGCCTTCGCGCCAATCATCTTCACACCAGCCTTATCAAGATAGCCAGATCGGAAAAGCTCCATTGAGGTGTTTAGGGCGGTCTGTCCACCCAGCGTCGGGAGCAGCGCGTCGGGCTTTTCTTTCTCGATGATTTTCTGAACCACTTCCGGCGTGATCGGCTCGACATAAGTCTTAGCCGCGAACTCAGGGTCCGTCATGATCGTTGCCGGATTCGAGTTCACGAGAACAACCGTATATCCCTCTTCCTGAAGAGCTTTACAGGCTTGCACCCCGGAATAATCAAACTCACATCCTTGCCCGATAACAATAGGGCCGGAACCAATCAGAAGGATTTTTTTAATCGACGTGTCGCGAGGCATGAAATCGAAGGGTAAAATTTGTCACCACTTGCATCGGGAATCGCTCTTGGCAATGGTGGAATTGGGGTTTTTGACTTTCGAGAAGAAAAAATGGCTCTTCCCAGGCAGTCACCCCTCCTTTCTTTTGCTGTAAAAGGAAGAGACCCGGTCAGCTGGCGCAGGAAAAACCCCCGTAAAACCTGCAAAAAATTTGCTGACCGAGCCTCATTTCAGGAGATTGTGGTCTCCTGTTTTTCAACCCTTGGTTTGATCGCGAGATCGATCATCGAAAATTCGAAGACCATCCCACGTTCACAACGCTGAAAAGCACTCGCCATGCCAAGTGGTCTAACAACTATCGACTAAATTGCCCCACTCTATGAAAATCCGTCCCGTGACTGAGTCCGATATTCCGGGCCTTCTCCAAATGATCCGCGAGCTTGCCGAGTTCGAAAAGCTTCTCGATCAGGTTGTTGCTACGGAGGAAGACTATTGCACCGCTCTTTTTGGCGAAAAACCGACAGCCGAAGCACTTGTTGCTGAGGAAAGCGGAGAGCTGGTTGCCTACGCGATCTTTTTCTCCACATTCAGTTCCTTTCTCGGTCGGGCCGGGATCTGGCTGGAGGACGTTTATGTTCGACCCTCATTCCGAAAACAGGGCGTTGGTCGTGATTTGCTCCGCGAGGTCGGGACTATAGCGAAAGACCGAGGAGCGGGCCGCTATGAGTGGTGTGTGCTCGATTGGAATCAAAATGCGATTGATCTTTATACTCGCGTTGGGGGTGAAATCCTCGACGAGTGGCGTATCGTCCGCATGAACGAATCGGCCATCGCCACCTTTGCTGATTCTGCCAACACTGCCGATTCATGAGTATTGCCGAAAACCTCCAGCGCGTGCAGCAAACCGTTGCTGACGCAGCCGCAAAAGCTCGGCGTCCTGCCGACAAGATTTCCTTAGTCGCCGTCAGCAAAACATGGCCCATCAAGGTAATTCAGGAGGCCGTCGATGCCGGGCATCTTGTATTTGGTGAAAACAAAGTGCAGGAACTCGAGCAGAAAGTCCCCGCGATGGCAGACGATCTTCAGTGGCATGCGATTGGGCACCTTCAGAAAAACAAGGTTAGGAAAGTTCTTCCTCTCTGCACAATGATCCATAGCATCGATTCCGTCGCCCTAGCAGAGCGGATCGATCGCATCGCCGGAGAAGACGGGCTGAAAATCCAGGGACTGATCCAGGTCAATGTCGCCAGAGACAACGCCAAATTTGGACTCACGGCGGAGGAAGCGAAGGTTGCCGCGGAAAAACTCTCCGGCCTGAGCAACTTGCAAATCCGCGGGCTCATGACCGTACCAGCCTTCGATCCAGAGCCGGAGAACGTCCGCCCACATTTTGCCAGATTGCGCAAACTTCGCGAAGACATCGAGGCAAATTTCGGCGCATCCCTACCCCACCTTTCCATGGGAATGAGCCATGATTTCCCCGTTGCGATTGAGGAGGGTGCGACCCTCGTGCGAGTCGGTTCGTCTATTTTTGGAAAGCGGAACTATACATAAATTCGATCTTCACTCGGATTGAAAAGTCAGGAGTCGAAGAAGACTCTCCTGCGCAATTTCCCCATTGCCCACAGAGCGTTTTTCCGACAAAATCGCGTCATCTCTTGAACCCAACCCCCGTTTTGTTTTATGTCTGACGATACCAAACGCTCGCCGATGTTCGTGCTGAGCATCATGATGTTTCTCCAGTTCTTCGTTTGGGGAACCTGGTTTTCTACGATCAACGTGGCTCTTGGCACAGCAGGTCTCGAAGATTTTATTGGTGGTGCCTATGCCGCCGTTCCGCTTGGAGCGATCTTTGCGCCGCTCTTTCTCGGCCTGATTGCTGACCGCTTCTTCCCTTCCCAATTCATCATGGGAGTTCTTTTCCTTGTTGGCGGCGTCCTCATTTTTCTAGCGGGAGACGCAGCGGAAAAAGCGGACGGCCCGCTCATGTCGAAGCTCTTTCTGGCTCACATGCTCTGCTACATGCCGACACTTGGACTCGGCAATACGATCGGTTTCACGCACCTGAAGCGACTCGACTTCCCGAAAATCCGTGTTTGGGGAACGATCGGATGGATCGCTGCAGGTCTCATGGTCGGAATGCTGGGCTGGAGCGCCGACCTTGGAATCATGAAATTGGCGGCGTTCGCTTCTTTCGCTCTCGGAGTGTTTTCCTTTTTCCTTCCTCACACTCCTGCACCAGCAAAGGGCCAAAAGATCGACTTCAATACTTTATTGATGGTCGATGCCTGGAAACTTCTGAAAAAGCCGTCCTTTCTCGTCTTCATCGTCAGCTCTCTGCTCATCTGCATTCCGCTAGCCTACTACTTTGGCATGACGGGCCCCTTTCTCACGAATGCCGGATTCACTGAGGCTGCCTCCACCATGACGATCGGGCAGATGTCCGAAATCATTTTCATGCTCCTAATCCCGTTTTTCTTCCGACGTCTCGGAGTGAAGTGGATGATCATGGTTGGCATGCTGGCTTGGGTGGCTCGCTACTTGCTCTTCGCCTTTGGCGCTCCTGATCAAGTCGCATGGATGTTGTTTTTCGGGATCGCACTGCACGGAATCTGCTACGACTTCTTTTTCGTGACTGGATTCATGTATACGGACCACGTCGCCCCGAAAGAGGTTCGCGGTCAGGCGCAAAGCTTGCTTGTCTTTGTAACTCAGGGCATAGGAATGTGGATCGGTTACGCTATTGTATTTGGACACAAGTTGATTCCCGGCTACGCTGGCGAGGCCGCAAACCTAGCGGATTCCGGCAGTCTTTCCACCGCCATAAAGGAAGCTCGTGGAGACGAGGAACTGACCTTTCTTCAGTCCCTCGGAAAAATGTTTTCCGTAAAAATGCCCGGTGGCATCGACGCAGACCTTCTCTCCAAAACAATGGTGCAATGGAAAGCTTTCTGGATGGTTCCGGCTATCATGGCCTTCGTGATCGCAGTTCTTTTCTTTGCCACTTTCTGGGACAAATCCCAGGTCGCTGAAGACAAGTCGGCTGAGTCCTGATTCAAAAACTAACAGGGTCACCTCAATTACCTGATCCTGTTTGGTCCGCGACCCAACCCTGTTTGATTTATCCGGAATACCATGAGCTGGAAGATCGCTGGAATCAATTTTGATCACTTTCACATGGGTGATCTGCTCCGGATGGCGCATGAACATCCCGATGCGGAAATTGTTGGCATCTCGGATGATGATGAATCCCGCATGTTCGAAGCGCGATCGAAATTCAACCTGACACCGGCTCAGGTGTTCACCGATTTTCAAAAGTGCCTTGATGAAACCCAGCCAGATCTGGTGATCCTTTGTCCGGCGGCAGCACGTCACGCCGAGTGGGTGGAAAAAGTGGCTCCAAGCGGGGCGCACATCATCATGGAAAAGCCATTCGCGGCTTCGCTCGCGGAAGCGGATCGCATGATTATTGCAATGGAAGGCACCGGAAAGACTCTCGCGATTAATTGGCCGCTTGTGTGGTGTCGCTCACACGCGCAAACGCGCGAGGTCATTCGCTCGGGAGCAATCGGCGAGGTTTGCGAAGTTCACTTTTACGACGGTAATCGCGGACCGCTCTGGCACGGTGCTGATAAGATGGAGAAGGAACCAACGGAAGCGGAAAAAGACGCGAGCTGGTTTTACAAGGCTCCGGAGGGAGGTGGCAGCTTGCAGGACTACCTAGGCTACGGCACGACTCTGGGAACGTGGTTTAACGATGGCAAGAAACCGATCGAGGTGATGGCGATGTGGGACCTCGAAAATAACAGCCTTGAAGTCGATGAACACAGTATAACGGTCGCGCGCTATGCATCGGGGCTTTCCAAATTCGAAACTCGTTGGGGAACATTTTCCGACCCTTGGATTCAACAGCCCCAACCGAAATGCGGCTTCGTCATCAAAGGATCGGAAGGAACTATTTCCAGCTACGACTACGACGACTTTATTACAGTACAGACATCGGGCTGGCCGGAAGGACAGCAAGTAGAGGCACCGGAACTTTTCACTCCAAGGGGAAACCCGGTGGAATATTTTATTGACCGAATTGGTTCCGATTTGCCGCTCGAAGGACCCTTGAGCGTTGAAATCTCGCGAATTGGTCAACAAATTGTAGACACGGCTTTCCGCAGCGCGCGGGAGGGCAAAGCCCTCCCTCTCATAAACTAGCCAGAGATACTAGTGAGAAGAAGTTCTCCCTCTCCGCGCAATCCATCGTTGATCGAAACACGGAGACGATCGACACCGCGGCGGATTCTCGCTTTTACAGTTCCGAGCGGACTTTCGATTCTCTCGGCGATTTGCTTCTGTGTGAGCCCTTCAAAGTAGGCAAGTTCGATTACTTCGCGCTGTTCAGGTGAGAGCTTGACTACAGCACTTCGCAAAACCTGCCGAGCGTCCGAACGATACAATTCTTCGCGACCCGTGGAACGCTTCTCAGGAGCTTCTCCCATCACCTTTTCCTCATATCGGTCATAAAGCGCTCCGCGTCTTTGCACACTTCTAACGCGATCGATTGCGCGATTTCTTGCCGTAGTGCAAATCCAGGTTACAAGGCTTCCCTTGGCAGATTGAAAACTCTCCGCCTTTTTCCATACGGTCGCCAACACTTCGTTCATAATATCTTCCGTGTCTTCGTAGTGATTGAGGACTTTGAAGGCCGTTGAAAAAATCAGAGCTGAGTACTTCTCCGTGAAGTCGGCAAATGCCCCCTCATCACGATTTGAAATTCTAGCCATTAGCGCAGCTTCTTCTTTCCTCTGGAGCTTTTTTTCGTCAGTCGTGTTCATGATTGTTGGTGAGATAGTTGTTGGTATGACGAATTCTTGTCTATGAACAAGAGTTAGACAAGTATTTTTTTGAAAAATCGTTCACTTTCTTTCCGAGAGGTGTCGTAACCTTAGTTTCTATGTATGTGCTAGACCATGGAAGACACTGAAGTTGAATACTTTGAGATAAGTGCGGTTGCCCGCCTCACGGGAATCTCTCCACATGTTCTTCGCGTTTGGGAGCGTCGATACGGGGTTGTACAACCAAATCGAAGTAAAAATCAGCGCAGGAAATATTCCCAGCCAGACATCCAACGCTTGTCGCTACTCAAGACATTGGTCGATAATGGGCACTCGATTGGTTCGGTCGCAGAGCTTTCAATGGACCAGTTGAGCGAGCGTGTTGAGAACGTTCTGGCGTCACGAGCAGACGATGAAAACTTGGAAAATCACGCTCCTGCAGGGGTTTGCCGGATCTCAGTAGTAGGAAAACTGATTCGAAATGCTGTCCGGGAAGCAGCTGACAAAGCTCCTGCCCTCTCTATTGTCGGTGAATTCGCGGATCTAACTGCATTGGCGGAGTCCTTGAAAGAAGGCGCTTCCGACTTGCTCATCATTGAGTCAGAAACCCTTTTTCCCGAGGATGTTGCCGCGATTCGAGAAGCAATCGAACAACAAAGAATTCGACGAGCGATCGTTGTTTATCGATTTGCCAGAGATAATGTTGTGAAGCCCTTAGACATCCGGAAGATTACAGCTCTTCGCGCTCCTGTTGACGCATCGGAAATCCAGCTCGCCTGCATCGCAGATGTGCAGCTGGCCCTTCGATCGGGAGAAAAGAACCGCGATGCCGATGCCGAAGCAAAAGATCAGAAATTTGAGCGGCCCGATACTGGCAACATCCCGGAGCGAGCTTTCAGCGATGACCAGCTCATTCGGATTTCTGATATTTCTTCCGTTGTAAAATGCGAATGCCCTCAGCATCTCGCTTCCCTGCTTGCGAGCCTTTCCGCCTTCGAAAGCTACAGCGAGCAATGCGAAGATCGCAGTCCCGAGGATGCGAAACTTCATGCCTACCTGCATGAGACAACCGCGAACTGCCGATCTCGTATGGAAGCCGCATTGTCGAAGGTGCTGGTGGAGGAGGGAATTGAGGTCTAGGCCACTGTTGAATGGATTCATTTACTGACAAAGCTATCGCGACTTCCTGGATTCTCCCTGATGCGTCCCCCGAAAACTGCTGGTCTCAAGAGCACCTTTTTCTGTCAACCTCCTCATTATTACTTCCGCTACCAAAGTAACGGGAATCATCTCCTCATCCGAAAAGAGCTTTGATGATGCCGTCGAAAACGGGATCAAGCGTGCCCCTGAAACGCTGAAAAACGTCAAATGCGCCTCGGTGCAAGAACAGCAGATGTCTGTCAAAGATGGCGAAATCGAAGAGTATTGCGTGAATCTCAGAGTCACTATTGTGCTCTAAGATTGATCGGAATACCAATTTGCCCTCAGGATTCTTTAGTCATCGGCTGGAAGCTCTTTTTTGTCGTCTATCCTCGCGCGATCCAGCCCTTCCGCGTCGAAATCTTGCGGGGCATTTGGCCCCGCTCCTTTCGCTTTAGCAAAGAATGAAAGGCATTTACCTTCGGTAGGAATTTGCGTTACTAGGATGTTACTATTCTAGCGGCGAGTGAATAGGTTTTTGGGTCCTATCCGGGCAATCTCCCATTTAGGAGCGCATTCCATCCGTTTTCTACGTTTTGCGCTTCTTAGCGACCACCACCATAGGCCGGCACGCCAAAAAAGTTGCCCTGCTTTTGCTTTCGATCCGGCAATGATTTCTCGTTCCCATACTTGCCTGAAGGGCTGCGATGCGGTCCTACCTGGATTGAGCCGGGGCAAACTCCGCCGGCGTTGCGGGAGGCTGTTGAGGTGGCAGCGATCTAATCACTACCCCTTCGGCTTCCATTCCCGACTCAGCTTCTGCGCTTCGGCAATTTGCTCCGGGGTCATTCTTACAGAAATAAGTTCCCTAAGGGATTTCGCAGTTTCAAACCCGGATGCCGCGGCAAGATTGTACCACATGTAAGCCAACACTTCGTCTTGCGGAACTCCCTTGCCATTGTAGTAGCAATCGCCAAGCCCGTGTTGTGCTTCTGCGTATCCTTGCTCAGCTGCCAAGCGATACCACTTCGCGGCTTCTGCAACGTCTCGGGTAACTCCATTGGCGTAGTAGTAGATCCCACCGAGCTGGAGTTGTGCTTCTGCGTTACCCTGCTCAGCCGCTTTGCGAAACTGCATCAACTGTTCCTTAGAGACTTGCGCGGACCCCTGAATGCTACTCAAGCAAACTAGGAGAGTGGTTAGGGCAACGAGAGTTCTAAGGCTGTTCTTCAATGCATTCATGGCGAGCGTGAGGTGACTGTGTCTAATCTGCTCAAGTCTAACTGGGAGAAGTATGCCTTTTCAAGGAGTTCTTGTTGGTGCGGCTTTCGTATTCGGCGGGGGCGCATATTGAAAGGGAGGGGCGCTGACACAATGTTTGCAGAATAGCGTCAACCCTGTTTCGACGCTCACCTCTGGAGCCACAAGGTTTGTGATCGCTTGCCTCTCTTTCCGTGAATCATACCAGGCAGGCGTGAAGGATGTTCGGGCTTTCCGATCAGTGACGGATCAATGCCAAGCGTAAACACGCTTCCTTTAAGGGCCGCGAGATGATCCTCTGGCGACATCTCGAACCATACATGAAATGACTTGCTACCTGTCCAAAGGATTGCGCCCAAACTCCAGCCGCATTCCTCGCGCAACCATCTCGTAATCGCCAGCGACTCACAAACAAGTCGCTTTCTCTCCTCCGGTGTTTCCGGTTTCTTGCCGGTAGTCGGTATCTTGTCGAAATCCAGGACGATGAACGGCGCCTCCGCGATGCACTCGCGTTTCCTGTTGAACGTGCTGCCCTGCAAGGTCCCCGTCGTAATTTGTGCTTCACTTTCATTCACATCCTGAGACCCATTAGACCTTGACGACAGTGACCGCGTGGTCTTAATTTGAGGGCTTGCAAGATCGTAGATGAGACGTGGCCCGATATCTAACAATGCAGTCTTTTCTGCCCAGAAAAGGAGGAATGCTGTGGTCGCGCGACTGTCTGGTTTCTGGCAAGTTGCGAGCACAATTTCTCTGCTCCTCATCGTTGGGCTTCTCGGTTGGGAAAAACTCGGCAGTACGGGCGGAGATTTGAATGCTTCCCGCGAGGGTGAAGATGAACCTGCCGAATTTCTCGACGGCTCAGAGTTCCCTCTCACGATCAGCGCATCACCTGAGCCTATCCGGCCCGACCCCCCACGGCCCCAGGCCACGCCTGAGAGCGAGCATGACGCTTCAGCCGACCCGGAACTCAATGAAACTTCAGCCAGCATCCCCGAGGTCGCTCCCGGGGTTGAGACGGAAACGTCGGGACCAAGCCGGAGCGCGAAAGGTCCTTCTCCCCCATCCTCGGAGCCAAATCCACTGCAGGGTTTCACCGCCGCTGAACCGGGAGCAAATACCGACAGCTCGATCGACAATGTCGCAGCCGAGACTTCCGCTATTATTCCGAAGCAGTTCCTGCTCGCTCAAAATTCAGTCACCCAGCAAAGCAACTCGCCAGCATCCACAGCCGAAAATCAGTCTGGAGATGAAGGCGCGACAGTCTTCGAGGCAACCGGATCGGGCCTCTGGCTGGAGAAGGCTCCGCTCAATGATGTTTTCCAGCACCTGGCACGAGTGGGCGACCTCCAATATTTTCATAACTCCAGCCTTGATGGAGAAGAGTTCCTCGTAACCGGGGAACTCATCGGCGAAGATTCACTCTCGCAGATCGAGGAACTTGGCCTCATGTATGGGCTGACGATTCACCAAAAGGGGCGCACCGTCTACGCATTTGACCAGTCGCAGGCCTCGCGAGTGCCTCAGGAGATCAGTCACTATCAACTGCAGTACCTGCGCCCGGACGATATCGAACAAACAAAGCTCATCTTGCAGCCATTCCTGACCCCGGGTATGGGAATAGTCGAATTCGAGGGTAAGACCAATAGTCTGATTATTTCGGACAGCGAGGATAAACTTGCGCATATTCTCGAATTTCTCGAAAAGATTGATCAGCCGAAAGACCAAGTGGCTATTGAAACGAGAATCGTCCGGATTTCCACATCGGCCCGCAATTCGGTTGGAGTCGACTGGTCTTCCGTCCTAGGGGCCGATGGCGGAATTGGCATCACCGCCTCTTCCGGGCTGAACGCCCTGTTCGGGTTGCCGGAACTCGATAGTGCGACTTCGGTCGTGACCACCGCCACTAACGGAAACGGAGCTGACCTTGTTCAGGTGACGCGAAACTTTTCCTCGGCGGGTGGAGCGGGAGAAAATGGCGAAGGAGGAAACCTGGTCCTCTCACCCATACAAGTTAGCGCCGTGATACGCGCCCTTAATACCGCTGGCATAGCTGAGCAGGAATCGAGTCCCACTCTCATAACGGAGGATAACGAGGAGGGCTTGATCTCCGTCGTTGATCGAATTCCGATTATCACCTCCACCGTAAGCGAGACGACGGCCGGTCAAAACTCGTCGGAGGAGGTCCGCTACAAAATCGACGAGGAAGATTCAAGCGGGGATCCGGCGACCACCAGGGAAGTGGGTGTAACCCTCGCAGTGACACCGACGATTTTACCTGACGGGACGATTCGGATGTCACTTCGGCCAAGGTCGGCTCAGGTTGTGGAATACGTGGCGAGCCCTTCGGGAAATCGTTATCCCAGGGTCAACGAGTCCTCGGTCACGACAATGGCCAGAATCCCTGACGGACATTCCCTTCTGATTGGTGGATTCTACGAACAAATCGGCACCGAAGGTGATTCCAAAGTGCCTATCTTCGGAGGTATTCCCGGACTTCGACATCTGTTCAAGAATTCCGACCACCAGAAAGCTCATACCAGTCTTGTCTTTATCGTTACTCCCCGCCTCTACCGACCGAGTGAAACTGAACAATCCGACGCCGTCGCGAATGATATCTACCAGGGGCACATTCTTCCTGACAACTTTGCTTTTCCAGATCCGATGCACCCGAATCGCGGGGTTCCACCATCTCCAAATTCAAATCTTCCCCGGGCTACCCCAGTCACTTCCGACAATATTCTCAGGCCCGAGTACTCCAATGAATTCCCCGGACCTGAGAATCGAACCGAAAAAATTCCTTTACTGGATCGCCTCTTCCGGAACAAAAAATGAGCACAACGATTCCTCGGGAGACAGCTGCGGATGACGAAGATTCCAGGGATTGCGGACGATCAAGTGCAGGTGCCAAAGGTAACGAGCCTTCTTGGAAAGCACTGGAAGCCTACAAGGAGGTATTGAGCAATGTAGCTACTGAAACCGAGCGAGTCCTTGCCTCAGATTATCCGGACACGTCGCGCCTTCGAGAATATCACTACCTCGTGAATACGAGCCGACCGGATGATTCGCCACCCGATTTCCTTGAATTTTCCATCGAGCGAAACCCCTCCGCCTTCACTGGCAAAGTGGGAGAGATTCTCGACCTTTTGAGTGCATCAGTAAAGAGACGACTCCCCTATCTCGACTTTGCCGATCGTATGCCGATTCCGATCGAATTCTATACGATCGAAACTGAAGTTGCAGAGTTTTGCCGACTCATTCGGGTTCCTGTTATCCAGGCTTCCGAAGGCTCTTTCGCTGTTCTTACATCCGCAAATCCAATTCTGATAAATCATGCCGAAACCGCTCTTTTAACGCGTTTCCTATCATTGGGAGCACCCGCTCCGGTATTCATCCCGACAAGAACAGGGATTGAACAGTGGAAGCGCATTTGTCGACGCCACTTTGCTTCATGAACTTCGATTTGAACTTCCCTGTCAATGCGGCGACGGTCAGTCGAATCGCCGATGAACTCATCGGTCTTGCGCCGGAAGGATTTTACGAGGATCAGGACGAGGTATTGGCAGGTGCATCGAACCTTCGGGTTTTAGGAGCTCTCGCGAAAATTTGTGAAATCCCTTTTTTAGAACGGATACGAGACTTTACAGACCAATCGCTACTCGAAGCTTTCGACCCGGCACTCTTGAACAGAGGACTCTTCGTTCCAGTTTCGAGAGATGATTCCCGGCTCTACTTTGCAATTGCAAATCCTTGGGATACGACCGGCGAAGATGCGGTATCGACACGCTTTCCCGACCTCGAACCCCAACCGATCCTCGTGCCCTATGCGGAGATCATCCAAGTAATCGAGACGGTATCGGGGGCTATGGGCCCTTCGAACCGGGAACTCGAGTCGATTGAGGTTGAGGAACAATCCGAGTCGGTACAATACTTCGACGTAAGCGCGGAGCATGAGGAACCTCTCGCACGTCTTGTTGCCAAAATCTTATCGGACGCGATTCGAGAGCGTGCATCCGACGTCCACATCAAGTGTGGTATCGACGATGTCACCTTCAGTTATCGGATTGATGGGGACATGAGGGAAAAGAAGCCTATCCCGATCAAACTCAAGAATCGCATCGATGCATTCATCCTTAACTTGATGGGTATCGCCCCGGAAGAACGCGTCAAGCGCCCGGGAATCTCCGGTCGCTTCGGAGTCGTCTATCTCAACCGGACGATTGATATCAGATTCGAGCGGCACCGCACCTATCGCGGTTTCCATATCACAATGCGAATTCTCGATAAGGCGCATTTCGAGGCAAAACTCGGTGTCGGGTCTCTAAGCTTCGACCCGGCTACCCTTTTCGAATTAGAACGGGTCATGTCGATTCCCGCCGGTATCATTGTCATGTCTGGCCCTACCGGCTCGGGGAAGTCGACTACGCTGAACGCGATGTTGCGGGAACTGAATCGTCCCGAAGAGAATATTCTCACGTTAGAAAACCCGGTAGAAGACGAAATCCCCGGGGTGATGCACTGCGATATACGTCCCAATGAGTTCAAGCCAATGATCACCAGCTTCATGAGAAGCGACCCCGACATCATCCTGATGGGCGAGGTGCGGGATCTTGATTCAGCTGAGCTTGCGATCGAAGCAGCGATAACCGGCCATAAGGTTTTGACGACGATTCATACTCCCAGAGCCTCGCAGATCATCGAACGGTTCGAGCAACTCGGTATCGAACGATGGAAAATTGCCCAGACTCTCAAGGCAGCTTGCGCCCAGAGACTAATCAAGTTGCTTTGCCGGTCATGTCGGGTGAGCAGAGATCGCCTTCTCGAGCGGGATATCCGAAAATTTCATCTTCCGGACGATCTTCGCAACCACAGGGTGTTTGCCCGCAAACCGGAGGGCTGCGCGGAGTGCAACGGTCGTGGCTACCTCGGCAGAACGGCAATTCTTGAAATCATCCCCATAACTCCCGAATGGTCCGACCAGCTGTCAAAAGGAGAATTAACGCCTTACGAGCTCGAGAAAAAAGTCAGAAGCTCCGGGGAGCTGCCTTCGTTGCGGGAATGCGGCCTTGATCTCCTTCGCGAAGGAAAGACAGATCTCGAAGCACTGAGAAAGTCAATCGATCTCTCATCAGCAGAATGAAAAACCGAAACACAGGTGAATCGGCGGCCCGGGCCGCTCTCGATGCCCGTAAACAGTCCGGTCAGGGAGCGTCTTCTTCCTCGTCGGATTCACCGGATTCACCAAGACCATTTTTGGGGATCCAGTTAAGCTCCCGGTTTCCCGAGAAGGAGTTAATCAAACTTTGCCGCAGTCTATCCTCGATGTTGCGGGCAAACATCAATACTTCGGATTCCCTTTCCTATTATGGAGGAAGTCACCCATCGGCGCTTGTGCGATCAACGACCGCCGAAATCAACGAGCATCTGCGTGCTGGAATCCCAATTGAAAAAGCGTTCGAAAAGACGGGCCGTTTCGATGTCAAGGTCCTCTCCCTCATAAAGGCGGGCGCGGATTCAGGTCAGCTCGCTCGCGCTTTTCAGTCTATCGGCGACCGCCTGAAGAAGGAGTCGGAATTTCGCAAACGGATGCGCAAGGCAACCCTTCTCCCCGGAATCATTATTTTCGCATTGATTCTATTATTTGTCTTTTCACAGCTCCGGGTTATTCCACAAATTGAAAGTATCATCATGGATATCGGTCAGGAACCGGATCCAATTTCCGCGGCGCTGTTTCAGATCAGCCATGTCACCCAAAAAATATGGATTCCCTTCGTGACGCTCCTCGTCATGACGGTATCCTCATTTCTCTTCATCGAACGCATTCGTTCCGCGGTCGTATTTTTCCTCATGGGAAGGTGGAAACTCCTTCGCAAACTTGTCATGGGATTACGGCAACTCCTTTTCGTGGGATCGCTGGAAATGCTCTACTCGAACGGCATAAACCTCGCCAAGGCAGTCGACATTTCCTCCCTCTCTCTGGAAGGGACCCCGATGTACGACGAAGTCCGGACTGCCGGTAAGCGTTATCTCGAAACTGGACTTCCGTTCTCCGAAGCAATCCGAAAATTTACTTCGTGCGATGCGCAGGTGGCCCATCTCATTTCAATCGGGGAACGTTCCTCCTCCCTTGACGAACAGTTGCGCCTTCTATCCACCATGTATGAAGAAGAGGTCGATCAGGTGATTGATGATTTCACGCAGATCGTAAACTTCCTTGTCCTTGTTCTGGCGGGCCTGCTCATCACCCTCGTATTCGGTGGATCTTTCCTCCCCATCTTCCTGATGGGACCGAAAATGATGAGCGGCCAGGGTCTTTAATCGATCATCCACCGGAAACCTATGATGCAACAAACCAGACTTGATCGCTGGCTTCAGAAAAAATTCGTTCACCGAACGTTTTTTTACACCAATACCCTTCCGCGAAGCCTCCCGCCCGGGACGGAAACAAGCGAAGCAGACCCGCATAGCGGAGGACAATACACCTATCAATTTGAAGCGAAATGCGATGAGGATATTCATCGGCTGACTGAAATATTTAAGCGGGAAAATATCACCTTCGCCTCTCGCGTCGGCGACAGGGAAGGGTTCCCCGCCAAACTCTTCAGCACGAATCATTCCTTCACAATCACGGTTCTATGGATACTTCTTGTCACTGCATTTCTCCTGCTCGTATTTTCCGGCCTGCCTGAACTGGTTTGGAGGGAACTTTCCTCTCCCGAATCGAAACCGTGAGGTTGACCACAATTTTTTCCATGATCGCGAAAGAAGAATCGATAACACCATCCAATGTGGACAGCAGTGAGGACTGTTCTGATGAATTCGTCATTCTACCAGCAGGATTTGAAATCGGTTACCGGAAGACAGGTCGCAGCGTTGCAAGAACCTCCGAGACTCTTCAACTTGGTGCCGGCCATCACTTTCTGTTGGCGAAAAACGGTGGAGGCAAAACCACCTTGCTGGCGACTCTCGCGGAATTGCTCCCCCCCTTGAACCTTTCTTCGACTGTGAGAGGTGCTATTCACTACTTTTGCGACGATCTCAGCTTCAACAGAGATCTGTGTCTTTCTTCGATTTTGCGCGTATTCCTTCCGAAACAAGCTTTGCAAAGAGCGTTCGAGCTGTCCGAAATCCTTGAGATCCCCTTTGACAAGAAGTATGGGGCCCTCTCGCGGGGAAATAAGCAAAAGATCGTTCTCGCCATCGCCGAGACTCTCGCTAGGGAGGCCGAGGAAGGCCTCGGTGATCCCTGCGTCCTCCTGCTCGACGAGCCGATTTCAGGAATAGATTTTGTGGCACGTGAAATCGTCCGGGACTGGTGGGCGCGTCCCGCTTCCAGAGTTTGCAGGCTTGTCTCACATCATCCGGACGAACCCGTCCTCACCGCAGATTCAGTTGTGTTGATTCACCAGCGAAAAATTGAAAAATTCAAGTCGGGATCGTCTGAAATATCGTGGGCAACCCTGCGCGAATCATTTTTCGCGGCGGCATAGAAAGAGAAGTGGAAACCGAAAATGACCCTCTTGACTCGTCTCTATCTGTCAACGATTCTTGCTAACAAGACCGTGATACTTCTCGCGGCCGGACTTCCGATTCTGGCATACTGCCTCCCCCAACTGGTGCCAGCCACTCTAAAGCCTTCATTGCTGGAGCCCGCACGCGCTCAGGCGGGGTGGATCTTACTTTGGACAGTCTGCTCCGGTTGGCTTTTCCTGAGCGCCGCGTCTACTGGAGAAGAATGGAGAAGGAACGGACTTCTCGTTTATGCTTTTTCGCGCAAGGCAGCGAGGTTCAGGCGATTGCGGTTGATAGGGGGTTCGACGATCGGTTTCAGCGTCCCGGCAATACTCTTCGTCTTCGGCACCTTCCTGACAAGTGTCGTAGGAGCTCTCCCCGGCGACCAAAAAGAAGCGGAACTCTGGATCATACTCAACCTGCAGAGTTGCTTCCTCTATCTGACGATCGTGATCCCGCTTGCAACACTTAGTTTTGCGGTGGCAACACGATTTAGTTCGACCGTTTCCTGGATCCTCGTTTCCTGCCACTTTGGCTTCGGCTTTTTCTTTCAAGGGAATCTGGCACCGTATCTTGTCTCATCAAGTCCACCGGGACAGCTGCTGAATCTGCTGGGCCCTCACTTTCACCTTGCTGATCTTACTGAGCGACTCGTCTTTAAAATGGGCCCGCTGCCCTTTAGTGGTTTTGCTCAATTCCTCGGCTATTTCGCAGGCTGGGGCCTCGTAACGATGGCGGTCGCGATTCTCATCTTTCGAGCGAGACAATGAAACGACAGGACCTCGCTCAGGGAACACTCATCATGTGTTTTTTCTTTCTCGGGTGGACCCTCGTGGTCAAAAACGTTCCTGCCTCGAGAACTGCGACAAACTGGCCTGGACACAACCCCTTCGCGATTCGGGGCTCCGGCTACGGGAAAATGCTTTCACGTTTTTCCGAGAAGGACGTCGATAGAGCCTGGCATATTGGCCTGGAGGGATCAGGCCACTCTGACTCTTCCACCTGGCAGGGGCGCTACCGGTTACTCAAATCCACGCGTAACAGCAGTGTCCCACTCTCCGCTTCCCATCTACAGCACATCCGCAATGATATCAGGAGAAAATTATACCAGGCATTTCTTCTCGATCCCACCAACTACACCACCTACGACGCGCTGCACTTTTTTTTGACTGCTATGAGCGACATCCCCGAGGAAACTCTTTTCAGTGAAATCGCGGCGACGGCATTCCTGGTGTGGGAAGTTGCGGCGAGAGAGGAGGAGGATCCCGAGCCATGGCTCACCGCCGCGGTCGCAATGATGAACTTGGATCTCGAGTTTAACAATACCCCTGTCCCCTCACTATCAAAGCCGGAGCTCCACCATCGCATCAAAGAAGCGCTCAGATCTTTTGACCGTTTGAGAAACGACTCCCTAGCCGACGGCCGCTGGTCCGAACTGTCGGACCAGCGAAGGGCTGAAATCGAGACCCGGAGGGATTTTCTAGGGAAATACGCGGAACGCTTATGAGCGTCGTTCGTGTGGGCTGCACCGCGGACCGCCTGCGTCCTTCACCTCGCCTCTGGCTCGGTTTTCTGGGGCCCGTTCACTCGACCCGGATAGGCTGAGAGCCAGGAAAGATTC
>Ga0181589_10000240_pt1 | contig 37937 bp, 44 predicted proteins | sample 071ome_25_FD_132444 | JGI IMG/M metagenome (GOLD analysis project Ga0181589, IMG submission 132444) | Coastal salt marsh microbial communities from the Groves Creek Marsh, Skidaway Island, Georgia - 071410BT metaG (megahit assembly) | ecosystem: Environmental > Aquatic > Marine > Intertidal...
ATGGTTGGCACGTCGTCGTCGTCGTCGTCGTCGTCGTCGTCGTCGTCGTCGTACTCTTCGTCGCCCACGAGCACGTCCTCGATACGCTTGAGTGCCGATTCGTGAGTGTCGAGGACGCCCTTGGCGTTGTTGTGCTGCTCCACGACCGCGAAGACGGAGCTTTTGAGCGAGGACACCGTCCTGTACAGCATGATGATGACCACGACGAAGACCGTGGTGATCACGAGACCCGCGATGAACATCGGTGACTTGAGCTCGGGCATGTATATAATGAACGGCAGACAAAAATAGTCCGATTTTCCGCGCGGGACGGCCATGGCGAATACTTCGGAACGGCGGGCCGAGGATGAGGACCCATTCACGCGAATGGTTCGTCAAGAGGCCGATCAACTGTGCACGGAAATCACAGACATGGACGAGCGAGAAGCGACGAACAAGTTGCTCTCGCTCTGCGGAGAGTGGGAAATAGACAACGATCTGTGTGCGGAAGAGCTGTTGAGAATCTCATTCCGCAACTTTCGTTGGAACGAACAGGAAGCCACGCGCCAGACCGACTACGGATTGAACCATCTGCTTCGCGTCATCCAGTTACGACAAGTCGAGGCGATGTCGCTCATGCAGACCATGAAACGTTTGGATTTGCTCGAGGACGACCTGACGTACGGGAGGATCAAGCGCGTACTGGAGAAGGTCTTCTACTGCACGCGCTTGAGCCTGTCGGTCGTGCAGCTCAAGGTCGCCGGGTCGACAGCGTACTGCGTTCCTAAGAACATCGACGACGAGCTCGGCTGCATGACGCTCCGGTTTCGGTGGGTGGACGACGTCAATGCCAAAGACATCCACACCCTGATTTGGTACTTGCTCGACGTGGCGTTCGAGCGGGGGTACAAGAAGCAAGGTACCAACTTGTTCAAACCGATCGTCGTCGACGGTCACCACACACACGCATACGAGCGAGAATGCGATATCAAGACGTTCGTTCACACGCATTGCAGGAGAGAGGTGAACGTCGAGGCACACGTCAATCTGTTGAAGGTGAGCATGCAGACCGTCCTAGACTACCTCGAGAACAACGTAGACATCCAGCTCCCGTTCCTGAACAAGGACCGGACCGTGTTCTCGTTCCGTAACGGCGTGTACACGTGCAGAGACGACACGTTTCATCCGTACGCGACAACCGTGCTCTCCGACGACACGTACGCGGCCAACTTTTTCGACAACTCGATCGACGAGTCGATATTCGAGATGGATTGGCGTGACATTTCGACGCCCAACATCGAGAAGATCTTTATGGATCAAAAGCTGAGCGTGGAGGTGCGTCACTGGTTCTACGTGATGGCGGGACGGATGCTGTACACACTTGGGGAACGAGACGGATGGCAGGTGGTACCGTTTTTGCTCGGTGTGGCAGGGAGCGGCAAGTCGACCGTCACCGATATGCTCATCGGCAACATATATGACCGAGTGGATGTCGGGGTTCTGAGCAACAACTGCGAGCGTCAGTGGGCTGTTTCGGGTCTGATCAGGAGCTTGTTGTGGGTGTGTCCGGAAGTCAAGGACGATTTCAATCTCGAACAGGGTACGTGCGTGTGCGACTCTCGACACCCACCACCGATCGACCGAACACCGACTAACTTCGTCTCTCGCTCATCTCAGCCGTGTTCCAGAGTATGGTGTCGGGCGAATCGATTAGCGTCGCTGAAAAGTTCAAGACGCCGTACAGCACGACGTTCAATATCCCGGGGTGGCTGAGCGGCAACGTCTTACCGAACTGGCAGGACCACGGTGGGTCGATCGCTCGTCGGTTGCTGATCTTTCGTTTCGAGCAACGCATCACGTCCTACGACACGCAGCTGGGCAAGAAGATCCGCGAGGAGCTTCCGACATTCATCGTCAAATCGAACAAAGCGTACCAGGAGATGTCGGCGTTGCACGGGACGAAAAACGTGTGGTCCGTCCTGCCCGCGGAATTCAAGGAAGCTTCGGAATCGTCGCTTGCCGTGTTGTCGGTCACGGATCTATTCCTCCGGTCGTACCACGTGACGTTCGATGAAAACGCCGTGTATACCGTGCGCGCTTTCCTGGACTCGCTCCAGTTTTGGCTGGACGAAAACCACATGGAAAAGACGCACTCGCGCAATCCCGACGCGATGAAGTTCTCACTCGACAAGTTTGGGTGCAAGATGGGCGTGGCGAACGTGACGCACGTGGACGGCACGACGGAGCGGATGGAGATTGTGGTGGGCGTGCGTCTGAAGATGGAGGAACCGTTGGTGATTTCGTCGTTCGAGATGTAAAGGATGAATTAAATGTGGCCCTACCCAAATGGCGAAGTCTCCGTCGAACATCGTGTTTCTGGTGTCGGTGGTCGCGTTGATCGCGCTCGCGTTCCATCGAGGGGGGGCGGAAGGCTACCGCACCGACGCGCTCGGTGCCACGTCCCAACCCCGTCGCCCGTCCATTTTCGTCAGCGTCGCGTCGTACCGCGACAGCGAGTGCAGCAAGACCATCCACGAGTTGTTCAGTAAGGCCGCGTATCCAGAACGCGTCTTCGTCGGCGTGTGCGAACAGAACAGCAGCGACCCCAACGAGACGTGCAGCGGTGACCACGACCCTCGTTTCGACAAGCAAATACGCACCATTCGCGTTCCGCACACGGAAGCCAAAGGACCGTGCGTGGCGAGGTACGCGTGTTCGACGCTGTTCGGGTCGGAAGACTATTACATGCAGATCGACTCACACACGATCATGACGAAGAACTGGGACGAGAAGGCGGTGAACGAGATCCTGGCGTGTCCCGTGCCGGACCGGTCGGTGTTGAGCATGTACCCGAACGACATCGGGACGTACACGATCGAGACCACGGACGTCCCCGTCATGTGCAAGGCGAAGTTCAACGAGCAGGGTCTCCCGATTTTCGAAGCGGCGATGAAACCGGCGTCGTTCGTGGGCAACGCGCCTCGTCCCAACGCGTTCATCGCGGCCGGGTTCTTTTTCGCGCCTCGAGACTTCGTCCGATTAGTTCCGTACGATCCGCACCTCAAGCAGCTTTTCCAGGGAGAAGAGATCCTGCTCAGCGCGCGCGCGTGGACCAACGGCTTCGATATTTACACGCCGCGGGTCAACATTTGTTTACACCATTATGGGCGCCAGGAGCAGCCCAAATTTTGGAACGACGTGAAGGGGGCGTCGTACGAAGCCGAAAAGGCCGCGAGCGAGTCCCGCGCACGACGTATTCTTGGCTTGGAAACACCTGTGGTTCGCGATCAGTACGGACTGGGACGGACGCGTTCGATTGACGAGTTCTGGGCGTTCGCACGGATCAACCCGACAAATAAGGTCTCGACCGGGTCGTTTTGCCAGTAGATCGTTCGCTCGTCGTGGCTCGTCACAACGCGTTCAAGTACGCGTGGGCCACGCGAAGTTCCGTCATGCACCTGTCGACTTCGGCGTGTGTGAAATACCTCGAGGACAGCTCGAGGTATTGCTCGAGAGACGCTTGATCGCATCGTTCGATTTCGTCGACGTACTTGCCCGAACAGTCGTGACCGAACGGTGTGGTCACGACGGGATCGATGATGAGGGCGTACCACCACGCGTACGATTTGGCGCGGTCTGTCTTGACCAGATCGACGTAGTGTTCCAACTGGACCACTGACACTGACCGGACGACACCTTCGGTATCGAGACGCATGGCCTCGATGAGTGCGTCGCGTGTTCTGGCGCCGACGGCCGCTTTGTTGGCGATCGGAGGGTACTTGAGTGTCTTCACGGCCGCGTACCGACACGCGACGTTGGCTGCGTAGTGTTCGGACCGGACGACCTGCGGCGGACGAATCGTTCGCTCCATCTTCATGACGGTGAATAGATCGCGTGCGTACAGCATTTTACCGTCATTTCATTGTCCAACGGACGACGTTTTCACACGCTTTTCGTCGTAACGCGAACTCCTTCGTGTCGAGGAGGTTCTTGAACATATCGGCTCGATTCTTTCCGTTGACTGGTGGCGAGTTGTGATGATTTTTGGTCGCACTGATCCTTTTCCACGCCAGAAATCCATCGAGCAACGCAGTTTCGTCGGTCGTTCGGTGATCGCGGAGCCAGTCGATCGCACACCAGCGACCGCCGATACCCTGATTGACGATGGTGTCCATGACTGCCGCGACGGCGAGTGCCGACGGTTTGACGATTCCAGCGTTTCGCAGCGCGTTGGACGCTTCGTAGACGTACCCCCCTGGCGAACACAGTTCTTTGAATTGCGCTTTGACGAACCGCGTGCCGTAGTCGCCGTGTAAATTCCTGATCATGCGCTCGAATTTCTTCGCTTTGACGGGATTGTCCGTGAGTCCTTTGGATTCCTGACGCAGATCGAGACCACCGAGTCGTTTGTACCGTTCCGCCAGCCGAATGAAGTCGCCATGTTGATCTTTGCCGCCGTTGGCTGTGGTCCATCCTGCGATACCGACCGTCACGCCCCTTTCGTGGCGGTCGTAATCGAGTGCTTTCGCGAAGAAGAAGACGGAAAATCCGTCGTTTCCTCGAAACATATCGTCCCATCGTTCGTTGTCGTGCTCGGATTTCGAGAGCAAGAAGAACATGGCCGTCAAGGACTCGACGTCCTCAATGCCGACGGTATCCTGCAGGAGTGCCACGACGTCTGGCGTCATGACGTACTGGGGGTGACAGAATTGGTGCATTACAATTTACGAAACAAAACATAAACAGAGACGAAAATTCATTCAGGGTATCGATCGCTCTAGGTTCATTCTAGGTCACGGCTATAGCTACGAGAATTTATTCAGGGTTGGGAAGGCTGTGGGTCGCGTCGAACAGTCTGCGACCCACCTTGAACATGCGAGGGTGCTTGATGCAAGCAGGGTCTTCTGGATGGGGCGAAACGGCGAACAAATTCGTTCCTCCTCTCGTCCACACGCCCCGCTGCATATCGATGACGTCTTCCTCGATATAGTCGTTGTCTTGATAGATCATACAATCGTGCAGGCACACCCAGTCACCCCTCTCGATACACCTGAAAAGGGCCATCTTGTAGAAAGGCGTGCGCATGTAGAACGTGACTCTGCCCTCGGGCGACACGAACTTGACCACGTGTTGATCGTATGGGGTCCCGTTCAGATCGTCGAAGCACACCGAGTCACTGGGAAACACCACGTGACGGACGCTGGAGACGTCGAGTGACTTGGCTTTGGGGCGATCACAAATGCCGCATTCGGTGGTCGTCGACGTGCCATTCGCCGACTGCTTCTTCGGTGATTTGATAGTCATTTCAACGGATTCTTGGAAGCCTATTTGATTGGCTGCGTCGACCATTCTCACCCCGGATTCGCGACGAATTTTGCTCGACATTTTTTGAGAAAGGATTGGTACGTTAAACTGATCGTATGTTGAGGTCGTACACGCGGTACGTGTTCCTTGAAATGAAACAGAATTAATGGTGTGCGCGCTGGACAAATGTGTGAACTGGTGAACTGGTGTATGTATAGGGTACTGTACATCAACCAACAGGCTTCCTGTAATAGACGAGGACGCGGGGGAAGGTCAGATAGCGTGCTGACCTCACGCGATCTTGTCGGCCTCTTCGGTGGACTCACGTTTGTTGACCGACGGCTTTTTCGCGACGTCATGGCTCGTTCGTCGGTCCGGTACTTGTCGTGATTTCCTTCTTCGTGGTCTTCGTGGTCTTCGCGGCCTTCGCGGTCTTCGCGGTCTTTGCGTTCTTCGCGGCCTTCGCGGTCGTTGCGGTCTTCGCCTTTTCGGTCTCCGTTGTGTCGACGACGGTGTCGACGACGGTGTCGACGACGGTGTCGACGACGGTATCGACGACGGTGTCTCGGTCGACCGAGGACTGGATCGTCACGCTTTTCTTGAGCGGTGCGGTCGCCCGTTCGCGTGCCTTGGGTCTGGGCGTGTATCGTTCGATGAATTTCATCACTTCGGTTCTTCCGCAGTGGACAGCACCCGTATCAACTTCGTACACGGCAGGAAGATCGCGGACGTACGATGGAAACTGGGACGTGAACACGTCGACTTTCCACCCGTTTCCGAAGCACGCGACGATCTCGTCGTCGTCTCGTTGGTGGAAAAGCATGATTGCCGGTCTGGTGGTCGTCGTCATGATATCGGTACCGTACTGCACGAAAAAGAGAATTGGCAATATCGTGCAGACGGTACGATCTCTCATCACTCATGACCGTGTTGCGTCCCTTGTGTGGACCGCCCGTTCCTCCCCCGCCGCCGGCGATCCCGCCGCCAGGGACTCTGACGGAGGAGGAACAGGATCGCTTGCCCCCGACGAGCACGGGATCCTTGAGCGCGGCGGCCCTGGAGCGTATCATCGGTGAACGTCCCGTCGACTTGGATCTGTACAGGACGGCGTTCACGCACCCAGACGCCGGCATGCCGTACAATTTCGAGAAATTCGAGTTCCTCGGCGACGCGATACTGGGCTTCGTTGCCGCCCGGTATCTGTACGACCGCTTCCCCGACGAACAGGAGGGGTTCCTGACGATCATGCGGACTCGTCTGACGCGGTCCGATCAGTTGGCGCGATTCGCCAAGGACTTGGGTCTGGAGCAGTTCGTCGTCATGCGAGGCAAATCAATCTATTTGAATTATCAAAGGAGCAAACGCGTCCTCGAGGATGTCTTCGAAGCGCTCGTCGCCGCCATTTACTTGGACAATGGACTGCTCGCTGCGAGGACGTTCATCACCAAGGTCTTCGACCGTGCAGATTGGGCCGATTTGCATAAGAACCGCAATTGGAAGGACCAGCTCATGCAGCACCAACACAAATTGCATCAGCCGTTGCCGGTGTACCAGTGCACACGTGATGACGACGACAGAACGTATACTGTCGTCGTCGAATTGAACGGTCACGTTGGGATCGGCGTTGACCGCGTCAAGAAGAAGGCCGAGCAACTCGCGGCCAAAGAGATCCTCGTTTCGTTCGGCGTCTCGGTCGATGACTGATCATCGTCACTGCGGACGTCGGACGACGGCGGGATTGGACGTGCGGACGCATCCCTTGATATCGAAGTACGGTTGGAAGACGAGATGCGAGCGTTGCGTATCACGTGCTTGAACGGCGTTCTTCTGGAGAAAATCTCGGTACGCTCCTTCCGTTGGCGTCGTGTGGTCGCGCTTGGCGTCGTTTTCGCGCTGACACGACGACCGCCAGTCGGTGAGACGACCCCCTGGAGCAGATTGGACGAACGGCATCTTTGAACACCCACAAGATAATGTGTGCTGAAACGTCGCCGATCACACGTTCCGGTCTCGGCCATGGCCGTGCCCCGCCGGAGACGACGCGCGCTCCAAGTGTGGTCTGGCGACGATGCGAAAACGTCCGCATTCGGCAAGCGTCTTGATCTCCTCGGCGGTCAGTTCGACGGTGCGTCGTTGATTCCCACTGTCGTCGTTGTCGAGTGATTGATCGGATACATTGGACGAGTCCTCAGAGGAAGAAGAGAATGGGAGTACGAACATGTGACCGTACTGAGTGATGCATTTCCGAGCGAGGAAAAACAAGTACCGACCGACCGTCAGGACCAGTGGAATGGCGATCGAGATGGAGACGATGATCCATCCGCCGGAGATATCTCGGATTCCGATGCGCTGCACGTTCTCGGTACATGCGGCTCGCCGTTTGACGAATGCTCGCAGGAACGAGTTCATGTGCGCCACTCGAGCAATGGACGTTTTGAACTTGTTGAACATGATCGCGACGTCGTACGCGTTCAGACACGGGCTCGCGACGATCGTCACGTCGTTGGTGAGCCCCCTGACCAGTTGAAGAGAGACGTGACACTGGACGCCGGCCTTTTCGATGGCGTACACGGCCGCTTCCAGTGGCGCGACGACCCGTGGAGTTTGCGTGTGGGACGAGTTGTCGACGACCCGCCTGACGACGTCGAGGACGCCCTGCGCCGTCGCGTCGTACAGGACGTCGTTCGGCATCGTCGAGAGGAGAAACGAGATGTCTCGCGGGACGAGGACGTCACCGTTCATTCCTTGAGCGTCGAGTTCGTCGATGTACACGTCTGGATTGTCGTCGACCATCGTGTTCGCGAACAGGATATTGGTCAGTTGGGCCGTATACACGGAGGTGATGACCAGACAGAGGAACGCGTACGAAACGAGCATGCTCTGGAGGAAAAATTTGAGCAGGATCATGTACCGTTTCCTCCCCGTCCAATCGAGTCGATAATCGACGCTCGTGTAATCGTTGAGCAACGCGAGCGTATTCTGGAACGCGTACTGTGGAAGGACTGCGATGTCGAAGGCTTTCTTTTTGTACCAAGAGATGGCCCAACTGAAGTACGTCATGGCGATCGCCACCGCGAGCGGCGTGAGCATCACCAGGACCCACAAGCTCGGTTCGAACGGAGAGAACACGGTCCACATCGCCTCGCGCGCGTCGTACCGAGGCGTCACGAGGACGTACGTGGTTCCAAAGACCCGGCGAACGATGGTGGCGTTGTCTCCGCCGTGGAAGAGACCGAGACCTACGTCGCACCGACACGCGTTGACCTCTTCGAGCACCGTCCGACGGTCTTCGAGACAGTCGTACGTGATGCCGTCGGTAACGTCGACGTATCGGCCGTCGACGCATGATACGTACGGGTCGATGTCGTACGTACACAGTAATGGATCGCGTTGGTCAATACGGGTCGACGAAGGCGTCCGTGAACCCTGTGGCGCCCAAGCTCCAGTAGACGACGTTGTCAACGACGTTGTCAACGACGTCGTGAGCGTGCCGAGGAGGCTGAGAATGCCGATGATCAGACGTGATACCATCCATGCTATTCATCAAGATTTTCAAATGATTACGATCCTGTCCGAAGAGACGCTCGGAGAGACGCTCGGAGAGACGCCCGACGCGGTTGCGAGTTGAAGAGCACGCGCGCGCTTCTGCTGCTCTTTTCGCTTTTGTCGCCTTTCCATCTTGTGTTGCCTCTTCCGTTCCCTCCTTCGCAGACGGCGCGCCTCGCGTTCAGCGTCGTGTTCTTCCGAACACGGCGGCGGGGGTACCGTTCGGGGCTGGTCGTCTTGAAGCGTGACGCTGATTTCCGGGACGTTTACATTTCGCCTGTAAAGCTGCTGCATCTGGACCGAGTGCTGCATGTTTTTCGAGATTTCGAAGAGGCGCGCGGGAGTCGTCGTGTTAAAATCGAGAGAGCTGATGAACGAATGCCGCATCATCGACACCGTCATGTTCTTTCCAAAAATTCGTCTGTATGTTTGGTTCACCATGTGAATGAACGCTCTGCGATCATACGGCTTCCGAAACCGGCGGTTGACGAACAAGTACTCGCGCGGGGACCGTTCTAGGTTCGTTGCGATGATCCTGACGAGGTCGTCGGGAAGATAGCGCCAGAACCTTCCGAAGCTCTTTACCGTCTTGTACTGGTTAAGGACGAGGTAACTCTTGCCGGGTTCGCTGGTCAAGAACATGTAATTTTCGCCTTTTTTATTGAGTTTCCTCGCGTGTGAGTCGTCGACGACGATGTGGAGCTCGCCGTAGTCCCCCCTGGCCGGCTCGATCAGTGTGTACATGGACAGGAGCAAGTGGTCATCGCTGGCGTACTCCGTCGCCCGGAGCTGCTGTTCCTTTTTCAGTACGCAACTCCAGTTGACCCAGTTCAGGAGCTGCTTCTCGGACGGCTCGAGATGTGCCACGACATCGAATTCCTTCTGGTTCGATTCCTTGAGTGCCGCGCTCCACGCCGCGCGTTGCTCTTTAAACTTTGTCTCGTACTCGGGGTGGTGTTTGTACACAGCACACACCGTGGCAATCAAGAGCTTCTTGCTCGCATGCGACATATCGCCGCTAGTATATTTCTCGTGGGCGAACTGGATGTACTTCTTAGGATCGGCGATGATCGTATCGATTTCTTTGCAGCCCGTGTACCGGAGCCATCGTACCAGCATGGATTGGTACTGCTGGGCGCTGCTACGGGTGATCGACGGAGTTTGAAAGAAATGGCCGACAGTTGTGTACAACAAATCGGAGGGCATGGTTTTAGTATCTTCCACTTCCTTAAATCAAGATATTGTAGACCGAGAGACCGACGACCGATTTTTTAATATATTGCGCATAAGCATCCTTTCCGAACATGTTGTTGGACCAGCTCTTCACAATGGAGACCTTGCCTTCCACGCTCGCCGTGACCGCCTTGGTCGTGTACATTATGGGTCAGTACCGCGAGAAAATCTGCGGCACGGACGAGCACAACATGTGCAACGAGTTGCTCAAGAACGCGGACATCATGGCGATCGTTTCTTCTGGCGTGGCCGCACTCTTGGTTCTGCTGATTTGCATGGGATTCATCACGCTTTCCACGACCTCTGGCGGCTACGGCGGCTACGGTGGCGGTTTCTGGTAGACCAATTTCTAACTTGTGATGCTGGTTTTCGATGCGGACGCGTATGACCGCTTTGCGTACGGGTTTGCCCGTCTGACGAAGAGTTCGCGCGTGAGCACGATGACACTGACTTCTCGTTTGGTGTCATCGGGCGATGATACGATGCGGCGGACCGTCGAACGTGTCATGGTGCGGGCAATGTGTCTGACGCCCGACACGTGCGAAGGGTGTACCGACGTGCCGCGGTGCGTACCCAGCAGGTTCTGTCGCGAGGCGATCGAGATGCGCCCGTTCCCGTCCGTGTATCCGGGAGTCTGTATTCGTCTTTACTCGACTGGTTCGTTGATCGTGACGGGGTGCACGACACCGGAACAGGTGATCGGATCTTTGCATGACATGTGCCTCGCGCTGGAGGTTTCGTGTCTCTTTCCTACCGTCCGACTCGTCAATGCCACGTCGTCCATCGGACGAATCGTGGCACTCGACCGGGTCCGTGATACGCTGGTCGATGACCCGACAATTTCGGGCGTCAGTCGACCCGAGAGACAGTCCCGTCTCCTGATCAAGACGACGACGGGCGAGACGGTAATGATGTACGCTTCTGGCAAGTTCACCGTGCACGGGAACGACCTTGACCGTTTGGCCGACCTGGTTCAGCGGATGAAGAAGTTTCGGTAGCTGGTGGAAGTCTCGTGCTGGGGCGAGTTCCAGTCGTTCCCGCTACCGCCATAGAAGGAGACGAAATTCAGCGAGACGACCTTGATAGTGGAATCGTCCCGGAAGAGGACGTCATTGACTCGCTTGGTCACGCCATTGACCTCGATTTCGATGATCCCGTCCGCCTTCTTGGGCGTGTTCAGTACGATCTTCATTCGCACGGAGTTCCAGCCCTTGTGGATGGGAAGATCACCCGTCCATAAGTCGTGACCGGCGTGGTCACCGGGTTCCGTGATGGCTTTGTACCCACTCCCCTGTCGTTTAAACGCGGCCGTCGGGCTGCCGCCGATTGGAAGGTACGCGTATCCTATGATGTACGCGTTTTTCCCGTCTCTCGACCGCCACATGAAACGGACCGACCCTTTGCCGACGACCCAGTTGGACGCCACGGCACAGTCCTTGGAGTTCTTGCCCAGGCAGAGACCCGGCAGCTTTCCGCCCTTACGCCACTCGAACGAGTCTGGAAAGTAGATGTCGTACCCCATCTCGACGGCGTCGGACGGCAAGGGATGCGGGACGGCGGATATCTTCGCCCCGCTGCTGCCGCCGTGCGCGTTCTTCGCGTAGCGGAGGGTGAGCACTTCGTTGCTGACGCTCAAGCGTTCGGGAGATCCGATGTACTGTGTGTTAAATGGAGACGTCTTTTTCTTGAGCATCGAGCTCAATGGCAGGTACGTCCGCGGTCCTGACGACCCCGGTCCCGACGACTCGCTGCTCCCGCGCGACCGGATTAGGAACAGCAGCAAGCAGACCATCGCCACGACGGCGAGACTCGATGACGATAGAAAGAGCGGGAATCGAGGGTCCATACAAGTCCATACGGTATACGTACATTATCGAGCGTAGATGTAAACTGCATGAAGACGGCGACGAAAGCCCGGGTGATTGTGGCGCAATTGTGGATTTGGCTCCTGTTTTGTGTGGTGTACGCGATAATGAACCGTATCGAGCCGGACAAACACTTTGGAAAGAACTTCAATCCCGCATACTTCGCCGCGGTCACGCAGACGACGCTGGGATCGAAGACGGATCCTCGAACCATGACCGCTCAGTTTGTGGTCGTGTGTCACGTTGTGAGTGCCTCGATTGTTGCCGTCGCGATCGTCTGACGAACCGACGACATCGATTTCCGCCGGGTTCAATCACAGTAATCGTCACTATAATTCTGATTACTTTGATCGATACGAAGTGATGGCGACTAACAACACCGACACCGCGAACCATTCGGAGACTGAGACGACGCAGGTCACGACGCATGTCACGAAGCGAACCGATCGCAAGAAAAAGACGTACATGCTTCACGATCCCGAGACGATGAAATCGCTCGGTAGGTTCGTGTCGTATACGCCTCGTAGCGCCGCGTCGAAAGCTGCGTCGCGCGGCTTCAAGAAGATCCTGCTCCGCGAGACGGGGACCAAGATTGTTTACGAGTACTTGGGCGACAAGGTCGTTCTGGACCCACCGAAGACCGTCCAGCGCGGCGAGCGGACCGTGACGTTTAAGACCACGAGCGTAGTCAGGTCGGTCGGAAAGACCTTGTGGGCGGCCCCGTGCGAGCCCGACGACGACGCGGTCGTGGTGGAGAATCCCAAGGCGTGAGCGGTCCCCTCCGGTCATTCACGACGCATTGTGATCAAGTATTGAGATACCCCTTCACCTGTAATGCGTGACGGATCGATTTCACCAGCGACGCGACTTCTTCGTTGACCTTTCCTTGAATGCCGTCCACACTCTCGCTTTCCGCGTCAAAGACGAACGCCTTGGCTTTGACCACGTGTTTCTCGCTCTCTAACTGCGGAATGACGGAGACCCTGGCTCTGTAACGCACACGACCCATGATCACGTCCATTGGAGACACGATTTTTTGGACGGGTCCGACGTCGATATCGGTGACCGAGACGTTCAAGACACTGCCGGCTTCAAACGTGAGTGCCGCTTCCATGGTGCTCACGAGCTTATCCGCCACCCGCACGGCTTCAAACGGTTCCGCGTCTTGGGTGTTCTTACCCGTGGCGAGGCAGAGAACCAAGCACACCAGGAACACGATCCCGAAGAGACGTGAGCGTTTCATTGCTTCTCTCATTCAGCAACATTTAAGTGACGACTTGGTCGCCGAGGTCTTGGTGGGAGTCGGCGGGGTACGACGGCTGGGTGTACCACGCGGCCGGGGCGGTAGCGGGCGGCATCGTATGGCGGGGGCGGAACAGGAAACGGACGGGATGTTGTCTCGTCGACGCGACGTAGAGCAGCACGACGACGACGACGAGAACGAGGAGGAGGATGAAGGTGTACATCGCTTAATGTGTTCTTACTTATGTGGCATTATTTTGTCGCTGCAGTCACGGTCAAGAAGGAGATCACGGCGCCAAGAAACACGTCCACGGTGTAATGACTCCTCGTCTGCACGAGGAGGAACGCGACCACCACTGGTAGCACGTACATCGCGGTGGGCCACACGCCGTACTTCACCAGCAACATCGTCGAGATGACGATGAAGGCGGTGTGGCCGCTGAAAATCTTGTCATAGTCGCCCCCGAAGAGACAGCTGTCGATCAGCGACCGCGATCTGTTGGGTTCGATGGTGTGCGGGAGCTGGGTCAACGAAATGCTGATCCCTCGAATGACCAGGACGATCCCGAACATGAGCAAGAGGTCTCGAAACAACTCGACGCGTCGCGTCGACGCCGCCATGAATGCCGTCGGCAGCAGAATGAACAGCGGTCCGTCGAGGACTTTTTTGGTCGTTGGATCGTGTGTGAACGAGAGGAACCCCACGTCTCGAGGGTTGGTGCACCCTTTGTCGACGAAATGTTTGAGGCCGTGGTGTTGCGTGTAAAAGAGACCCATGGTGTTGACGAACGTACCGATGACGAAGATCAGAGCGGCCGTTCCGAATGACACGTCGGTGCCCATGACCCGCGATTCTTTCACGTGCGCAAGATATTGATACTGTTCCGCCGGCCGTTTTTGTACACGCGGAAGACGAACAAGGCGAGGAGGAGGAGACACACGATAAACGGCAGTCTCCGCTTGACCCAGTAGTACTCGACGAAGAGCGGTCCGAAACTGTGCCAGGTGCCGTCATGCATGTGATGCGTAATGGATTTGTTCGGATCGGGACTGCACGCTTTGTCGAAGCCGATGCATGGTTCGAAGACTTCTGCGGGAATGAACTCGACGCGGTCATGTCGGACGGAGTTGATGGCGTCCGTGAACGCCAGTGGACCCGTCGTTCTTTGGATTTGAATGCTCTCTGGCATGTGTCGGAGAAAGACGCTCTTTCGCTGTGCCCGAAGGAGCTTGGCCATGTGGTCGCACACCGTTCTCATTTCCGGCATGTTCGGACGGGGGCACACGATCGTGGCGTTGTTGTAGAACCGGCTGGCCGGGCGCAGGTACATGATCGAGCTTTCCAGCGCGTTCGCGGATGATAACGTGACCCCGAGTTTGGACGGCTTGAATTCGTCGACGAAATGCCGGAGTGGCCGTAAAGAGTCCGTGTCCATGTCGATCGAGATGCCTCCATACGCAAGAAGGGCGACGTACCTCCCGAAGTCGATACGCTGGTGCATGATCTTGCCGGCGTCGTAGGCGTCTTCGTAACCGTAGCGTCTGCACAGACGACGGAGGCTCTTGTCGTCCCACAGAATGTACTGCCATTCTGGATTCATTCGTCTGAGTTTATCGCGGGGACCTCTGTATTTGGGGGGGAGGGCGTCCTCGCCCTGGTACCACACCTGATGAATCGTCGCTTGCATGTACTACCGATGCTTATTATTTTCACTCCTATAACTATGTCGGTACCACGTGTCGTTACCGCGTGGTCGTGGAACACTTCGACTCACGATGACGTCATTATGGTCAACGAGGGTGGCATCGTCCACGAGACCGTCGGATCCTTGAGAGAACGAGTCAAAGACAGCTTGATCGCAGGCAGCCGGTATGGACCGGCAATGGTGCAACCTGGAGAGGACGACGGGAAGGGACTCGTGGTGGAGTACGATCTGGGCACTCTGGACGAGTCAAAATTGGCAACGTTGGAACGCGAGTTTTCGGATGTTCACAGGAAGCTCGTTCGCGCGAACAACCCGAACGGACGGGAGAGGACCCTCGGTGATTCGATCGTGCCGATCATCGTGAGCAAGTACCGAGAGGCCAATAGGCTGTGGGTCCTGTTCGACACCCGGGATGTGGCGTTGGGTCACGACCGCCACCACGACGTGCTTCTGTCCGGCGAGATCCCCACCGACGCCTCGCGACAGAGCATTTGGTCGTACGTTTCACAACTGTGGAAAGCGGGCATGTACTCGGCCTCGACCACGAAGGAAGCGACGCCGTTCGCGGTGCTTCAAATGGGACCGCCCGTGCGCGACGGCCGTTACCCGGCTGCCGACCTGGTCGTGCTCTTCGTCGACCTGTTGTCGCTGCGCCAGTGGAGGGAGCAGCCACTCCGAAAACTGTTGCGCGACGAGACGACCGTCGTGCAGAACGATGTCGAACAGAACGGAATGGGATTCAGTGAGGCCTTGTCTCGTTTAGCGATCGTGTTCAACGAGCAGGCCGCGAAGTACAAGCTCCTTCCGCCGATCACGCATCGCCTGCGCATTTTGCGTCATTTCCTTCCGCTCACGGCGGAGGAACGCGCGGCAGAACCTGCCGTCCAGGAGTGGACGAAACGCTTGTTGCAGGCGGACCGAGCCGGGGTCACGGCGCTGTTGCGCGACCGGCGCATGCTCGACGTGTTGGAGAAGACTGCGCCGGAGGTTGCTGACCGCGTGGCGGTGGGCGATTACGTTGGAGCGGAGGAATTGATCCGACGCGCGAGCGACCGCGAAGGGGAGATTCGTCGACATGGGGAGATGGTGGACGTGACCAACGAGATCATGCAGGCGTTCGTCAGTGGCGACCCGGACGAGGCGCTCGAAGCTTTGCGGATGATGAAGAAGCAAAAGATTTTGAACGAAACGATACCCGGTATGCAGAGCGCGATTCAGCGCGGAGACGACGAGGCGGTTCGGAAGCTCATCCTCGATTACAGGCGAAAGCACAAGAAGCTGGACGACGATCTGGACCGCGACGACGACGGCGACGACGACGAGGGACTGTTGCGTCGATTCTCGTCGACACGATTCGGGAAGACGCTCCGCGACGGGTTGACGAAATTGTCGACACGAGGTGGCGCGACGAGTACGCGCAGTGGCGCTGGCGGTAGTAGTTCATCTGACGGTGGTCCGTCGACCTCGTGGGTGGTGTTCAGATGGTTCGATTTCGCTAAGCCCGATCGGCAATGGGTCCGTCGGGAGCATTGAGCATTGATCACTCGCAATGATCAGACGACGACGACGTCGTCACGCCGAGATGCTTGTCGATCGCCGCGGTCAGATCATACATTTTCTTGGCCCGGACGTCGTACGCGTACTGAAAGCACGGCGGTGCACGGCGTTCCACGAGGAATTTGCGTCCCGACTTGTCCGCTTGATGGTCTCCCACGGCCGCTTCGCGCCGACCACCGTTCAAATTGACGAACGCAGGGTTCGCGCAAATATTGTCGACGCTTGATGCGTGTGTGGACGCGACGATTTGCACGCCTCGGTCGTTGGCGTGCATGACCGCAGTGACCTCTGCTTTGTTAACGATCTCGTCGAGGACGATGCAGCTGGGCGTATGATTTCGAACGACCTCCAGGATACCGTCCGCGAGTCCGTTGTCGGGAAAACACACGCGTGTATTGCAATTGACGGCGAGTTCGTCCGACTGATCGACGGCCACGACGTTTTCTTGCGACGCATCGAGTTCGTGAAGAATTGACCTGAGACACGTGGTTTTGCCCGACCCCGGTGCCCCGAAGATGAGGACGTTCTTCCTGAGACGCAGCTGACGGAGAAACGACGCGGGGAACTGGTGCTTGAGATCGAGCCGTGCCAATCGCACGGTCATGTTGAAGCCGTCCAAGGTTGGAAGCAGCGAGACACGGTAGCCCGGTAATCCCGCGATTCGAAACCTGTTTGGCGATCGGGTGGAGCTGCAGAACGACATGAGATGATCAATGTCGTCTTTTTCGACGGTCGTCCCGTCGATCGTTTTGTACGTGCGTTCACCGAACACGTGGAGTCGAACGGGCTTTTTCTGATCGAGGACGATGTCGGAGACGAAGAGGTCTCCGAGTTTGCCAGACGAGACGACGTCGCGGAGGGCAGGGAACCTTCCGACCAGCGCGGATTCGAACGAAGACGATGAGGACTTGATGTGTGTTCGTTTCACAAGATCCATATAGGACACAGTGGACGGCGAGTTCGAAAATGGGAGATGCGGATCCATGTGCAGACGTGCTACCGTATACGATCACTCACCTTTTTCTTCGTGCGAATAGCCCGCACCGCATGTGGATGGGCTTATCCGCTGACGCTCTTTTTTTGACTGACCTCCTCACGACCGCTCGTGTATGATCGTTCTCATCGATGAAGCCAGGAAAGAAGACGGAGATGACGTCGTCAGGTAACGCGATGATTGGAGAGGCGTATGTACTGCATCCTCGATCGTCCTTTCGGCAGTAACAGCGTTGGCTGATGCCGTTCTTGGTCACGCTAAAGTAGACGGTCGACGTTCGATGTTCGCCGCCTTTGTTCTGACAGAAGCGCGAGTTGGTCTTGAGCATGACGGCATGAGACGTGACGAAGGCGGCGGTGAAGTCGACGTTCCTGTACCGCGTGGGTAAGACGCTGCGCAGGGTCGGGAGGGCATCGGCGTACAACTCGATGCTCGCGCTGGTGCCGACGGTTTGGCCGTTGGTCGCGTGCTGGTCTACTTTATCTGCGAGGAAGTGTTCCCCTCCGGTGCACGGCGTCAGTGCCTCTCCGGAAGTGCAACGTATGCTGCTGAGTTTGATGAGCTCTCGGATTTCGGTGGGGTTCGATGTCGTGATCGTCGTCGTACCTGACGAGTCGATCCAGAAGGACGGCTGGTACGCCCTGGTTTCCGTCTTTCCCTTGTTCGAATAAATCATCCGCAACCCGTTGGCCTTGAACACGCTGTCGTCAATCACGTCGGACCACGGGTTGAGGGGAATGATGTGTTGCACTGCGGACGACGACGCGGTGCTTTCGATCGATACGGTGTCGATGTCGTCTTCCGCGAACACCGTCTGAAGACGCTGGATCAGTTGAAGTCTGCACGCTTGTGCTATGGGCGCGTTCACGACGACATCCGGGAAGATGAGATGTGCACCGTACTTACGTCCTTTGCCATCGTCGTCCGCCGTCCGTTTCGACGGCGATAGACACACGAGCATCCGGTCTCGCTGGTCGCGCGACGACGACGACGTGGACGACACGTCCGTCGAGGTCAGATCGAAGAAGTCTCGAGTCACAAATTCCCAGACGACGTGTGCCACCGTTCGCAGCGTCGCGGTAGCTCTTGATCCGTTGCATTCGGGGAAGTGGGCGTCGACGTCCCAGAACAGCCGGAAATGAGGCGTCTTGAGTTCCACGACGGACAGCGACTCCTTCTTGATGATGGCGTGTACGAAGTACGTGTTCAGAAAGGTGCCGTTCTGATCGTCACTCACGCAAAGCTTGCCTCCGTCGAGCAGAAAATGGGTCGTCGTGGTCGGGGCCGAACCATTCGTGCTCCACCCGCGGGCTCTCGCTTCATCGCGAAAGCTTCGGGACATAGACATACAGTTACAAACCAAACTTGAATTGAATGCGTTTCTCGCGGCGCGTCGCGCGTCCAACACGATCCTCGCCGTATGAATACCTATGGACGACCGTCCTTCCACCGTAGTGACCAGGCTGCGCGTGGTAGAACTTTGCGATGACCGCTGGTGGGACCGCGGCGAGAAGAAGAATGATCGTCAACGCGACGCGAAAGCTGCGCGTTCCGCGCAGTGATCGCGAAGTCGTCACCATGGTGAGAAGATTGGAGGAGTTGAAATGACGGCGTACCGTTCGACTGGTCGTTCAAACTTCCTCCTTTGGTTGGGCCGCTGCCGCCCCGTCGTTTCCGCTGGAACATCGAGGGCGAGACCGCTCGAAAGCGTCCATGACATCGAGCTCCCATCTCTCCTTTGTTTTTTGGACGTGCTGGATGGTCTTGGCGAGAATATCGGCCTGCATACGCACTTGCTCGTACCGGTGGGTGTCGCGCGACCTCTTCGCTAACGACATCTCCTCTTTGAACGCGCTCATCTGAGCGTGGAGTTTCTCTTCTGTATTCACACAGGTGGCGTACTCTTCGAGCACGTCGATGTCCATGTCGAAGCATTCGTCAGTATTCTCCTTGTAAAACATGTTCGCCCGCGGTAAAATCGCGCCAAAAATCTGTAGAAGCATCATATAGAATGGCCGACGAATTCGCGACGCCTGTCAACAAGTTGAAGCAGATCTCGTCGAGAGACGCGCCCAAGCCCGGGTCCACCGATATGCCCTCGTACGAAGACATGCTCCGTCAGGCAACGATGCCGTCGACGGACCAGCAGCAGTATATGCCCATGAACCCCAGCGACCAGATGGCGATGAGTTCCCAGCCCATGGACGGTGGGATGTACGGAGGAGCCCATACAACCATGGACTCGATGTCGCACGGAGGTCCGCACTCCCCAGTCGACTATTCTCACGAACAACGGCCCCCCGGCGACCCGGTCATGTACGACACCCGCTCGAGGTCGCCAACAGGGACAGGAGGACACAGGGGGCACCACGGTACGAGCGAGAAGACGACCGACGGGTCGTACGGGTCGTCCGAACCCGACACCGCGGCCGTCGTCTCCAAGAGCGGGACCAAGACGACGGGATGGAGAGGGCTGTTACAGCGACATAAGTCGGACTTGATCTGGGCGGCGGTCATCTTCTCGATCATCCTGTTCGTGCTCCCTCGGGTCCGAGCGATTCCCCGATTCCAGCAACAGGGCCTTCCGGCGTACGTGATAGCACTCATTTCACTCGCCAGCGCGTGCATCGGCAATTCGCTCGTGCTGGCCGTCTCGTAAGATGACCCCGTTCACGTAGACGGCCGGTTTCAACGGGGCTGCTGTCGTAGCGTGAATTTTGACTTGTTCGAGACGCACGCTAAGTCGTGCAGAGACGATCTTATCGCGAACATCCCGTGTAAGAATCAGTCCGTCCATTGCGACGATGCAGCTCACGAGCAACGTCGCCCCTGTTGACAGTCGTTCGCCTCCGTCGTCGACGTGCTGACCGAGCTCGTCGAAGACGAGCGTTTCTTCCGACACGTATACGTGCTCGAGCGGGTGTGCTGTCTCGTCGACCCAGTCGCCTCCGCCGATCGATTCGACGTGCTTGAGAAAGGACGCAAACTCGTCGTTGAGTGTACACGATTTCATCGAGATCCGCTTGCCCCACGAGTGTGACGACACCATGGCACAGAAACGAGGGGTCTGGACACGGATGGCTTTCTCACCGCCGTAGCGAAGACTACGGCGCCGCTGACCCGCGTCGTCAAACGACACGCGATCGAGACTGATCGTTCTGAAATCCATCCAATTCTATGAGGCTCCGTGGGCGGCGATGAGCTCTAAGAAGATGGCTCTTCTGGTGGACCGCGTTTCGAACGCGTGTGGTGGCACGTGCACGACTCGGTCGTAGTCGAACAACATCTTGAGTCTCTCGGTGTATTGCGTGAGCTCGAAGGTCGAGACGGGGGTGTGTTGCTGGGCAAGTTTCTCGAACGCGTCGTCCTTGTCCACTTCGACGAGGACGCGACGAATGGGTATCCGCACGCGTCTTTCGATTGCAAGAATATGACGACGAATGTACCGTTGATGAAACCCGCTGCTCTCGAACGGAATTTGCGACCAGTAGAGGCACAAGAGAGGGAACTGACCGAGATTACGAATTTCCGTCTGTCGCACTTGCGCGAGCAATGTTTCCACGACATGTATCAGTGATGATTTGTTCACTGTGTGGGTGACGGGCATGATGATGACGTTCTCGTCCACGAGATCGACGAGATCATCGAGCGTTCCGGGAATGCCGTCAATGGCGAAGAGCATCTTCTGTACAGTCCCATTTGATCGCGTGCGTTTTTTCCCAAAGGATCTTTGTCTTGACAGGACGTATAACGACGAGTCAGTGAACGACGCGGTATGACGACGATCAGTGCCTTTAACAAGCTTCTCAGCGACTTCGTCGACGACCTCTCGGACACGTTCGAGGACGTACCGCAAATGCGCCTTTTCAAGGCGTCCTTGCCGGTGGTTCTGCAGACGAACGAGCGAGGCGGTTTGGACATGTTCATGAAGTCGACGCGCCCGTACGGCGAGAAGATCCTCATGATGGACCGGACGCTGTTCGACGAACCCGTGTTGATCGGAGGCCTCGACGTGTCGCAGCTGTGGCACGTTGAGGGACTCGACGAAGTATCCAAGACGGCCATCATGAATTACGTCAACACGCTGTTCACGCTGGGCATCGCGCTCGAGACTGTTGACGCGCCCGTACTGGCAGGTATCGAAGACTTGGCGAAATCGGCGGCCGCACAAATGAAGGACAGTGGAAGCATTGATTTCCAGAGCATGTTGCCCGGCTTGATGCAGAACGTCGGGGCCTTGTTGGGCGCTGATATGTCGTCGATGCCCGACGTATCAGACCCCAAACTGCAGTCGATATTGGACGGAGTGATGAGCAATTTCATGGGCACGAGTTTTTCGAATTTGACCGCCGGTTCACATGCGGATGGTGACGAGGGTGACGGCGTGGAGGAACATGATGATATGGATGTCGAATGAGTGGTGTTTGGTTACATGTTGTCACAGAGTGTAAGGAGTGTGATTCGACGATGCGAGTTGGAGATGGTTCGCGAGACTGGAAAAGTCTGGGTGGGTGCCTCCGTTGGGCAGGGACATGAATGGTCGTTTGGCGAACTCGTCACCGAACAGGTCGTCCGTGTCCGAGTAAAGGTAGGTCTGCAGTAACGCGTCGCCCCTCGCGACTGCTTCGTCGGTCATGGGACACGGTTCTTTGGTCGTCCCGAAGTCCGTGACAACGGTGTTCCCGTAGGGATTGTCGCGAGTCGGGCCCGTGCACGCTCGTTTGCGCTGTATATCGACGAGGACCTCCTGGCGATGGCGTCTGCCGTATACCATCGCGAGGATGATGCTGAGGATCATGGCTCCGACGACCGGAAGGGCGGAACGTTGCACGACGGCCAGGACGGTCCCGGCGTACAGGAGGAAACGGGTCGACGCATTCAGAGTTTCGTTCCTCGTGGCGTGGCCACTTGGGAAGAAGTCCGACGGGTGTTTCCAGAGCTCCGAGATGTCGTCTGTCCAGGCAACAGCCATAACGTGTGTGCAATAGGCATACAAAAGATGTCGCAGATCTTGAGTAGACCGAGATTCGTTCTCGAACCAGACGATGCATATTGATTTCTTCGTTTCCTTCGCGGGTCGTCGCGTAGAGATCGCGTGGTCATGGAGGATATCAGCGAATACATCGTCGTATTGAACTCCAAGTCCGGGCGTTCGTCCCGACCGGGGCCAGGAACACCATTTGCGAAGTATTTTCTAGAGAGCGAACGGATCGCCACCCCTCGCGAGCATGCTATACCCCCCTCGACCGCCGACCTGTTGGCGGAGCTGTTTCCGACTCACGAGTACCCGGACGGTCCCGTTTTTCACAGGGTCCAGGCTGATTCGGATGGTCGTCAGGAGATCGTCACGTCGTGGTGCGTTTTTCCCGTGGACAACTCGTCCCCGAAGCACGTGTCCATGACGATCCCCCTGCCGTCCCTCAACACGACGAGCACACCGCGTACGAAGTTTTGCAAGGATGACCGCCTCAAGCTTTTGGAAGCGTGCTACGGGGGTACGGACAACATTCGTTACAACGTTCATCAAACAGCGTTGATCGGGAGTCTCGTCGTCGGCGGTGCGAACGGACGTCAACGTATCTGTGTGTGCATTCCGAGTGGACATGTCCGTTTGCAATCCATTGCGAGTGGACTGCATTTGCAGCCACTTTTCCAGGACGAGACCGGCGTGCGCAGACCGTACCTGTTCAAACTGACCCTGATCCACAACGGACCCGGAACGAACAAGAGCAAGAGCGGGATTCCCATCTCGAACAACCTGTTCTTTTCCATGTTCTGGGGGGACCACGAGCTGATGCGTTTGCTCGAGATGTTCGTACCAGATCGTCAGGCAGCGACAGGCCGTGATTTGACGACGACGGCAACGACGGCGACGGCGACGACGGCGACGACGGTGACGACGGTGACGATGGCCCCATCGTCCGAGATATCTTCTCGCGCGTACCCCCCGGCGGCCTTGCCCGGACGAGGCAAGGGTTTGATGTCCATCCGCGCTCAACAAGCGGAAATGAGTGACATGGTACGCAACGCTCGCGAGAAACTCGAGCATATCTTCCACACGTGCCTCGCCGACACGAGATCGTCGTCCGACGAGGTGAAGTTCTCGGTCTCGATTTTGTCGACGCTGTTGAGGGATTCGACAGCGTCAAAGACGCTCGAGGGTCGCGAACATGGAGGACAAGGTCTTGACGTTGAGGACGATGACGAGCAGAGGATCTCTCTACACGAGTTTGCCGATATCGTGGACAAACTCGGCGACGTAGTGAACTCCCGGCCGCCGCGCCACGTCGTCTATCAACCGCCATGCCATCGCGTCCTCGCAATATTCAAGCACTACCTGGAGAACGAGGACGACTCGTTCGTGTCGTTCGAAAACGTCAACACCTCGCTTTTTAACGCGCTGAAAAGCGTCGGGGTGTTGGACACCATGATGATGATACCGTGATGATACCCGACGGGACATGTACAGAAATGTATGAACCAACAACAACGAGTGCTGCTTTGTAATTACACGAATGCTTGCATCAAGTACCCGTCCCGGACGTACAGGACGTTGTATCCGATTGCGTGAACGACCACCCTGGTGAAGGTCTGTCCAGCCGCTAGACTCTCTGACTCGTCCAGACGCTGGATGTTCGACTCGGTGTCATTGAACGAACGCAGCTGCAGGACGAGTTGGGTCTCTTGGATGCGAGACATGTTGACGGTCCCGTTCGGCATAAGCGAACGAGCGTCCCCGGCCGCGAACCCAAAGACGTGCAATCCGGACGGTAGAGATTTGCCGAACAACCTGACCGGTTCGAGGATGGTGAAGAACGATTGTTCCGACAGCGCCACACGGTCCTTCGCGTTCAGCGTCACCTTGGCCGAATGCAGGATGGTATGACGTTCCGTTTCGGACCCGACGACGTCCGACGGCGTGTACTGGCCGAATTGCCACTGCGACTTGAGCGGACGGACGTACCACAGGAGGTACCGGACGGGTCCTCGAAAGAAGAGCGGCACATTGTTGTAGTTGTAATTGTTCGACGACGGGAGGAGCGCGAGCAGTTTGACCAGAAGCGTATCAGCGACGAACAAGACGTCGTCCGAAGCATCGGCAAAGACAGAGAACGTTGTTGTTCGATCAAAGGTATCGACGGCAGTGAACCCTTCTTGGATGGTGTGCACAATGGTCTGACCCGTGCTCACCGGCGCGAGCGACGCGAGGTACCCTCCTTGGACGTATCCCTCTGTGAGCACGCGTATACTGAGGATATCGTCTTCCAAGTGGTGCGAGACATCGAAGACGATCCACGCCTCGCCCGCCGCGGCTTGTGTCGCGTAGTCCGTGCTCGTCGACTCACCGGTCACGGTCGCGTATCCGCTGTTGACCGTAACGCTCTCGTGTCCTATGATACATACGACGTCTCCGTTTCGTCGGAGTGTTCCGGTGATCGTTTCGTCGACGAAAGACCATTCCAACGAGTATCCGAACGTGGTAGACCCGACGACGTAGGTCGCCCACTGCAGACCGACCGTTCCGCCGGTGGTTGGAACGAGGAACCTCCCACGGAACTCGAAGACGCGCGCGTTATTCGCGCAGTCGTAAAAGACTTCGGTTCGACCCGTCCACTGCGGGTTGGTGCTGCTGTTCACGAGCTGGAACCTGTTCCCGAGGTCGATGGATTGGTCCTGACCGCTCCCCTCGACTCGATCGTATCCTCCCAGATTCTCGTCGACGTTCGAGTACACTTTGTTGATGATGGACTTTCTGGGGACGATCGCGTCCTCTTGGGTCTGCACGCGTTCGATGAGCAGCGCGTGCTGATTGGACGTCCAGAACCTGCGCTCGTCGTCGTCCAGGAACACGTATTCGACGAGCAGGTCCACGACAGGTTGGTACGTGGGATCGAGACCCGGGATCACCGACCGAAGGCTCAAGTCGAAGTGGAGCGACTGGTTTTGTATGGCGATCAGCGGAAGAGGCGTTCGAGTTGTGAAAAACGGGACCTTCACGAAGAAGGTTTTGACGGTACCCTTGGTCTCGGCTTGATTGAAATCTACCATCCGGTCCCGTGCGTGCATCTCGTCCGCGGACAGCAACGCATGATCTCGAGCGAGAATGTACTCGCCGCTGATGCTCTCGAGTTTGGTCTTGCCCGACCAAAGGGAGATCTCGTCGAGCAGCTCCAAACCGGGCGCTTTGGTTGACCCCGCTGCTCGCTTGACTTTGATACGGAGGTACACCTCGCGAATCAGATCTCCCCGACGCGGGATCTGAATGTTCGCCAGGCTCTGTCCGTACGTGATTTGCGTCGGGAATCGTGCGTCAATATCGATGATTTCCGTGGAAAACGAGGTGCTCTTCTTAACCACCTGACGGAACGGTCGGTTCGCGTCAAACGATTCGGAGAGGATGAACGCATCCTCCTCGCCGACCGCCAGGAGTTGGAGGAGGGAGCCGCTCATGATCACTTGTTTGTTGTTGTTACGCCGAAAAAAGAAGTAACCAAAAACGCTCCGCAGTCCACGGACAGACCCATCCGGTTCGGAGCAAATCACGTAATCGTTGCCAAAATCGTAAGGGTCTCGTGATGATCGAGGCGGTGGGGACGATATACTGTGCGCCTGCGACGAACGCCCATGAGGTTCGTGACGCGGACGACGGATCGATGTCGTCGTACTCGCCGACGAGATCCTTCCATTTGTCTGCTACGGGCAGACCGGGGTGGTGCGGTCGTCCGACGCCGTCGGCTGTGAGGACGACGCCCAAGGGACAGAGATGTCGTGTGACACCTCCGCGTTCTGGACGACCGAGTTCATACATCAACGTCTCTTCGTCGACGTGGTCGAATGGATGACCCTGGAGGAAGGCGACGGTCTTGAACGCCTCGAGATCGTCCCACAAGTCGCATATGGCGCGTACCCACGTCTCGGCCTCACGGCCAACGTTCTCACAGTCGCCGTCGGGAGACTTGTCGAACACGACGGTCCGACGGACATTCGCCGGCAAACGTGCAATCCAGTCGGTGTTTTCCGTGTACTTGGCCACGATCACGAGCATGAACACTGCTACTTCAGATCAAAAAGAACCCGGTACTTTCGGATCGCCGACGGTACGGTCGGTTTTTCCCACAAGATCCAGCGACTAAGTGCTCCCGCCGTCATGGGATCTCTCCACGACTCGCGCACACGGTGTCTTCGGAGGTACGAGAGTCGCTTTTGCTTCGCTATCCGTGGGTTCTTGGCGTGGTACGTGGTGTAATCCATGTACCCGGCTCCTCCAAAGTGTACGGTTTTCAGCCGCTTCCCGTCGTCGTCGAAGAAGATCGCGACGAGCTTCTTCGTGGGACGAGGCGAGTCCTCGAAGACGACGCGCGTCACCATTACCATCTGCAGATGTTTTTTCTCCGTACTTGACTCAGCCGGACCACGACAGTGTCGACTCACCCTTTTGACTCGTGTTGACGGGGCGGTCCAGGAGCGCGTACGGCCTGGTCGAATCGCGAATGTAGCCCATGTCGTGGCGGATATTGTTCACGATATTGGTGACGCACCACTCGATGACGATGGCGTTGAGACGACGTACCTGGCACTGAATGTCCTTGCTGACCACGCCGCCCTGGTGGAGGTTGTATATACCCAACATGACGAGCGAGAGTTCTGTTTCGCTCTGCCGGTCGATCGACAGGTTGTACTTGTCCTTGATAGTCGTCCTGATGTTCGCGTGGACGAGGTTGACGTTCCGTTGACTGAAGAAGGCGTTGACGAGTTGGTTGTCGTCGCACACGCGCAGAGCCGCGCGAGCTGCGTCCAGGTGCGAGTACCCGGATTGTTCGTACATCACTGACTGGCTCGCGTATTACAGAGTGTGTACATAATATCTCGTTCGGTCTGAATCCTCACAAGAACCGTATCTGGGCATCGCCCAACTGGAAGTCGACCCACCGGTAACCGAGGACGAAGACCTTTACGACGATATCGCTTCGCTTTTCCTTCAGTGTGATGTACAGGCTCGGCTTGCGAACGTGCGAGAACGTGAAGTGACCGTTTGGAGACGTCTCCGCCGCATCGAGGGCGAACGAATAAATGTACACCTTGTCAGCGACGCAGTTCGTCGCGTGAAAGTATGATTGAACCAGGCCGTACATGTTTGACGACTGCAACTCGGTACGCTCCCACCCGTCCATTCGAAGCGAGACTTTGTCGATGATGTCCTCGTACTCGAAGAAGCGTCGTTGTGTCACGGCGTGAGTCGAGTACGCGGCGAAGACGAGATGCTTGACAGGCATGTTCACCTCCGAAAGGTCCACGTTGACTGTCGACGTCGGGATGATTGTATCGCCGCCTCTCGCATCCAGCGTCACTCTCGACGAGGTCCCCTCGCAGTCTTGGACCACCTCACACAGCAGCGGGGTCTGACGGTTGATGATCTGTGCCTTCTCAACGTCGTCCAAGAACACGTAGTCGCATACGACCTCAGCTGAGATTTCGGCCGGTGCTGAGACGCCGCTGTAACTCGTCACCGCGTTTTCGAACGTCTCAGTCTCGATCTCGAGGGTGAGACTGTTCTGACCAGTCGACGAAATCAGGGGAAGAAACGTCTGCGTCCGACGCGGCCGATAACAGCAGAAGAGTTTGAGCGGGACGACGATTGTGTGTGCCTGCGACAGACGCAGTCCAGGACCACCGATCATGTCTGCTACGCCGTCTTTCATGCCTTGCTTGAGGAACACGTCGTCGTGCAGCGCGAGCCACAGTCGCTCGCTGCTGTCGAGCTCGACATCGTTCAGGACGATACGGATCTTTTTGAGCAAGACGTAGCCTATTCGATCCCTCCAGAAATCGTTGATCCCCGCACCTGGAACGGGAGGGAGTTCGAGGATCAGTGCGATATTCCCCAAAAGATCTCCTCGTTTCGGAATGACGTACTTGTTCGTCGCACCGAACGTGAACGACGCCACCGACGTCTTTTGGACCATGGCAAATGGCGAACTTTGAATCCATCGATTTCTGAATCTCGACGACCCGTTCGACGTGAGGTCGTACATGAACTCGTCCTGACGTCCCAACATCTCGAGTTGCATGAGCGCTCCGACACCCGGTTTTTGACTGGTGGACGACGACATCTCCTTCTGTCCCCGATGATATTATTATTACGTGTTTCCGTTGATTGTCGCGGGGTACGTCGTGTACAGAATATCGACGTCGTCAATGTGCGACCGCCAGTCCGGTCGCACTCGTTCGAGGTCGGTCCAGTCGTCCGAATCCATGAGCAACGCGTGTGCGTTCCACGTGTGCAGATGCCGGTCGACGTCGCGTATGTATACGTATTTCAGCTTGGGGCACGAGAGTTTCATGTGCGCTGGTGGATCGCAATTCGTGTATACCGTGTGGACGTTGCGCAGGTGGAACGGCCAGCCGGCCGTGCCTCGTATGTCCAAGACCTCGATTGCATCGCCGAGGATGGTGGTGCAATCGAATAAGAAGTTGTTGTGTACGTTCAGCTCGCGGAGCCTCGGAAACCGGTCGCTCCCGAAGCTTTCCAACAGATTGTTGGAGAGGTCGAGACGCTCGACGTTCGTATTCAGAAGCGGGACGTCTAGTAGGCCGCCACACACCAGCGATACGTCTTTGGCCGGGCACGACGGGAGCGCGTCGACCACGTGGAACATGAGCAGGCCGGATATGTACAGCGACTCGAGTTTGGGAGGAAACCGCAAGCCAGACGCCCCGTGTAGTATCGTGGTACGAATCTCGAGTGACTGCAGCTCCGGGAGCATCTCGGCCGTGTTGGAGAACAGACCGAACAACCCGGCCGTGATGATTTTTAGGTGCTTGAGCTTGTGGACCGGCGACCTGATCCCGCCCGAGACCCCGAGTGTCGTGATCCTTAAGTCGGTGAGCTCGGGGAGAAACTCGGTAAAAAACAGGTCGACGGAACCGTCGCAACGAATATCCAGTTCCCGCAGGCGTTGACCGAACCACGGGATGCTCGCAAGCTGCGGATTGAAGAGCGTCAATGAGGTCCACGTGGTGCACCGCATGACCATCAGTTGTCCCTCCGTTCGTGCCATATCGACGAAGGCTTCGCCCCTCTCTCGCAGGGACGGAAAGACGCAACGGAACGCCATTTCGTCCCGCGGATCGTCGAAGGCGTCGACGACGTACTGCATTTTGTTGTGTGCGTTCAGACGAATCTGAACGCGGGGAAGTGGACGGTTCCGAGCTTCTCATCGTAGGGAACGACCCATGTGTCAGCGGCATGGATGGGGAAAGGATTCGCTTTTTCACATACGTCTCCCCGTTTGCACGTGACGATCTTATGATCGGGAAAGCGTGTCTTGATGTAGAGCGCGGCCTCGTCAAGTTGTCGTCCAACCACCTCGCGGAGGACGACCGAACGGCAGCTGGGGTCGTTGTGCTTGAGACAGCATTTGGCCATGAATCCAGGGGTCGTATCGGCACACGTTCCCCCCTGCGGGGGGTCTTGCACGATCTCACACGGCACGCTGATGATCCTTCCATACTCGGGATCGTAATACGTCCCGCACCGGCGCGCTGGAGGGTCCGAGCGCTGCAACTTCCAGCAGAACTGACTTGCGTTCTCTGTGCTTGGCGTGTCGACGCACACGAGTTTGTTCGTGTACCCGTCCACGCGGAGGAACCTGTTGTTAAAGATGCTTTGGAACATGACGAACTCGGCACCATCGGAGCCGCAGTAGCCCGGCTGGATGTTCCAGCAGGACTGCGGTTCCTGCTTGCGTTCCGACCAGGACAGCGAGCCGTCGGTGTCGATCGTGAGGAACCTGTTCATCCACCGGACGGCGAAGCCGTTTGCGAGCGAGCACCTCACCAGTTTGTACGAGTCCTCGGCCGCGACGACCCTGGTCATTTTCGTCGTGGCGTCCGGTGCTATTCCAGGTCCGAGGAGGCGGTGCTCGAATGCAAAACTGAGGAGCGCATAGTCCGCGTATGGGTCGGGAGCGATGGTTGGCATCTCCACGACCCGGTGTGGCGTGAGATTCTTGGCGGGACTGCTCAGGGTCAACTGTCTGTTTGATGTTGGCGACTCGTCGTCGCGTATCGAGAGTGCGTCTGTGTCTACGGTCTCCCGAAGGCTGTCACCGCCGGTGTCGCGAAGGAAGAACCACCACACGACCGCCGCGACGAGGACCAGGACGAATGAAGCCGAGAGAACTGGCAAAAGCATGGACGGACAACTGAATTACACGCAGATATTATTCGATTCGTCCACCATCCATTCTTCGCACAGCGAGCGGATGGCGTCGGTCGATGACCGGTTCCCGAGCATCCGCCGCAGCAACCACTTGGTTGCTTCACACCGCTGGAACTTCATAGCCCAGTGGACGGGCGTACGTAGATTGTTATCGTATGCGTACAGATCGATCCCGAGAGAGGTCAGCAACTCGAGCATGCACAGGTTGCCAGACGCCGCGGCGACGTGAAGTGCGTTTTCTCCGCATTTGCCCGTCGCGTAAGGATCCCCCCCAGCAGCGACGAATTCGCAAACCGAAGCGACGTCATTGCGAGCGATGGCATCCGAAAACTCCTCGAACGAACACATACGGAGGACGATAGAATATTCAGATTGACAAATCGATGATGGGGTGTGTTCGAAGACTTCGCGAGATGAGCGCAGACGGTGGGGTGTCACATCAGAACCAAAAAGAATGAAGTTGACGCTCGACAGTATCAACGCCACGCGTAGGGCCCATAATCTCCTCGAAATTGAACCTTATCGAGCGTTCGATGCGTTTTTGGCAGCTGCACACACCCTCGAATTGCCAACGTTGGTTCCGCCAAGAAGTGTGGTGAGGTTCTTCGGGGGAATGACGCGCGTCGTCGCCGCGCGAGATGAAATGCTCAACACGGAATGGCACATTGATCACCTCATTCTTGGTCACAAGTTCGTCGCCTACAGTTCCGAGACGTATGAACGCTTTCTTCACCGGGCAACTGGTCCTTGTAGCACCTACAAAGCGTTTCCGGTTGGCATTTATCAACTGTTTTTAGTGATGTTGAAAGCACAATACTGAACATCACGGGTGATGGTGGTGGAAGGGATCGTCCGACTCGTTCGGGTCCAGCCCATACCTCTCCACCAAGTGCTGCACTACTCAAACACTTCACATCAATACGAGCGCCGAACTCGCTGGCCAAGAGATCGAGCACGTCGGTGTGACCGCCCCCGGGGCGGCAGCACGGTCGGATTGCTCAGAATATTTACAAATCATTCCAATAGTCCTAGCGCGCCGTGGATGTACGCCATCTTGCAGTCGGGAAGATGAATGGCTTGAATGACGACGTGCAAGAACTCCTCCTCATCTGATGACACCGAGTATCCAAGCGCCTTTTCGAATTCGCTTCCGGGTGTGGGCGGACCTTTCAGATGGTACATGACGGTGCGTGGATTCTTCAACGATGAGAGGTATACGACCGAGTGCCACTTCCCATCGACCGACTCGGTGAGCTGCTTCTCGGTCGCGAAGCAGTACTCGATGAAGATCCTGTTCGGCTCGTCGTAGGCCACCGTGATTCCCTGCGTCGAGTAACACCAATCTTCTTCACTGTCATCCTGACAAGTCCATCCGTCAAACGCCTTTTTGACGTGTTCGACAGGGACATGACCCTTTTTCTCGAATTCCTCGACGATCCTTGCCACGGACATCACGGCGCATTCGAATGGGCAATTCATCGAGCTGAATCGGACTGCGCGTGGTCTGATTGACGCGTGCTCGAGTGGTCGAGTGGTGTGCAGAATACGCCGCAGGATACGTAAGTAATAATAATACGGAGGGATCGAACGAAGACTTCTAATTTTGCCGTGATTACTGAAACTCCACGAGCGCACCCGCTCGGGTCCTGCATGTGCTCATGTAACCCCCCACTCCTTTTTGGCCAGTCATTTCGAAATGCTTGTTGAAGATTTAAGAGAAGCCGAGTCGAGTATCGGTACATATATCGAATCAATCGTGGAAACGACATGCGATTACGCGAAAGGGTACGCATGTGATGTTGCGTGCATGGATGACGACATTGAAGTGCAGCTCAACGAGTATAACCGCTGCAGTGATCCAGACTACCGCCTTCTGTACTACGAAGATCTCCACGAGCTCGTCGGTCGGCGAGGTGTCGTGTACGATGAAGTGTACGACGCGGTAGAGACGGGCCGCGAAGCCCTCTACAGACTGCAAGAAGTCATCGACGCTGCGCTGGAGGATCTAGATAAATTCGCTGGAAGTGACAATGTGCCCCAAGAACTTGACGTGACGGTCCCTGCGCTGGACGCCTACCCGGACTAATTGCTCAGCGATTTCGGTTTCTTGTCATGTTAAAGGACACAATAGCCTCGGTGCACCACCGCCTTTAGACTCTATTCCGACACCTGACGCTCGCACTAAGACGAGCAGGCGAGCGGGTCTGTTCTGCATGGGAGGAACCCGGCCGAGTGCGCTCGCTCTGTATTAGGGTACAATCTCGAGCGTCTTCTCGTCACTCTCTTTCTCTCTCGTTCGCACGCGCGTCTCGAATGAATCCATCCGTTCTTCCCGACCTTCCCGACGAGATCATCGGACGTGTGCTTGCTTTCGCTGGAGAAAGCAGCCCCAAACGCCTGAAAAAAACACATTTTCCCAAAGACGTCGTCGCATACGCCGACATGGGCTACGAAGATCTGTTCAACCCACTGCGCGATTCGCTTCGCGGTATCTTGCAACGTCTGAAAGCGAAGACGCTGGAAGTGGACGGACGGTGTAACTCGTACAGTTGGTGGGACGAGTCGCATTTGTGGGACGTACCCGACACGCTGCTTTCTGCCTGGCCTCGTCACCACGCGTATCAAGACGAAGAGATCGAAACACCCAGCGAAAAACTGGTGTTGACGTCATCGTTTTGCGAGGCCGTCGCGGGGGATTTGGAATGGACGCTCGTCACGACCAGAGTCCACAGCCGCTCGCTGTGGGTGTATCCGACTGGGAGTCCACCACATATCGGCAGGGTGGCGCTGAAAATCAGCGAGTGTGTTGGAAACCATGACTCTGATGACATGGGCTTCAATTTGCACGAACGTGAACTGTCGTTGGTCTTCCAAGTGGGGGACAATCAGTACGACGTTCGTCTTAAAATGGAAGGGAACGATGACCCGGACCATTTTTACCTGTGCGTTAGAGGTCCTCGTCGAAATGAAAGGAAGAGAGAAGACGCGGGGCTTGTTGCCGACATGGTGCAGACTTTACTAAGAACGCAGGAAGCCCCGTATTTGAGTCTTCACGTGTTTGTCGACCCGTCCATATCGACCAAAATAGAGGAGGTGTGTGCGGAATACGGGGTGCTGCCGTTCAAACAACATTGAGATGTAACGGACGCCGTATGCTGAGAGTGTGTGTGTAGTAACGATGAGAAGAGACTCTCCGCTATGAACTGCCAAATGCTGAACACCTTAGATGGAAGCTTACACCGGTAATTGTACTGTGTCTAACATGCCGCGACGGCCTCGTCGTTTGCGCGACACACCCTTTTCGCGTGGGGCTCGGGGTCCGAATCCGATCCACTGTCGACCTTGATATACTCGACCGCCTCGGCTGGAATGGACAGTGCGAGTGCGATAAGTGCACGGTCTTTGGACGGCAACGACGTGCGTCCGACGCAGCAAAATTTGCTCACCTTCCCGGACTCGTCGATCTCGGCCAGGGCATGTTTGAGGCCTCTGACCGTGGGCAGTGCGACTGGCGCGATCGCGTCGTCTGGGATATCGGACGCAGGCACCAGTCCTTCCTCGATCTTTTGATTGATGGTCCGCTCCGTCTCGTCGTCGTCCTGGTACACGCGTGGCGCGTCCGCGATCGCGTTCAGATTGCGATACACAGCATCACCCTCGACGATGAGAGAGACGAACTCTACCAAACAGTCCATGAATTCATTCCAAACGTCCGTCGAGACGCTCCTGTTGCTGCTGATACTCTGGATGGACTGGAGCATCGAATCCACGCCGGGGACAAGAGCCACCTGGCACTGTTGTCCCTCGGTGGGCTGTTTGGTAGTAGGCACCTTACGACTGACAAAGGAGCCCTTGTTCGAAGGCGTGACAAGCCATGATTGGATTCGAAGGGTCGTGAGCCTCATCTTCTTGGTCGGCACCTCGACGCAGATCTTCTCGAGTGCCTCGAGGACCTCGTCAAATGCGACCAGCACGTCGTGCAGTCGTCTGCCGTCCGGCTTGGACAACAGGATGTCCGTGATGCTTCGCTCGATCCCGTCGCTACACACCATGAGAATTGGATCGTTGACGGGGAGCGCGAGGACAGAAAGAGTCTGAAGCGCAGTCGACAGGGCCTTGACGCTCAAATCGACGCGGTGTCCTTCCTTCGAGACGAGCGAGCGAGCAATCACGGACGAGATGTGCACCCTGGAGTCCCCGGAGCGTGCGATGTCCGGGACGGTGCGTGTCATCCAGTCCACGTGGGATTCGTAACGAGGCGACTTTTCGGACTCGTCCTTGACGCGACGGTCGTGAGAGACGAGCATGCTCGCCATGCGACGCAGCATCTTCGGGGTGATCTCGGTGGACATTCGTCTGAGTGTACGTGGAGTAACAGAGAAACAGAGAGGGAATTGGAAGTGCGGAGAGAGAGCGAGTTCAGGGATTTTATACCATGAGCGCATCCGAGCGGGTTCATGCATGGGAGGACCCGCTCCCGTGCGCTCATGGTATAAAGCCTCCGCCAACTCGCGCACTACTAACTTAATATTTATGAGCAATTGTCCACGGACAAGTTCATTAGGACCTCTGGAATCATATTTCTTGTCAAGGAGTCAAACTCAAAGAAAGTCCTTCTAAATCCTTTTCCGGAATCACTCGCGACCAAAACACGGATATTTGAGATGCCTGCTACAAACAAGAAAATTGAGAAGGCGATCATTGCGTTTATGCGAGACGTGCACAGGAAGCAGCCTGAAACGATACAACAGATGGTGGACTTGGCCTGGTCACACGATGGGGAAATTGATATTGGCGACGGGCCCGATGTGATTGATGGCGTGGGTGATTACTATTACCACTCTCGTGACACGTATGAAGAGAGGTATTACGGTGGCGTTCCAAGGGCTCCAAATGGGGATATGCTCATCGGGGATGACGAGTTTATGGCTGAATTTGATGGTGAAAAGGTCTGGTTCCGTGTGGTGTGGACGAAAGGCGATCTTTACGACGTTATTCGTTTAGAACGTTTTGAAGGGTATGACGATGAAAGCGATTAACTGACATGTAACTCTAGCATTGCCAGGTGGGTGTGGTAAAAAACCACGGACATCGTTTCAACACATTCGCGCACCTCGTTTGCAACGACGGCGAACTTCACAAGTGGACTTATACCCGTTCGGGTCCTGCATGGGAGGAACCCACGCGCCTGTGCTCGAGATCGTAGATCTGACCTTTGTCGGCACCTTCATCAGCGCGTAAAAGATGACGGAACCGAGCATGCTCGCCACGATCTGTCGGTCCAAGCCGAACACGACGTCTGGGCCATGTAACCCCTCTCGGTGCTTCGAGAAACACAGACTTGAATTTCCAAATTCTCATTCTAAACCATGTTCGTACTCGCCGTTCTCATGCTTTCGATGATGATGGGAAGTCTTTTCCCATCATCTGCCCGCCCGGTTGCGCTCGCGCCCGCGTACGTGTGTTTCCCCGTCTGACGTGTCATAATTCGCGGTCTGATGCTCTCACGCGCTTCGCGACGTACGAACCACAACAACGCCTTGCAGTGCGAGTAATACCACACTTCTTTCGTCGAATACGACCGGGAACGCGACGACCGACGGTCTGGATTCGAAGGCGTGCTGCGGATTCCTCTGCCTCGGGACGTGTGCCTCCTCGACCTATAAAGCCTGCGTGAAATGCAATCTGAAGCCGTATTGCCAAGCCACGATCGATTACGGGAGCGTCTACAAGACGTACAGGAAAGTTCGTCGCGGCAGGCGCGTGTGTATTTACCCGAAGATTGGTGATGAGGGTACGATCGAAATGTGCAATAAGTATGGTGTGTCTTGCTCATACTGGGACTTTGAGAAGGCCGGGTATGGTACGTATTCTGGATAAATGTATGTCCGTTACCCGTGGGTGCGTGGCCACGATCTGAAGGGAGGAAATCCGCGGGTGCGATGGATGTGTTTTTCGTGGTTTTCACATCATGTAACAAAATCAGAGCGCTCGGGAGCGGGTCCTCCCAAAACCAAACTTTCTCGAGCGTTCGTGAGGCCCTCCAACAGCTTGATACGCGCCTCGGTCATCTTGTCAGTCATATATGTGTGTGTGTGTGTGTGTGTGTGTGATATCACGCTCCTCCCATACATGAACCCGCTCGGGTGCGCTCTACCATCTGAAATCGTGGTTTCACGCTCCGTAGTCCGTCCCTGCTCGCTACAATTAAAGTCTCAATTGACCTTTTATACCCAGAAATGAAACTCATATCGATCATGTCCGGACGCGGAAAGGGAGGCAAAGGTACGTCGCGCGCCGGAGACAGTTTTTGCTGGACGAATCGGTGGACCTCGGACGCAGCAGGCCCACTGCACACATGCTCACCGGTCGTCGTCCTCCTCCCATCACCACCCTGCAGGCCTCGGAAAGGGTGGCGCCAAGCGCCACAGGAAGGTGTTGCGCGACAACATTCAGGGAATCACCAAGCCCGCCATCAGGCGTCTGGCTCGCCGTGGAGGTGTCAAGCGTGTCTCTGGACTCATGTACGAGGAGACCCGCGGTGTCCTCAAGGCGTTCCTGGAGAACGTCGTCCGTGACGCCGTGACCTACACGGAGCACGCCCGCCGCAAGACCGTCACCGCCTTTGACGTCGTGTACGCGCTCAAGAGGCAGGGACGCACCCTGTACGGATTCGGAGCGTAAATCGCTTCGGATATATCCGAACCAAACTTACCTGGTGTTTATTCAACACCACCATGCATCGCAATGGAACGAACGATCTCGCGTCCGAATCACGCTGACCACATCGGTGTGACGATTCGCGCGTCACCCGAGGAACATCCTCGCCGGCGAATTGGAGGATCTCCGTGTGGCGCTCGGTCGTCTCGCTCACACCCTCGCGAGTGCATATGGATTCGATTTAGTAAGTATGTAACAGCAGCGACACATGTGACGTGACGAGACGCTGGTTTGCGCGGTACATGTGTCACTTACAACTTACAGTGAGAAGTGCCATTCAATCTCGGCACCCGCGGATGCGGCGAGCCAGCTGCATGTCCTTCGGCATAATGGTCACACGCTTGGCGTGGATGGCAGCCAGGTTGGTGTCCTCGAACAGACCCACGAGGTACGCCTCGGCGGCCTCCTGGAGGGCCATGACGGCAGAGCTCTGAAACCGCATCTCTTGTCGTGTATCCTGAGCGATCTCTCGAACAAGTCTCTGGAAGGGGAGCTTGCGGATGAGGAGCTCGGTCGACTTCTGGTACTTGCGGATCTCACGCAGGGCGACGGTTCCGGGCCTGTACCTG
>Ga0181589_10000246_pt1 | contig 37776 bp, 29 predicted proteins | sample 071ome_25_FD_132444 | JGI IMG/M metagenome (GOLD analysis project Ga0181589, IMG submission 132444) | Coastal salt marsh microbial communities from the Groves Creek Marsh, Skidaway Island, Georgia - 071410BT metaG (megahit assembly) | ecosystem: Environmental > Aquatic > Marine > Intertidal...
CTATCCGGTGGCACGGGCTTTTCTTGTGCCAAGCTCATCTGAATGAGCCATGCAGCCATCAGAGCAAGGCAAACTCTGGTAAAAGCCCCGGAGGCAAGTGCATGAATGGGAAGTTTCAGCATGTCAGGATTATCCATCGCGTCGTCATCAAGGTCCAGCACTCTCTTTGCCGCTTGAAGTTTGCATAGCTCCGCTCATATTTCCAACATGGACAATGCGGATGTAGCAGGCGTGCTGGAAGAGATTGCCGTCTTATTGGAGCTCAAAGGAGAAAACCCGTTCAAAACTCGAGCCTACATCAATGGTGCCCGTGTCATCGAAAATTTGACGACTCCGTTGTCTTCTCTGGTGAAAGAAGCTCGTCTGCACGAGCTCAAAGGATTTGGCGAAGCGCTCCAACAAAAAGTCAGCGAACTGGTCACCGAAGGTTCACTCAAATACCATCAGGACCTCAAGGCTTCCATCCCTCCGGGTTGGCTCGACATGTTGCGGGTCCCGGGCCTGGGCCCCAAGAAAGTGAGAGCTCTGAACCAGGTCTTGCAAATTGACGATCTCCCCGCCCTCAGAGCCGCTTGCGAATCAGGCAAGGTCGCCGAATTGAAGGGATTCGGAGAAAAAACGCAGCAAAAAATCCTTGATGGCATTCTTTTTCGCCAAAAATACGCGTCCCATCATCGCCTGGATACCGCTCTGGCTGTGGGCCATCAGATCATGGAGGCCATGAAACAATGGCCTCAGGTGAATCGCTGCAGCGAGGCTGGGAGTTTGCGGCGGAGAAAGGAAACCCTCCACGATCTCGACTTCCTGATTTCATCCAAGGAGCCCAATACGGTGATCGAAGCCTTCACCTCCATGCCATGGGTAGAATCCGTGATCGCCAAAGGGGAAACGAAGGCCTCGGTCGTCTTGCAGGGAGGCATGCAGGCGGATCTCAGGGTGGTCGAAGATCGATCATTCCCTTTTGCACTGGCTTACTTTACCGGAAGCAAGGAACACAATATCATCATGCGGCGCCGTGCCATCGAACGAGGCCTTCGCTTGAATGAATATGGGCTTTTTCCCTCGGATGATTCGGATGAAGAAAAAGCACAAGAAGGGGTGCACTGCGATGATGAGGAAGGTATTTTCCGCGCTTTGGACCTGGCTTATATTTCACCCGAGCTTCGCGAGGACTTTGGCGAATTTGAAGTCGCTACTCAGGGCCGCATGCCGCGACTGCTTGAATGGACGGACATGAAGGGCTCCCTGCACAATCATTCCAACTGGAGTGACGGTCGTCAACCACTGGAGGCCATCATCGAGGATTGCATGGAGCATGGGTTCGAATATTGGGCAGTGACCGATCACTCAACATCATCCTTCCAAGCCAATGGACTCAAACCCCCGCGCCTCCTCGATCAAATAAAGGCCATTCGTGCTCTGAATGAAAAGCTCTCTCAAGAGAATATAGACTTTCGTCTTTTGACCGGATCGGAGGTGGATATCCTCTCGGATGGCTCCCTTGATTATGAAGATGATCTACTGGCCCAACTGGATGTCGTGGTCGCTAGCATTCACCAGGGTTTCACCCAATCCAAAGATCAATTGACCGAACGCCTTATCGCGGCGGCTCACCATCCACAGGTGCACATGCTCGGTCATCTCAGCGGTCGACTCTTATTGGAGAGGGATGCTTACAGTATCGATCATCGAGCCATTCTGGAGGCCTGCTCCCAAACCGGTACCTGGATTGAACTCAACGCCAACCCCTATCGTCTTGACATGGATTGGCGGTGGTGGAAGCAGGCCAGGGACCTTGGAATTCGATGCGTCATCAACTGCGACGCGCACCATGCCGAACACGCCAGTTTCCTGCGCTTAGGAGCGGAGCACGGCCGCAAAGGCTGGTTGCGAGCTGAGGATGTGATCAACACATTGCCGCTGGATGCCTTGATCGAGGCCCTTGCACTCAAACGAAAAAAAGCCGGGCTACTGAAGTAGATGGCTTCGCAAGCAGTCATCCATGGTTCTGAGGAACGCACCACTCGCCTGGCTTTCGCCTTCCTACTTTGCGGCGCCACTTGTATCGGCATGGCTCCCATTCTCGTACGGATCAGTGAGCTCAACGCGTTGCCGACGGCTTTTTACCGATTGTTTTTGGCTTTACCGTGGCTGTGGCTATGGACCGTGACATACGATAAGGGCGCGGCGCACGGCTCCAAGGCGCTGGAACCTTCGCCCGGCAAACAGTGGTTGGGGATTGCTCTGGGAGGGATCTTCTTTGCCCTGGACATGGCTTTTTGGCATGAGTCCCTGCACCACACTTCCATTGCGAACGCCACCCTGCTAACCAACACAGCTCCCATCTTCGTCGCTTTGGCAGCCCGCTTTCTATTTCATGAGCGCCTGACCCGCTTTTTTCTCATAGGGATGTGTCTCGCATTGGTCGGCGGAGTTTTACTCAGCGGCTTTCATCTCGACAGTCAAGGGGAGCATCTTTATGGGGATGGAATGGCTTTGCTGGCCGCTCTTTTCTATGCCGCCTACATGCTGACCATCAAGTGGCTTCGAAGCTCCATGGACACCCTGCCTATGCTCGCGCGCATGGGTTTGTTCAGCACGGCAACACTGGGTTTGATTTCTCTCGTATCGGGGCAAACCATGATCCCTGCAAGCTGGACGGGTTGGGTCACCCTCTGCTCCTTGGCCTTCATTGGACAGGTCCTTGGCCAAGGTCTCATTGCGTATGGCTTCAAGCATCTGCCCGCATCCCTTTCCGCGCTGAGTTTATTGTTGCAACCTCTGGTCGCCTCACTCGCTGCCTGGATGATCTTGAAAGAAACGATGTCGTCGACCCAGATCGTGGGCGGGATTATTGTTCTTTATGGCATTTCCCTGGCACGAAAGACAGAAAACCGGATCGGTCACCCAAAGGCGTGATCAGAGGAGGAGACGAGCCGCATGCCACACCCATCAAGCCAGGATCGGCTTAATGACCTTCCCATGCACATCGGTCAAGCGCATGTCGCGTCCTCCAAAACGAAACGTGAGCCTCGTGTGGTCCATCCCCAGCAGGTGCATCATGGTCGCATGCAGATCGTAGATTTCCACTCGGTTTTCAATGGCCTTGTAGCCATAGTCATCGGTCGCTCCATAGGCCATGCCACCCTGAACTCCGCCACCTGCCAGCCAGATGGTAAAACCAAAAGGATTGTGATCCCTGCCATCAGCCCCCTGCGAAAAAGGAGTCCTGCCGAACTCACCGGCCCAGATCACCAGAGTCTCATCAAGAAGGCCACGCCCTTTCAAATCCTTTAGCAAAGCTGCGATGGGCTGGTCTACGGCCTTGGCGTTATTGGTATGGCCCTTCTGCAATCCTCCATGCTGATCCCAACGGTCTGCCCCCACATTGGGACACGTCAACTCCACAAACCGGACTCCACGTTCAATGAGACGGCGCGCAAGCAGACACTCCCGGGCAAAAATATCGGTGGGCTTGTAAGCATCCCCCACCCCGTAGAGTTTGTGGGTCACTTCGCTTTCCCCTGACAGGTCCATGAGCTCAGGAACCGAGGATTGCATCCTGAAAGCCAATTCCTGATTGGCAATGGCCGATTCCACCGCTGAATCATGCCCAAGCTCCACAGCTGATTGTTGATCCAATCGCTGAAGCAGACTCAACTTGCGTGCTTGCGCAGAGACCGAGCTTTCTTTGGGGTGAATATTGGCGACCGGAGGATCGTTGGGCTGAAAAAGAGACCCTTGATAAGCTGCAGGGAGAAAGCCGCTTGAAAAGTTATCCAATCCACCCGGGGGCGTCAGCCCGCCATTGATCACCACAAATCCAGGCAGGTTTTGGTTCAGGCTTCCTAATCCGTAGGTCACCCAGGCACCTGCGCTGGGCCGTCCGCTCAACCCCAAACCTGTGTGAAGAAAATAGTTGGCATTGGTGTGTTCAGAAAATTCCGAGACCATGGAACGGATAAAACACATATCATCGACACAGCCGGAAAGGTGTGGAAAGAGCTCACTCACGGGCATGCCGCTCTGCCCGTATTCCCGAAAAGACCACGGAGATCCATAGGTGTTGCCATTGTTGTTGAATTGGGTGGGCTCCATTTTCATGGCAAAGGGCTTGCCATGATCTCGACTCAGTCTGGGTTTGGGATCAAAGGTATCCATCTGGGCCGGCCCACCATCCATATAAAGCATGATCACTTGCTTGGCACGTGGCGGATAATGCGATGGTTTGGGAAGGAGTGGATGAGCAACCCCCTCCATGGAAACTGGCTCTCCTTGTGGATCAGAACGCAACAGATTCGCAAAGGCAAGAGAACCAAAACCATGTGCCACCCGCTCGAGTGCCTGACGTCGATTGAGTCTCTTGGGATAGGTGCGACCGCAAGGATACATAGCTTTATCGGAGATAGATGAATTCCTTCATATTGAAGAGTGTATGGCACAGATCACTCCATGCTTTGTGTGCCGAAGATTCGGAGTCTTGACCCTCTTGCTCATAGTAGGCCATTTGATCAGAGAGGAAGGAACGCGCTTCGCGTATTTCTGTTTGAGACGGCCATCGGCAAAAAGCCTGTTCATACATACCTGTCAAGCACGCGGCAAAACTCTGGGTTTGAGCCCGAACCCCTTGCGCCCAAGCCTGCGCTTGTTGCATCACAAATGGGTCATTCATCAAAACCAGGGCTTGCGCAGGAACGTTCGACTGAGCACGTCGACCGAAGGTGCTGTGAGGAATGGGCGCGTCAAAGGTCGCCAGAAAAGGAGACAAGAAATTGCGTCGCACTTCGACATAAACGCTGCGTCGCCCGGATCCGTCAAGAGGCCCACTAGCCCCGGGGCGCCCGCGCCCGGTCATGAAAGCCGTGAGATGAATCTTTTCGGAAGTACCAAATGGCTTAGGATCCATTTGACCTGAAACCAGCAATAAATGATCCCTGATGGATTCGGCCTCGAGACGGCGGACCAAGGATCGATGCCATAAGGCATTCTCCGGATCCTGTGAGTCAGTCTCGGGGGAGAAAGCGACTGAATCCATCGCAAAAGCACTGGATAGAACAAGCATTCGAATCAGTTTCTTGGTAGACCAGCGAGCTTCGTGCACGAACCAATGCGCCAGCCAGTCTAGTAACTCCGGATGCGTGGGAGGCTGACCAAGCACTCCGAAATCGTCGACAGTCCTCACCAACCCCTTACCAAAGACGTGATGCCAGACTCGATTGACATACACCCGAGCGGTCAAGGGATTGTTCGGATCGATCATGGCACGAGCCATAGCATATCTTCCAGAACCTTCGTGGGGCACGGCCAAATCGGAGAGGGAGGTCAAATAGGTTCGGCTGGCAGCTTCGCCATGCCGGCGGGGATTCCCACGAATGTAAACTGGGCTGTCCCTGCCGCTGCCTTCGATCATCGTCAAACCCACGGGAGAAATCTCAATGGACTCTGAATGGGATCGGTATTTCTGAGCCAAGGCCAACCAAGCTTGAGGCAAGGGTACTTCCCCAGCCTTGGAAGATTCCTTTTCGATCACCGGCGGGGCTGCCTGATGGGATGCCAAAACACTTTGCACCGAAAACCAAGCCTCGGGACCATGGGCACCTCCGTTGGATAAATCAGCCTGGGTCGTATCCTTGAACTCCAGATAGGCTTCGTGACCCTGCCACATCTGCAGATCGAACGTGGTCCAGGCGGCCTGATCACGATCAAGGTTTTTCTTGATACCGTCGTAGATAGGACCGCGGATCAGGTTGAAATTGTCGATCACCACATTGATCCGTGACTTTCTGCCCGAGGCAAGGGCATGAACGTAGCGCCGATCAATCTTGAAAGTCGGTGATCTAAGCGATCCCTGTAACTTCACAGACCACTTGGCAGAATCGACTGCATGAGCCGAAGCGGGCTGGAGGGGATGGTCTCCTGACCGATGAACCAAATCACCTGGTTTTACAAAGGGATCGTGGCGCATCGCCTCATCATCCAAAAACCAGCCTTCGAAAGCATTCAGCGCGGCATCTCCGAGCAGGCGGTCCTCCGCAGCCCCTTGAGGACGATTGGTCAAGGCAACCTGATAGCCAGCCGCTTTAAGAATCTGCTGACCCTCTTCCTGCCATTGTCCCCAAGTCTCAAGATCAGAGTCCAACCGATCCTCTGGAAGCAGGGTGGTTTGCTGGTAGCGCGAACTCTTCATGATACCAAACAAGCCATAGTAATCACGTGCACTGATGGCATCAAACTTGTGGTCGTGACAGCGCGCGCAACTCACCGTCAATCCCTGAAAGGTCTTGCTGACGACATCAATCTGGTTGTCCAGAACATCCAGCTGGTTCATCTGAATATCCACCGGCGAATGGACCTGCTGGCCCAACCAGTAAAAACCCGTTCCGAGGATGGACTCATTCAACCCCGTGGATGGATCGATTCTTGGATGAGGAAGTTGATCCCCAGCAAGATGTTCCATGATGAATTGATCATAAGGAAGGTCTTGGTGAATTGAGCGAATGACGTAATCCCGATAGCGCCAAGCGTTGGGGATCGGGTAGTCAAATTCATGCCCCATGGTCTCCGCATAGCGCACCAAATCCAACCAGTGACGCGCCCAATGCTCTCCATAGTGAATGGAACCCAGCAACGCTTCGATGACTTTCTTTTTGGCATCCATTCCCTTGTCCTGCAGAAACGCATCCAACGCTGCCTGGGTTGGAGGAAGACCCGTCAGAACGACGTGCACTCGTCTCAACCAAGCGGCTGAGGAGACCGCCGATGCCGGTCGAAGCCCCTCCTCCTCGAGACGATGCTTCAAGAAGGCATCTATCGGCTGCTTCACCCATTGGGCCTCCTGAACTTCAGGCGGCTTAGATGACTGAACCGGCTTCCAAGCCCAGTGTTCGGAACGACGCTTTTCCAAGTTGAAGGATTCTCCGCCTTCACCGACTGCCAAGCTGCCGATTTGGGGTGTCCATGGCAGCCCCATTTGGACCCAACGCTCCAAATGCTCAATGTCGCGATCCTGGAGACGGGAGTCGGGTGGCATCTGAAGGTCCACATTATCGTAATGAATGGCTTCCAAAAGCAAACTGGCACCGGGATTCTGCACATTGACAGCCGGGCCACTGTCGCCCCCTTGCAACAATCCTTCTCGAGAGTCCAGATACAACCCCCCCTTGAGTTTTTTCGCTGTATGGCTGTGGCACTCAAAGCAGGTTTGCGACAGGAGCGGTCGAATACGCTTTTCAAAAAAGTCCAGGTCCTCGGGGCGAAAGGTGGGTGAACCTGCTTCCTGAGCCGAGAGGACCATCCATGTGCCTTGGCTCATACGCATGACAAGGCACAAAAAAAGAAGGGTTCTGGTTGAAAACACCGTCATGACATGGAGACGTTAGAAGTCTCATAGAACTAGCCACAAAGCCAGGCGATGGGCAACAGTTTTGTCGGTTGGCTTCCGCAAACAAAGTGCGCATCCCAGCCCAAATGGGGCATTTTAGGACAGCAACCAGAACCCTGACCCACAAGAGGATCTCGCACCTTAGGGTTCCTTTAACCTATCAGACCAGTAATTCAGCGATCTGAACGGCATTGAGTGCCGCACCCTTGAGGAGTTGATCCCCAGCCACCCAAAAACAAAGCCCATTTTCCAATGCGCAATCCACTCGAAGGCGACCCACTTGGCAGTGATCCTTACCTGAGGCAAGCAACGGCAGAGGATATTGATTTTGCTGCGGATCATCCACGACATCCAATCCTGGCGCCCGGGAAAGAATGTCCTGAGCACGTTGCAGATCCACCGGCTGCTGAAATTCAGCACTGATGGCGATTGAATGAGCGCGGTAGACAGGCACTCGAACACAGGTCACACTGGCCCTGAAAGAAGGATGATGCATGATCTTGCGCCCCTCATTCTCCAGCTTCATTTCTTCCCTGGTGTAACCCTCTGGCAGAAAGGAATCAACATGAGGCAGGACATTGAAGGCAATCTGATGCGGGTACACTTCGGAGCTCACATCCTCTCCTTGACTCAACTGACGGACCTGATTTTCCAACTCTACGATCGCCTGAGCTCCCGTACCTGAAACAGCCTGATAGGTGGAAGCAAAGACTCTTTCAACACCAAAGGCCTGATGCAAAGGATAAAGGGCCATCAAGGTAATCGCTGTCGTGCAATTGGGATTGGCAATGATGCCCTGGTGAGATAAGGCATCCTGTGCATTGATTTCGGGAACCACCAATGGAACCGATTCATCCAGGCGAAAGGCGCTGGAATTATCAACCACCACTGCCCCGGCCTTTACAGCCTCAGGACCCCATTCCTTGGAGATTCCTCCCCCAGCGCTGAAGAGGGCAATATCCACACCCTCAAAGGACGAAGGGGTCAATTCCTCGATCGCTAGGGTCTCCCCACGGAAATTCAGCGACTTGCCAGCTGAGCGCTTGGAAGCAAGCAAACGCAAGGACCCTACGGGGAAATTCCGACGCTCAAGGGTTCGGATCATTTCAACGCCCACGGCACCTGAGGCACCCACGATGGCCACATGAGGATTGTTATTCATAGACAAAATGGAGGCCGTTTATCGCCCATCCTCCAGGCCTTGTCAAATTGAGTCTCCAAAGGCGTGGCTTGGGGGATTTCAAAGGAACCCGTTCTTCCAGTAAGCCCCACCCCTCTTTGTCCACCCATCGTTTGGATACCCCTGTTGGGTTAAGGGGCAAGTTGTTCGAGGTAATCCAACAGGCTGGCCATCTCCCGAATCGAAAACGAAGCCATCAAACCTTCAGGCATCATCGATGTCTCCAGGACCTTGCGTGAAAGAATTTTTTCCTTATCAAGCGTGTGAGCTTGAGAGAGCACATCGCGCAAAATCACTTGATCCCCGGATTCCTGCACCACAAAGCCCGTCACCTCTTCTCCATCGTCCAATTCAATCACATGCGTGGCAAATCCCTGTGCTATGGTGTCGCCTGGCATCAAGATGGCCTTGGCAAGATCCTCGCGCCGGTAGGTATTGGCAATATTACCAAGATAGGGCCCTTTTGGGTCTTGCTCCTGGCTGACTGTGTGACACATCTGACAGGAAGCCCGCAGAAAAACCGCTTCTCCCAGGGTCACATCACCTTGCGTATCGACCACCTGCTGGAGGGTTTCCTTGACTGACAAGCCACCCACCCGAGGTGAGGTATCCTCTTCGAGAGCCTCAATGCGCAATCGGCGAGCCGATTGCCTTGCCTGCCGAGAAACCTCCTCATTGGGATCCTGCAGCGCAGCCCGGATCCGAGCATCGAGGACGTGATTACGCTGCGAGGCCGCCATCCGCATCATCACCACCCGTCGCACTGGGTCCTGCCATGCCACATCGATGAGATTTTTGACGCTTTGACTTGTTTCTGGGCTGAGATCCTTACGGTCAGCCAAGGCCAAAAGGCCAGCCTGGGCCCATGAACTGGAAGGTGAGGCTGGCTCCTTGGCTGCCCAGAATTCGAGGGACTCATACCAGGACTCCAATTGTTTAGCTGTGAGAAAGGAGCGACGAGCCATTTCCTGAGCTTTGCGAGCTCCGCTCTCAGTGTCCAGACGCGTCAAGGCTTGTAACGCTGCTGGAAGCACCTGTGCGCCGTGTACTTTCATCAGGGCTTCCACCGCCTGAGCCGATTCCATGGCGGTCGATTCCGAGGCCTTTGCCACCTGAATCAAGAGAGGGATGGCTTTGGCAGGAATGTCCTCCAATCCCGAGAGCTGGGCAACGACCTGCCCCGAAGCCGCTTCGCCAGCCAGTGCCAAATCCAGAATCGTGTCCAAGGCAGCATCGGATTGAATCCGGTTGCGATTCATTTCTGCAACCAACCAAGCGGCTTGATCTCCCGATGCATGTTGCAGAAACCTCTGCAATGCCTCAAGGATGCGATCACTCGCTCCCCAGGTCTCGAGCTGATAATAGGGGCCGCGGGTGTCAGGTCGTGTCCCCCAACTATCTCCATTCCAAGGAGCCTCTCGATGCACCAGGCGACAAAGCGCGGCAAGCAAATAGGTCTGTTCAAGGCTTTCCTGGGACTGGCTCAACCTTTGCAGCAACCCTTCCACCACATCGGATTGATGCATCCTCATCAGGGCAAAGGAAGCACCTTTCTTCTGCTCCGGAGCCGCGCCACGATGATCCAAAATGGAAAAACAGGGCTCACTGGCTCCCAACAGGGCCAGAGCGCGGAAGGCAGTGTGAGCAATCACCGGATCCGCGTGGCCCAGGCTCTCTGCAATCACGGGTGCGATCTCCTTCTTGCCCTGGCGCGCGGCTCCAATGATGGCTTCCAGGCGAGTGCGGGGGTCTTCGCTGCGAAGAGGGGCTTCAAACCATTGCGCCTGAACAGGCCCAACCCCTTTGTCGGTCACTTGATCGATCCCCATGTCTCCCAGTGCCCGAACGACAAAAGGTGCCAGCTCCGGGACGGAAATCAGTGGTTTCAACTGATTCAATAAGGCCGATGAAACCGCTCCATGCGCGCCCCGCTGGGTCAGTGCGTAAAGCGCTCCCACTCGGACTCTGAGATCCACGCCTTGGTCGTGGATCATTTCGAGAAGAGCTTGCAGCAATTCAGGTGAAAGCGGCCGGCGAAGCACGGAGCGTTGAGCCGCCAACAGGCGCACTTGGCTCGGTGTATCGAGTTTTGCGACCAGCTGCGCATCGCCCAAAGTTTCCCAATCCTCAAGCGGCTGAGGCTCGTATCCAGACGGGGAAACTCGAATGATGTAACCATGGTTCGGGCCAGCCCAATTGAAGGTCGCGGGTCCTTTCCAACTGGCCTGGTAGATCCGACTCATACCATCCACATCCGCATCTGTCGGGCGTGTCACCTTGATGAAAGGCGTTGGGGCAGCGGTTTCCACAAAAGAAGCACCTTCCCTTTGGACCTGATGATGGAATGTGGCTGCACGCCCCCAGTCACAGGTGTAGGGAGCATTGGCCCATTTTGCTGGAAAACCGGGTTCGTGAATGTAGATCGAACCACAACCTGAGCCCCCACCATAGTCCGCCAGAGGCTGGACATGTTCGTCTCCGAAATTCATGTACAGCCTTGGGTATCCATGATCTTCAAGCCCGGAAAAGTGATGCAATCGGATATCCCAACCACCACCATCGTTGGTATTGTCCCGAGCGAAGAGATCGAGCAGAGGACTGGTAGGCGTTCCCAGTATGTTGCGCGTACCCGTTGCAAAAAGTTCCAATCCCGTTCCATCAGGGCGCACGCGAATCACCCCTCCTCCTCGATGCTGAAGACGCCTGCCATCCACGCCCACGGCATCCATGAACCCAAAATCGCCTCCTGCAATGTAGATCCATCCATCCACGCCCAATTCCAAGCCATTCGTCGTGTGATCAGGAGGGCGTTGGTCAAAGTCAAAGGCAATCCCAGATATCAATCTTTGAGAGGCCTCCGCGATTCCGTCACCGTCCTGGTCAAAAAACACACTCATGTGTGGGGGATGAAGGAGGTAAAGACGATCATGATCCCAGATCAACCCTCTAGGTGAATCCACCTCAGGGATGAACTCGGTGACCTCGTCGGCCCTGCCATCCTGATTGATGTCCCTGAGGCGCAAGACTCTCCCGCGTTTGGGCTGACGGCCCAGAGAGCCGTTTCCATCACTGGACACGTAGAGATCTCCCTTGGGTGAAGCTGCTACGTAGACCGGATAATTGGCTGTTTGAGCGGATGCAAAAAGGGTCATCTCAAATCCGTCGGCGACCGAGGCATCCTGGAGAATGGCCGCTTCCTCCTCAGGGCTCAGAGGTTCTATCTTCGGCGGGGTATTCCCACCCTCTGCGTATGCGTCCGATCGGAGGGTTTCCTCCGCATCACTGAGCTTGGGGTAAAGAGTTTCAATCCCCTCACCCAACACCTTCAGCTCCCAGAGGCTGATCCACCCACCTGAGCTGCGCGTACCCGTCAATCGGAGATGCTGCAGCACCTGCGGATCAAACCGTGCTTGAGTCGAACCAGCTTTGCCTTGAGAGCTGGCATCCAAAAAACGTTCCCACTCCTCTCCATCTTGGGATGATTCCAAGTAATAACCATAGACATTGGAGGGAGTTTCCCACTGAACATCCAACCCCGTAAGGGTCACAGATTTCTCAAAACTGAGTTGAATCCATTGTGGCTTCGATGCGCCATCGGCACACCATCGAGTCTCAGGATTTCCATCCACCGCCATCCAGGGAAAGCGGCCATCCTGACGACTGCTGGCGATGATTTCAACCAAAGTTGCGTTCTCCGGGGCTTGAGCTGCTGGTTTGGGTGCTGAGACCTCCGGAGCGGCACTTTTTTCAACCAGGATGATCTTGGATGGCCCTTCGTAGGACTGAAGATAAGCCTCCTCCAGTTTGCCACAGGCCCACAACAAACCCCTGGTCACCAGATCGAGGTAACGAGGGTCTGCGACCGTCTCGGTGTTATGCCCCAAGGTCGTACTGAAACTGGGCGCGCCCTGCTTCTGATTCACCCAGGCCACGACATGTTCTACCGCTCGCTGCTCACCATTGCGGCGCAAGATCTGTTTACCTGTCGCCAATGGCTCGGCATCAAAAAGTTTCACGTTATTGTAAAGTTCCTCTCGCATGGTGACCCAATCCTTGAGCGGTTGAGTGATGGGATGATCCGGTTGGGTAAAGTGAACTTCAATGGGTTGTTGCGGACCATGGCCCGTGGATTGGAGCCCTAAATGCTTGAACCAGTCATCGCTCCCGGTGCGGAAGCTATGCATGGCACAGTGCAGATGAACCGCAGGGATCGTCTGATGCACTGCCAGAATTCGCTCAAGTAACTTGGGGTCTTTTTCGTTAGCGGCACATTCATCATGAATGATCACATCATAGCCCTCGGCCCATCCAGCGTTGGCGTAGAGGGGCAGCGGCGGCTGGGTGGAGCGATCGTCCGTCCAGACGACATCCACCCGAACCCGTGATCGAGCCTGAATCCCCTCGGAAAGCACTTTGTGCTGCCCTGGGTAGTCATGACAGCAACCTCCAGCAATCAGTAGCGCCCTGAGAGGCTCTGGTTGCTCCTGGGCTGACACACCAGGCAACGAGAAACTCAATCCCATCAATAAAGCTAGTTGAAGGCAGCGCGAAAGACTTTCTGGATGGAGCAGTGACATGAAAGAAATATGTCGCTGAATCCTGCGGCAATTCAAGCAATACAAGTCAGGGCTTCAGTGCCTCCATTTCTTTACCTTGTGGCTCACGCCTTTTTGGCAAAAATTTGAGAAGTCGTTTCGTTTGCCCTATAATAAAACTATGCGATGGCTGGGTCTATGGTTGGTTTTCTGGGTGGGCGTCAATTTCCTACCTCATGGGGTTTTGGCGCAGGTCAAACTGGGCAGCGACCGACTGGCCGAACAGGGTTTTGGGCCATTGAAGGGCAAGCGCGTTGGGCTGTTGACCAACCCAAGCGGCATCAATCCTGGAGGTCGCACAACCATTGAGCTGCTGCACCAGGCGCCCCAAGTGAATCTGGTGGCTCTGTTTGGGGCTGAGCATGGGTTGGATGGCAAGGCTTCTGCGGGCACCGAAGTGAGGAACTACACCGATTCAGTCACTGGTTTGCCTGTCTTTTCCCTGTATGGGCCTGGGCCGGTCCGCAAGCCAACGCCCGCCATGCTCGAGAACATCGACATACTGGTCTATGATCTCCAGGACACCGGGGCCCGCTCCTATACCTTCATCAGTTCCATGGGCTTGGCCATGGATGCCTGCGGCAAAGCCGGGGTGGCTTTCATGGTCCTAGATCGCCCCAACCCTCTCGGAGGCATGCGTGTGGAAGGTCCTCTTTTCAATCCCCGTTTCAAATCCCTGGTCGGGCAATGGCCCATCCCTTACGTCTACGGCATGACCAGTGGAGAATTAGCAAGAATGATCAATGGATCCGGTATGATCGAGCATCCATGTCTCCTTTATGTCGTCCCGATGCTGGGATGGAAGCGGTCCATGGTCTGGAAGGACACGGGGCTCAAGTGGCGCCCTACTTCGCCGCTGGTTCCACACGCTCACTCCCCCCTCTATCAGGTCGCCATGGGGATGGTCGGAGAAATCGGCGGCGTGGATCTCGGATTTGGAACCTCCCGCCCATTCGAAGTCGTTGGTGCAAGTTGGCTGGAGGCCGAAAAAGTGGCACGAAGACTGAATGATTATCAGCTCTCGGGGGTTCGGTTTTCTGCCATCAAAAGTGTTGTTGGCAGAGGAAGCCAAAAGGGTCGGACACTCCCTGCAGTGAAAGTGGACATCATCGATGCATCCTCGGCTCCATTGACCCCCATCAATCTTTTCGTCATCGAGGCCATTCGACTGGCCCAAGGCAGGGACATGATGCAGATCCAGACCAAAGCTGGGAAAAAATGGGGCCTCTTTGACAAGGTCAACGGCACCGATGCCACTCGCAAGGACATGCTCAATGGCCGATCGGTACAGCAGATCGTTCGGTCATGGTCCGATGGGGTCAACGCCTTCAGGCAAGCACGCACCCCCTATCTGATTTACTGACTCGTGACCCAGCACTCTTCCAAAGCGGGAGGGAGTGCTTGCAAATCACTCCAGAGATATCAAGATCCTCCTAGTTGATGAAATCATGAAAGGTGCGACTGGGCAGCAGGAGGATATGTTTCGGTCCGTGACCCCTCCCAAAAAGATAGGGTCCAAAGCCTACGAGCAGCAAGTGATTGACTTGCGAGCTGATCTGCTAAAGGCGCAGATCGATCTTGGTAGTACCCCTCGATCCATCATTGTCACCATTGCGGGCGTGGATGGAGCCGGCAAAGGAGAAGTCATTCAGTTACTCAACGAATGGCTGGACCCCCGAGGGCTGGAAACCCACAGCTTCTGGAACCTTGAAAACGAAGTCTCACAGCGCCCCTATCAATGGCGTTATTGGCGCGCCCTTCCACCAAGGGGACGCCTGAGCATTTGGTTCGGAGGGATGTACACCGATGCCATCGCATCCTGTACACAGCGGGAAAGCCGATCCAAATGGAGTCAGTCCAAATGCAAGGAAATCCAGGCTTTTGAGGAAATGCTGCGATTGGATGGAACCACTCATCTCAAAATTTGGCTTCACCTCGGCAAATCTGAACAACGCAAACGCCTGAAGGATCTGACCGAAAACCCAAAACTCCACTGGCGGGCCACGCGGGAGGATTGGAAACATCACAACCTTTATGACACCTATTCCGAGGCGGCGCAGCATGTTCTCAAGTGCACCCATTTCCCAGCGGCACCATGGACCGTCTTGGACGCATCCGAAAAACCCCAGCGAGATATCAGTGTGGGCAAGGCACTTCTTGCCTGCATGGAACGAACGGTCAAAGGCAGACGGGTGGGCATCCTTCAACCAACTCCAGAGCCCTCAAAAAAACTCCAGCACGACAATCAACTCGACGCGGTGGATTTAAGCCAACGCCTTTCGGGAAAGGCGTATCAGAATTCCCTGTTGGAATGGCAGGCACGCTGCCACCGTCTTTTCTGGGAAGCTTACGATCGATCCATTCCCACTGTTCTGGTTTTTGAAGGCTGGGATGCCGCTGGCAAAGGAAGTGCCATCAAACGTGTCACCGGAGCCATCGACGCCAGACTGTATCGGATTGTCTGTGTAGGGGCGCCCACAGATGAGGAAAATCAATTTCACTATTTGTGGCGTTTCTGGAAACCCCTACCCGCAGCTGGAAGGGTGACCATCTTCGATCGCTCGTGGTATGGACGGGTTCTGGTGGAACGCGTCGAGAAATTTGCCAAACCAGAGGAATGGAAACGGGCCTACGAGGAAATCAATGCCTTTGAGAAACAACTGCTCAGCCAAGGCACGGTTCTCTGCAAGTTCTGGATCCACATCAGTCCAGAAAAGCAAATGGAACGGTTTCAAAAACGTCTGGAAGTGCCTTATAAAAGACACAAGATCACAGATGAGGACTGGCGCAATCGAGAAAAATGGCCAGCCTACGAAGAAGCCATCAACGAAATGATTCATCGCACCGACAGCCCCTCAGCTCCCTGGACAGTGGTGGCCGGCAACAACAAGAAATTTGCCCGTATTCAAATCCTGAAAACGATCTGCGGCTCTCTCAAAAAAGCCGTCGAACGCCACAAGGGATAAAAGCGATTTTTCATCAATCCATTTGCTCGAGTCCACAAGCTGTTCCATAGTCAGCCAGTGAGTTTTGCATCGGTATTTCATCAAGTGCCCTGGAAGGACAGGTATGAACAATGCCTGTCAACCACCCCAGAACAGGTCGAAGAGGCCCTTGAGGGCAGTGGTCATCCGCTGGCTCGCTTTGAACGCCTCATTTCCCCTGCCGCAGGAAATTACCTTGAAGCACTCTGCCAGCTTTCACAATCCATCACCCAACAACGCTTTGGAAAGGTGATACGGCTTTTTGCTCCGCTTTATCTTTCCAATGAATGCATCAATAATTGCTCCTACTGTGGCTTTTCAAGAGACAACCCCATCCTTCGGGTCACCCTGAAGACCGAGGAAGTCCTACAAGAGGCCAAAGCACTGGCTGAGCAAGGCTTCAGGCATATTTTACTTGTCGCCGGGGAGCACCCCAAATTCGTCAGCAATGGCTATCTGGAAGATTGCATTCACAGTCTAGCCCACTTCATTCCCTCACTGTCTTTGGAAGTGGGGCCGATGGAGCAAGAAGATTATGTCCCACTTGTCAGAAGCGGGGCCGAGGGCCTTGTGGTTTACCAGGAAACATACGACCGGGAGATCTACCGCACCATGCACACTGCGGGCCCTAAAAAAGATTTTGATTGGAGACTGGATACGCCCGAAAGAGCTTTCGATGCGGGCTTTCGCCGCCTTGGCATCGGTGCACTCTTTGGTTTGGCTGATTGGCGCACTGAGGCCATCGCACTGGCCGCTCATGTCGAACACCTGCTGCGCAGATGCTGGACCGCCCAGGTTACCTTGTCCTTTCCACGCCTGAGACCTTGCGCTGGTTCCTTTGAACCACTCACGCTCTTTGATGATCGCTCTTTGGTCCAATGCATTGCGGCTTTCCGACTTTGTTTCCCCGATGTCGGACAGGTCCTTTCTACCAGGGAACCGGCATCCCTCAGGGACGGGCTCATTCCTCTTGGTATTACCACCATGAGCGCAGGAAGCCATACCGAACCGGGAGGCTATACAGGCGCAGGTCAGGACAACCTGCATCAAACGGTGCGGGGCAGGATTCAAAACGAAAACCTGCCCTTTGAAGGAACACACCAAGAAAAGAGAAAAGCTACCGGACAGTTTGACATCGCTGATGATCGCAGCCCATCGGAAATGGCGGATGTGATTCTCAAAAGAGGTTACGAGCCTGTCTGGAAGGACTGGGACGCATCCATCCTGAGTCCGTCCTGAAATCATCCTGCACTTCAATGACTCCAAAACAAAAGGTCACGGTCAACGGCAATCTCATTGAGACTTCTTTGCTGCCTTGTTCTCTCGATCAATTCCTTGAACAGCATGGCTTCCTTCCCAAGTCGGTTGTGGTAGAGCACAATGAACAGGCCATGGCCCCATCGATGTTCGCCCAAAGACTCGTTCAGGACGGCGACCGGCTAGAAATTGTCCGCATCACTGCCGGAGGGTAGCGCCCATGGCGCTTTCAAGGCGTTTCCCACTCGAGATGCCATCCCCAAAGCCCCCAAATCGATGGAATGGCAATGGATGCGGTCAACCAGATCAAAAGGTTCAAGGGCAATCCCACTCGGATAAAATCGCGAAAAACATAGCCACCGGCTCCATAAACCAAGGCGTTGGTCTGATATCCCACAGGCGAGGCAAAGCAAGCCGAGGCGCCCATGGCTACTGCCACCATAAAGGGAGCAGGATTCATTTCGAAAAACTGTGCCACCTCAATGGCAATGGGAGTCATGATCACGGCCACGGCATTGTTGGATAAAAAGGTCGTCAGAACCGATGTCAGCAGAATGATACCGGAGATAATGACAAACCCCGGGCATTGGTAGTAACCGAAGAGTGCAATCATGTTTTCAGCCAGCCACCCCACTCCAGAAGTTTTCTCCAGAGCCAACCCTATGCCGAGCATACCACAAATCAGGAATATCACCCGCCAATCGATGGCCTTGTAAGCTTCATCCATGTCCAGACACCCACTCAAGATCACAAAAATGGCAGCACTGAGTGCAAGCGCGCCGATGGGCATGGAGGTGAAGACCGACGCCACGACCATGAACACAATGGACAAACCTGCCAGCCACTGTTTGTGTTTGAGTGGCAGGAGGTGAGGCTGTTCTCCTAGCACGATGAGATCCCTGGATTCCCTAAGTCTCTTGATCGCTGTTTCAGTCCCCTCCAGAAGCAAGGTGTCGCCATACTGCAGCACGGTGGATTGCAGCTTCTCCCTGAGATTGACACCGTGACGATGCACGGCGAGGACAAGCACACCAAAGGCCCTTCGGAGATCTACCCGGGCAATCGTCTTGCCCATCATAGAAGAGCGCGGACTGACCACGCACTCCACAAGGGCTGCCTTTTGGGTTCCCACCCATTCCAGCCCATCCAAGCCGTCTTGCTGTTGTATTTCGAGGCCTGAAAGGTCTTTCAGCTCCATGACGGATGAAAGAACAGTACTCATGCGGACACGGTCGCCAGCTTCGAAAACAATCTCATTAAGAGCCACGCCAATCAGCTCATCTCCACGAATCACTTCGATGATGCGGGCTTTGGGAAGCGAGGCTATCGGGCTGTCGGAAAGCCGTTGTCCAATCAAAGAGCTCCCAGGAACCACGATCGCTTCGGTGAAGAACTGTCTGTTCTGTGTGGTTTGAAGGATGGTTGAAAGGGTATCCCTTTCGGGAAGAATCTTCCGTCCGAAGGTCCAGAGATACACCATGCCCACCACCGCAAGGATGCTGCCTACCAGGGTCAGGTCAAACATTTCAAAAGGTCGCTCCCCCATGCGCTCGGCGGTAGAGCTGACCAAAATATTGGTGGAAGTACCAATCAGGGTGCAACAGCCGCCAAAAATGGATGCAAAGGAAAGAGGGATCAACAATTTGGAGGGTCGTATGTTCTGACGCGCCGCAATGGCCATCACCATGGGCATGAAAACCAAAACGACAGGCGTATTGTTGATGAAGGCGGAAAGAACAGCGACCAAAGGTAAAAGGAAGAGGCTTAACGATAGATCGGTACGCCCGACATACGGATCGATCAAGGCACCCATGCGCGCAATCACCCCGGTACGCTCCAAAGCCGAACTGAGCACAAACATGCATGCAACCGTGACCACGGCCTCATTGCCAAAGACTTGGAAAAGCTCCTGTGGGCTGAGAATCCCACCCAGCATGAGAAAGACCATGGCACAACCCGCGATGACATCCGAACGTAAGCGCTCGACGATCATGGTCATGAAAACCACTACCATCAGCCCAAATACCATGAGCATCTCTGCGGTCAGGGACATCCGTTCGAGTTTCAGGTTTGCGGTTTATGCCATCGACGCCCTTTTTGATTTTTCAGGCGTGAATGGCTTGCTCATCCACGGCAAGAGCCGATTCCTTAAGTGCTTCTGAAAAGGTCGGATGTGCGTGGCACACTTCAGCCAGATCCTGGACAGCACCTCCGAACCGCATCACCACGGCCGCTTCATGAATCAATTCACCCGCGACTTCGCCCAGTATATGGACCCCCAGAATCTTGCCATCCGTCGGGTCAGCCAACATCTTGACCCACCCATCCACTTGCCCCACAGCACGCGCCCTGCCATTGGCTCTGAAGTGAAACGTTCCCTTTTTGTAGGGCACCTGCGAGGCGGTCAGATGCTCTTCACTCCAGCCTATGGAAGCAATTTCCGGATGGGTATAGATGACTGAAGGGATGCGCTCATAATCCATTCGGGCTGGCTGACCGTTCCACTGTTTGGCCAAAACAACCGCTTCTTCCTCGGCCTTGTGAGCCAACATGGGCCCCGGCACAAGATCTCCCAAGGCATAGATCCCCTTCACCGAAGTTTCAAACTGCTCGTTGATTCGGATGAATCCACGTTCGTCCAGTTGAATTCCAAGCTGTTTGAGATCCTCCCCTCTAGACCGTGGCATGCGACCAACGGCTGTCAGGATATGCGTACCTTCCAGTTGTGAGCCATTATCCATGGCAAGCATGCAACCCGAGGCATGGGTTTGGGCAGACAACACCTTTTGTCCACACATGAAAACCATGCCCTGCCGGGCAAAGAGCCTTTGCGCCTCCTTGGCTAGGCCCTCATCCATGGCTGGCAAAATACGTTCCTGTGATTCCACCACAGTCACGCGGCTGCCCAGACGTCGCCACACAGAACCCAATTCCAGGCCAATGTAGCCCCCGCCGACAATCAGCAGGTGAGCAGGGGGCTCTTGCCAGCATAAAGCCTCCGAACTGGTGACCATGCGATCGCCATCGAGAGGAATTTGAGGAATCTCGACAGACTCGCTTCCCATGGCCAACAGGATTCGCTCGGCTTTCAGCTCCTGTAGGTCACCGTTGACCAAGGTCAGACTCACCTGCCCTGGTGCCTGGACTGTTCCCATTCCCTGAAAGAAAGTGATCTCGTGCTTTTTAAAGAGGCTCTCAACCCCCTTCCCCAGCATGTGAACGGTTTGATCCTTACGCTTCATCATGCGAGTCAGATCCAGACGTGGAGTCTCCACCATGACGCCATGCTGTGCCAACTGATGGGAGGCATGGTCAAAATGGGCGCTGGACTCCAACAACACTTTGCTGGGAATGCAGCCCTCCCTTAAACAGGTCCCCCCCGGCAGCGGTGAATGATCGATGCAGGCGACCCGCATTCCTTGTTGAGCACACCGGATGGAAGCCACATAGCCGCCGGGGCCACCCCCGATCACAATCAGGTCATATGGATTGCTATCTGTCATTTCTTTAGGCACAAGTTTAAGGGGCTGCCTGATGGATGAGGAGCTAAAAGATTTCACGTTCTCTACAGGCCTCCATCCGTGGCCTCGTGATATGGACTTGACCTCAGGGGTTTTTAGGAATTGGTTGAGTGAGCTGAAGTAGCTAGCTATCCCTCACCCATCCAAAAAGGTCCATGAGGGACCCAAAAAGGAGACATGATCAAGAAATCGGTCGCTGAACGTATTGAGCAGGTCCAGTCACCTGTCATTCCCATTGTTGGAGACTGGGTAAAGGCTTACCCGGGAACGCTCTCTCTGGGCCAGGGGGTTGTTTTTTACCCGCCGCCCAAGCCAATAAGCTCCTCTATTCAAAGCTTCTTGGAAGATCCTTTGAACCATCGTTACCAGTCCGTCCAAGGAATCGACGCATTGCTCGAAGCCATCCAGAAAAAGTTATTCGACGAAAACGGTATGAAGGTGGATGCCGGCGGACAAATCATGGTGACTGCTGGCAGCAACATGGCCTTCATGCAGGCCATCCTCGCCATTGCCAATCCGGGAGATGAGGTCATCCTGCCAAAACCTTACTATTTCAACCATGAAATGGCCTTGCGCATGCTGGGCATCTCTCCAAGGTTCATCGAACCCGATGACGCCATGTTGCCCACCCTTGATCGTGTGAAAGAAGCGACCCACGATCGGACACGGGCAGTCGTCACCGTTTCGCCTAACAATCCGAGCGGAGCCGTCTATCCGGCATCCCTATTGAGCGATATCAACCAATTCTGTCGTGATAAAAACATCTACCACATTTCAGATGAAGCTTATGAGTATTTTCACTACGACGCGTCGAACCATTTTTCACCAGGATCTTTGCCGCTGAGCTCTGACCACACTCTGTCCCTTTATTCCCTATCAAAGGCCTATGGGTTTGCCAGTTGGCGCATCGGTTACATGGTGATGCCTCCTCATTTGATGCCCTCGATGCGGAAAATCCAGGATACCAACCTCATTTGCGCACCGGTGGTCTCACAGTATGCAGCGACCCAGGCCCTTCAAATTGGGCGTTCCTATTGTAGTGAACACTTGTCCACCATGGATCGGGTAAGAAGACATTTGATCGATGCCTTGACGCCCTTGGCCCCCTGGGTGCAGATCACCCCTGCCAAGGGTGCTTTTTATTTACTGATACGCCTGGAGTGTCGCCAACACCCTCTGGAAGTGGTTCGCTGGCTCATCGAGAAACACCGCGTGGCCGCCATTCCGGGAAATGCCTTTGGGCTGGAGAAAGGTTGTTATCTTCGCATCGCCTACGGATCTCTGGAAACATCCACCGCGCATGAAGCCATCCATCGGCTCATCGCGGGATTGACGGAACTACAAAAAGCCTCATGAACGTTTACGCCTTTCAAACGGACATCACCTGGGAAAACAAAGTCGCCAATTATGAAAACGTTCATACCCTGGGTGAACGCTTCAAACCGCAGCCAGGGGGTCTGATTGTCCTGCCTGAAATGTTTGCCACCGGTTTCTCCATGCAAACGACAATCACCAAAGAGCCCGAAGATGGCCCTAGCTTCACATTTCTGAGTGAATTGGCCCAACGAACTCATTGTCATGTGGTAGGCGGCTTGGCCATCGACCAAGGGAACTCCCGACCCACCAATGAAGCATTCACGATCGATCCGGGCGGTCAGCGCCTGCACCGCTATGCCAAATTACACCCCTTCTCCATGGGGAAGGAAAGTCAGCACTATCAAGCAGGCAGTGAGATTACTCAGTTCGAGCTTCCCGGTGGTTTACGATGCTGCATTTTCATATGCTACGATTTGCGGTTTCCGGAGATCTTCAGACAGGCCATGGCAAGTGAAAAGCCTCCTCACCTATTCATTGTCATCGCCAATTGGCCCAACATGCGCACGACACATTGGACGCGCCTTCTGGAAGCCAGAGCCATTGAGAATCTTGCCTACGTCATTGGCGTGAATCGAACAGGAAGCGATCCCTACCTGTGTTACGATGGTGCCAGCGCGATCATTGACCCGCTCGGAAAGACCCTTTGCCTGGCCGATCACAAGGAGCAAGTTCTTCAGGCAAATGTGGAGGCTCACGTAGTGGATCAATGGCGTGAGACATTCCCAGCGCTCAAGGACCGCCGATAAGTTTGGGGGGTACGACCCATTGCGATCAGGCTCCAGACAACCGGCCCAGCAAAATCACTCCAACAACAGCCAACAGTCCCCCCATGATGGAACGAAAGGGAGGCCGATCTCCTTCCATCCAAGCTGAAAGCGGAATGACCATCAATGGGGTGGTTGCCACAATGGGTAGGACCAATCCGCTGGGAGTCGTCTTCAAGGCCCATTGATAACATCCTACTCCAAGAGAAGGGCCTGCCAGAGCCGTGGCGAGCACAAAGGGCCATGCGTTGCCTTTGGCAGGCGCATGGTTGGGCGTGTTCGTCGTTTCCTGTAGAGGTGTCCCCGAGAAAGGAGTCTTCCTTTTGCCATACCAAAAGGCCACCGCGGCCACCATCAATCCGCCCAAAATACGCTGATAGGCTGCACCCAGGCCATCCAGCACAAAGGCTTCTTTCGCATTGATGTCATAAGCCACGCGGCTCATCACCGCCCCCATCCCCTGTCCCAGGGCTCCCACCAGACCATAGAGGATACCTGCAGTGCTCAGGAAAGTGGATTCGTTTCCCTTTCGCCGAGTGGGTATCAGGGCGAGTGCGACTCCGGCAAGAATCAAGACAATGCAACCAGCCTGACTGGTGGAGAGAGCTGTTTGCAGCCAATACCATTCGACCACCGCCGCAAAAGGTGCCGCAACGCAATGAACAATCAGAAGCGTCAGGCGGGATCCAATGCGAGGTAAAGCCATGTAGAGTGCCAGATCCCCCAGCCCGAAGCCAATCACGCCACTCCAGAAAAGCATCGAGAATCCAGCGCCCTGCCACCCCTGCCCCGAACCGTGCGCCCAACAGGCAAGCAAGAGAGTCGCGATCAGCAAGCGCCAGAAATTGGCGGCAATGGATCCCATGAGCTGCGTGGCGCGAGTCGCCGTGACAGCTGAAAGACAAAAAAGGAAAGTCGCCAAAAGAGCGGGTGTCATCCAAGGGGGATAGGAACGCTTTCATTCAGAAGGCGCAATAAAAATCCAATCGACCGATGACTGGGAAATGGCCGTTGGAAGGCTCCTTTGGGACGGTGGGAGCGGGAAAGGAAGATGGCTGTCCGGCAAGGATTCGAACCTTGACCAAAGCCTCCAAAGGGCCTTGTGCTACCATTACACCACCGGACAAGCCGGGGAAAATGTAACCCAAGAACCTCATGGCGCAATAAAATAGTCCGTATTTTTATCGATTCAGGATCGATCCTTGCCTCCCTCCGGTCTGTTGTGTTTAGTTGCGCCTGTTCCCAATCTGTGTTCCCGCCAACGAGACCCTTTGGGGCATTGGTTGAGGCCCATGAGTTCCATCCCAAAAGAGAAAAACAACCCAAGTTTCTGGAGGTCACTCCAGAGGGTACCAATGCTCGGCATCTGGCTCGGATGGTTCATGAGCCAGCAAGGCTTGCTGGCAGCTACCGTCGATACCTCCCCGCCTTTGAGAGAACCCGCAGGAAAGCCCTCCATCCGTGCCATTCAAGTCGAGACAGGGCCCACCATTGATGGGCAACTGGACGAGTCTGTCTGGCTGCAGGCACCTGCAGCAGGACCTTTGTGGCAATACGATCCTGCAACCAGCGAAGCCATGTCCGAAAAAACCCTTTTCCGTATTCTTTACGACAAGGATTACCTCTACATTGGCGTATGGTGTTATGATTCGGATCCAGGGGCCATCAATGCACGGGTCATGCAGCGCGACAACCGATCCATTTACAGCGACGACTACCTCTACATGGCCTTGGATACCTTCCACGACCAGCGCAATGGATATATTTTTGTCGTCAACCCCAACGGGGCCCGTTACGACCAAATTGTCAGCAATAACATTTTCCTGAACTCTAATTGGGATGGGGTCTGGCAAGCAGGTGCATCCATCGATTCGGAGGGATGGAAAGCCGAACTGGCCATCCCCTTCAAATCGCTAAGCTTTGATCCCAAGGAAACCACCTGGGGATTCAACATCAGTCGATCCATCTCCCGAAAAGTGGAACGAGGCCGATGGACCGGGGCCAAGCCCAACCTCCACACCTACCATGTCAGCCAGGCAGGGGATATCGTTGGCCTGCGGGGCCTCAGGCAAGGCCTTGGGATTGAGTTATCGCCCTATGTATTGGGACGGTGGAGGGATCAGGGTGATAGCTCCAATGCCAGTGCAGACTTTGGCACGGATGCCCGCTACCGTATCACCCCCAATTTAAGTGCAACCTTGAGTTACAACACCGATTTTGCCGAAGCGGAGGTCGATCAGCGTCAGTTGAATTTCACGAGGTTCCCTCTCTTTTTCCCCGAGCGTAGGGCCTTCTTCCTGGAGGACAGTGGTGTGTTTGAATATGGAGGATTGACGACCTCCAGTCGGACCAGGGGACTGAGCCGTCCTGTGCTTCCTTTTTTCAGCCGCCGGATTGGGCGAGATACATTGGGCCGCAGCGTACCCATTCTTTTGGCGGCTAAAATTGCCGGACGCCACGGTAAAACGAGCATGGGATTCATCGATGCGGTTTTGGAGGACCATCAGGGGCTTGGGATGCAGAATACTTTTGCCGGCCGCGTGGCGCGCGACGTGTTCGAGCAATCCAGCATCGGCATGATTTCCACGGCAGGAAACCCCAATGCCTCCACAGACAACATGGTCTTTGGCCCTGATTTCCGCTACCGCACCGCTGGCGTGGGCGACGGACAAGTTTTCGAGGCGAATCTCTTCGCCCTTGGTTCGCGTAGCGACGGTGCGGAGAACCCTGCGGGGCATGCTTATGGAGCTTCTCTGGCCTATCCCAATGACTTTTTCCGAGCTCATGCTCAGTTTGTGGAAATTTCAGAACATTTTGACCCAGCTCTGGGATTCGTTCAGCGCAAACAAACCCGGGGTTACTACACTTACGCAAGCATCAACCCTCGACCTGAACGCCCCGAGTGGTTGCGTCAATACCGGATGGCCTACAGCACCGAGCACTACACAGACTTACAAAACCGCCTGGAAACAGCGCTTCATCGCATTACACCACTCTGGCTGGAGTTCAATTCAGGGGATGAACTTTATTTTAGTGTGAATCGTCAATTTGATGGTCCCAGGGAACCGTTCACCATATTGGATACCATTGATATCCCGAGAGGCGAATACTGGTGGAATCAATACCGGTTGGGGGTCGAATTTGCCACACGGCGAAAACTATCGGGGGATATCACCGCCTCCATGGGTGACTTTTACACGGGTGATCGTTGGCGACTCGGGTCAGGAATCAACTATTACCCCTGGAAGCGATTGAGCTTCGGCATGGACTACGATTACAACCAGATCACCTTGGGACCACAATCATCGGGCGCCCACATCGGGGCTGGACGCGTGGTGGTGAATTTTACCCCCAACCTGACCTGGGCTCATTTGGTTCAATACGACAGCCTCTCCGAGTCCGTCGGCTACAACAGCCGGCTGATATGGGAATACTGGCCGGGTTCCAAACTCTACGCAGTGGTCAATCAAAATTACATGGCAGAAGACCTCTCACTGCGTCTCGGACAAACCGAGGCAACCCTCAAGGTAGGCGCCATTTTTCGCTTCTAATGCCCTAACAGCTCTTCATCCACTCCAAACTCCTTGATCTGCCATGGAAGGCCAAAGTGATTCAAGTCGTTCATGAACGGATCAGGATCACACTGTTCCATGTTGAAAACGCCCGGCTGACGCCATTGTCCGGTCAGGATCTGCTTGGCGCCAATCATCGCAGGCACACCGGTGGTGTAAGAGACCGCCTGCGATTTGACCTCCTGGTAGCAGGCTTGATGATCACAGACATTGTAGAGAAAAATGCGTCTGGGTTTGCCTTCCTTGACCCCATGAATCAAGCAGCCAATACACGTTTGCCCTTGAGTCCGGGGCCCTAAAGAAGCCGGGTCAGGAAGGAGTGCCTTGAGAAATTGAAGGGGAATAATTTCCTGTCCCTGAAAAGAGACTGGTTCAATCCCGGTCATCCCGACATTTTCCAGGACCTTGAGGTGATTGAGATACGCCTCGCCAAAAGTCATCCAAAAGCGAATGCGCTTGAGCCCTTTGAGATGCAAACTCAACGATTCCAGTTCCTCATGATACATCAAGTAAGCACGCCGAAGCCCCACCTCGGGAAAGTCAAACTCTCGGCTTACCGAGAGAGGTTCGGTCTGTTTCCATTGCCCCTGCTCCCAATATCGTCCCGGAGCGGTGACTTCCCGGATATTGATTTCGGGGTTGAAGTTGGTCGCAAATGGATGGCCGTGGTCGCCGGCATTGCAGTCCAGGATGTCTACTTCATGAATCTCATCAAACAGATATTTCTGGGCATAGGCACAAAACACATTCGTCACACCGGGATCAAATCCTGAACCCAAAAGGGCCATGAGACCTGCCGACTGAAATCGCTGCTGATAATCCCATTGCCATCGATATTCGAAACGAGCCTGATCAGGGGGTTCGTAATTGGCGGTATCCAGATAATCCACTCCAGCCTCCAGGCAGGCATCCATGATAGCCAGGTCCTGATAGGGCAAGGCCACGTGAATCACCAATTCGGCATTGAATGAGCGGATCAAGGCCACTGTATCGCTGACCCGATCGGCATCCAGCTGGGCAATTTCAATTTCACCCTTTACTTCCGAGGCAATCTGCTGCGCCTTAATCAAGGTGCGACTGGCAAGACAGATATCGGAAAAAACCTCCCTCAAAGCAGCACATTTGTGGGCCACCACGCGACCGACACCTCCTGCTCCAATAATCAATACTCTACTCATAACGTTACTCTGCTGGTCCCTTTTCAAGAAAGTCGATTGCGATAATCGTCATAGTCAAAGGATCTCACGATTTGATAGGTCTCGGCCTCAGAATCATATATCGCAATACTCGGTAATGGCACTCCGTTGAATGCGGTGTTTTTCACCATCGTGTAATGGGCCATATCCTCAAAAATCAAACGATCCCCTACTTTGAGGGGCTGATCAAACGCATAATCGCCAATTTCATCTCCAGCAAGGCATGTCAGCCCTCCTAGACGGTAAGTGAAGGGCTTGGCTCCTGGTTCCTCTCCGCCCCGGATGACCGGTCGATAGGGCATTTCCAATACGTCCGGCATGTGAGCGGTTGCCGATACATCCAATATGGCAATGGGCATGGAAGCCTCGAAAACATCCAGCACTGAGGCCACCAGTACGCCTGCATGGAGAGCAATGGCTTCCCCAGGTTCCAGATAAACCTGGCATTGAGGATGGCGTTTGCGAAAGCTTTGAATGATTCGACAGAGGCGCTCGACATCATAGTCGGATCTGGAAATATGATGTCCACCGCCAAAATTGATCCATTTCATTTGAGGGATCATGGATCCAAATTTTTCTTCGACCACCTCCAGTGTGCGCTCCAGCGTATCCGCGTTCTGTTCACACATGGTGTGGAAATGAAGCCCTTCCACTCCGATCAGTGACTGGCCCTTACATTGCTCACACGTCATTCCCAATCTGGAGTTGGGGCGACAGGGATCATAAAGAGGGGTTTTGATCTCAGAATATTCTGGGTTGATTCTCAAACCTACGGAGGGTGGTTTTGGATAAAGCATCACCTGCTCACGATGGCGTTCCAGCTGAGAAAAGGAATTGAATGTGATATGATCCACCATGGGTAGAAGTGCCTCGATATCTGCATCGCTGTAGGCCGGCGCGTAAGCATGAACTTCGCCCCCAAATTCCTCTCGGCCAAGGCGGGCTTCGTGGACCGAGCTGGCAGTCGTGCCAAAGAGATATTTTTTCAGCACCCCAAAGACACTGAACATGGCAAATCCCTTCAAAGCCAGAATCACCTTCGCTCCCGTTTCCTCCTGAACGTGATGAATCGTGCGCGCGTTTTGCTTTAGACGACCGGTGTCAACGACGTAACAGGGAGTCGGTATGTCTTCTATGTAACGAAATTTCATTTTGATGCGAGCCCCACGAAAACAGCGTTCATGAGGGACTTCCATGATCGAGTGATGTTGGTCAAATGAACGAGGGCAGGATCATCTAGCTTCCAGCCTCCTAAATCAATGTGCTTGTGTTTGAGATGAAATGCGGTGTCATCAAAAAGGTTTTGATAGGATGGGCTATCGGATTCTTCAAACACAAACATCGAGCCAACACCCAAGGCAAATGTGGGCTTCTGTTCGCTTTTTTCGAATGAGCTGCAAAAAAAAACAGACAGTGGCCTTTGAATCATGATGTAAATTCCTACAACCAATGTATCGCTGTGAGCTGATTGGCCATGATGAGTTCAGCTGTGGAGAATAAAAAACGGAGCATTTGCTTTGAATCGACTGAAGAGGCACTGGGGTCCACCTTCCAGCCAGGACTATCTGCATGCACACGGCTGCGCGCCTGAAGGTATGCAAAGTGAGGGAGCAAAAAGAGACATGAGGAGCCCCGTTTCTCAGCAGTAATGCGAACTGACCTCGTGCCAATGGGTGATGTCGGTTTCTCCCTTTTCCCATGAAAGGTAAACTTCCTTGCCACCCAGAAGGGAAGGAAAGTCAACGCGCCCCTTTTGAAGGTCCACCAGAACCAGGTCGTTTGCTTTAAGACGATTCATGGTGGACTTCAATCGGTAAAGTTCCTTGATCGATGTATTAGCCGCCATTCCTCCCAGATCATAGCCCTGAGCGAACATGGCTTTCTGCCAGGAACCATAACGAGCCTGAGATTGCGACAATAGCAACAGCTCGCTGAGCCATACCTCGAGTTGGGGAATCAGTTCCCTAGCCTCTTTGAGGGTGTAGTGGCGGCGGTGTTTCATTGATAGAAAGGGAAGGTAATGAAGGAACCGAAGAGGATGGAGTTCACTGATCCGATCCGTCCAACAGACGGTTCCATTTTTCAAAAACCTGCTCACTGAATTCGATTTCCAGGGATTTCTGGAAGGACTCCTTGGCGCTGGGCAGACGATCCAAAGCCAGGTAAACATCCCCGAGATGGTCCAATATGGTCGGATCCGGTTCGGTGAGCTTCGACTCCGCCTTTTCCAGATAAGGGAGGGCTTCCTCAGGCTTTCCCCGTTGGAAAAGCACCCAACCCATGCTGTCAAGGATGGCTTCGCTCTCCGGCTCCAGATCGAGTGCTTTTTGAATCCATTCAAAAGCATCATCCAGTTTCTTACCATGCTCTGCCCACATGTAACCTAAGTAATTCAGTGTGGTCGCATCTTCGGGATCTTTCTGCAGGCATTTCAGAAAAGAGTCTTCGGCCTCTTGAAGTTGACCCAGTCGTTCCTGAACCGATCCCTTGCGGAAATAGAAGAAGCCTGTCAAGCGAGACGGTTCCTTTTCTTCTGCCAGTTGTTCAGCTGAGCGAAGAAATTTCAAAGCGGAGGCGTATTGCCTCAAGGAGGTCATGGCCAAACCAGAGTAGAATTCTAGCATGAAGGTTTGGGGAAGGTTTTTTCTTGCTTCCTGCAAAACTTCCAACGCCTGGCGAGCATCGCCTTGATTGAGTTTCAAAGCAGCGAGTTCGTAGTAAGGGGCTTCAAAAGCAGGGCCAATTTTCATGGCCTTCCGGAAGTGCCCTTCAGCTTTTTCAGAGTTACCCTCATCCGCTTCAAGGGATCCCATGAGGAGATAGGGACGGGGGTTTTGAGGGTTGATGTCAGCAAGCTCACCAAGCTCCATTAGGGCTTTGGAGGTTTCACCGGAGCGCACGTATAAATCAATCAACTTCTCCCGAGCCAATAAAAGCGGGGGATCAAAATCCTTGAGTCGGGACAGCCGCTTTTCAGCCTCCTCAAAACGCTGAGTCAGCATCAGGACATCTGCTATGGCGACTTCCAAAACCGGCTCTTCTTCGGCAACTTCAGAAGCCTTCACCACTAAAGACTCCAATGCCTGATCCAACAAATTGAGCTGTTGAGGCCTCAGGACAGCGTATCTGAGGTAGAGGCCGATGAGAGCCGTCATGTCCTCTACCTCATAAGAAGTCACCTTGACCGCCTCCTGAACTAGTTCGAAAGCGCGGTCTTCTCGCTGGTCTTCAAGAGCCTGATCGAGGATTTTCTGGCGGGAAAACACCCTCGATGGATCGCGACGCAAAGCTTCCTCAAACAAACGTTGAGCTTGGGAATCCTCTCCCTGCGATAAGGTGATCACACCGAGAAGTTCAAAAGTCATTCCAGGGGCATCGTCCGACTCACTAGCACGCTGTAAGAGAGATTGAGCCTTCTCAAACTGCTGAAGCAAAATGAAATTTTCTGCAATGCGTGTTGCCAGTGAAGCACTTTCCGGATCAACCTGAAGTGCCTTCTCGAACTGCTCGATGGCTTTATTCTTCTCGCCTTGAGTTAGAAAACTCACACCTGCAGCAAAGTGAGCCTGTGCTTTGAACTGAAGCGCAGAAGGATCCAGCTCGTCTGCGGCGAGGTCCCGCAAGCCCTGATCAAGAGAGGAAGCGTCTTGGGAACAGACAACATAATTCCCCAAGACCGTGCCTAGGAGGAGGCAGGCCGTGAGGAACCATAAAGGGGGCTTTTCGCTATTCATTGGGCTGAAGGGAACAAACTCCTACTGAGGAGTATGTACCTAAAATAATAAACACCGAAAGCGAAGCTCCTGCAAGAGGGCAGCAGCTTATTTCTGCCAAGTACGCTTCTTGTGGCGATTGGCGCGCAACTTCTTACGGCGCTTGTGCTTATTGATTTTCGATTTACGACGTTTCTTCAGTGAACCCATATGTTAGCTTTTAATAAACGATTTTGTTGAGGGGATACTCAATGATTCCCTCTGCTCCTGCAGCTTTGAGTTGAGGAATGATCTCACGAACAATCTGCTCATCAATGACAGTTTCCACTGCCACCCAGCCTGGCAATGCCAAACTGGAAACTGTTGGATTACGCAAAGCTGGCAAGCTTTGCAACAATTTTGACAGTTTCTTTTCCAAAATGTTGAGTTTGAGCCCCACTTTGGACTCCGCATCCAATGCACCTCTCAACAATAAGGCGAAGGTTTCTATTTTCTCGCGTTTCCACTTTTGCCTCCAGGAAGCCTGATTCACAATCAATCGAGGCGTGGAGGTCAGCAGGGTATCCACTATCCTTAATTTATTGGCCCTAAGGGAGTTACCTGTCTCAGTGATCTCAACAATCGCATCCACCAATTCGTGGGCTTTGACCTCAGTCGCTCCCCAAGAAAATTCGATATCCGCTTTGACCTTGTGCTTGCGAAGGTATTTTTTGGTGATTTGAACGACCTCCGTGGCAATACGCTTGCCTTGAAGGTCTGCAGGTTTGCGTATACGAGAATTCTCAGGAACGGCTAGAACCCATCTGGCTGCCTGACGTGTCGCTTTGCTGAACAGGAACTCCCCTACTTCATGCACTTTGGAACCATTTTCAATGACCCAATCGTGACCCGTGATCCCGCAGTCCAAATAGCCATGCTCTACGTATCGACTCACTTCCTGGGCGCGGATGAGTCGAATCTCCATCTCCTCGTCATCAATATAGGGCAAATAGGATCGACTGCTGACTTTGACATTGTAGCCGGCCTTGGCGAGTTTCTCGAAGGTCGCTTCCTGAAGGCTTCCCTTGGGAAGTCCCAATTTCAAAATGTTTTTCTTTTTGGTTTTAGATTTCATTTTAACTCATGCCGAGGGCGTCCATTGGTCTGACATTGCTTGTGCCTCGGAAGGAAAAAAGGCAGGCGTCATAAAAACCACGTATGTGATAACGCCGAAGAGAGGATGATTTCCAACCCTTTTTACATTCAATTTCAAAAATGTATTACTCCTGATGGATTGCATCGATACCCAAATGTCTGCCCAAACCCGATAATTCTCCTTAACGAGGTGGCGTCAAACATAGTCTCCCCCTGACCGTTAGTCGCCCATCGATGGCACATTGAACGGCTTGTGGGTAGATGCGATGCTCGGCCTCCTGAATACGAGCGTGGAGCGAATCGGGTGTATCTTCATTGAGCACCGGCACCGTCTCCTGCCATAGGATGGGTCCGGTATCGATCCCCTGATCCACGAGATGGACCGTGCAGCCCGTGTATTTCACGCCATACTCCAAAGCCTGTTTCCAGGCTTCCAGGCCAGGAAAGGAAGGAAGGAGAGAAGGATGGATATTGATGACGCGATGATGAAAGGTTTTCAGGAAGCGCCCCTTGAGAATACGCATGAAACCGGCAAGCACCACCCATTCGACACCAGCGGACATCAGAGCGTCGGCATAACGCGCCTCTGCTGCTTCGTCCAACTTGGTTCTAAATGGACCCGGATCGAGAAAAATAGCAGGAATCTTCGACGAGCGAGCACGACTCAAAATGCCGGCATTCTCGACATCGCTGATCACCATGGCCAATTCCGCATCGAGCTGGCCAGACTGCACGGCTTGATGCAAGGCAACCATGTTAGAGCCTTTTCCCGAGCCCAGGATTCCTATTTTAGGACGCTTCCTCGTCATCTGTTGATATTCTGTGACATCTAAGTCAAAAAAACCAGTGTTAAGCCATTGCCAGATAAGCGAAAAACGAGAAACGACCTGATGATTGACAAGAAAGAGCAATTATCAAAAAATAAAAGCCATGAAACCCCTAGCACGGACCCACAGAAGGGATGCGTTTACCCTGATTGAACTTCTGGTCGTCATCGCCATTATTGCGATCCTGGCAGGCATGCTGCTGCCCGCATTGAGTAAGGCCAAAAACAAAGCAACTGGAGCAGCCTGTCTCGGCAATCAAAAACAACTTGGATTGTCATTTTTCATGTATGCAGGCGACAATTCCGAGAGAGTGGTTGGCATGAGCACTTACCGGCAGGGCCGGGATTTCTGGACGGGCCCCAAACCCGTGGCAGACAGAACTCTCAAGGGCAAGGAAAAGGCACTTGCCGAGGCTCAGGAAGGCATTCGCCAGGGCAAGCTCTTTCCCTATGCTTCTGCGGTCGGCTCCTGGCACTGCCCCGGCGATGGTCGAACCAAGCTACAACCCGGTCAGGGTTTTGCTTACGACAGCTATGGTGGAGCCGGCGGCCTGGATGGGGAGGATCAAGCCAATTCCATCACCAAAATGGATTCCATTATCTTCCCTTCTCGAAGCTATGTCTTCGTGGAAGAAGCAGACAATCGTGGTTGGAACTTAGGCTCCTGGCTCATCAATCCAGATCCCAACACCTTTACCTGGGTGGACGCGGTTGCGCTTTGGCACATCAACATGAGCACCTTGAGCTTCGCAGACGGTCATGCGGATAGCCACAAATGGAGAGGTCCAGCCATGCTGGAAGCCTCAAAATCAGCGCCAAGGGGCTCCAAATTTGGCCAGACCGCCAAGACAGATGCAGACAAGCAAGACATTTGGTATATGAAGTATGGTTACGCCCACAAACGATCGGCGCAATACGAGGAAAAATGGGCCAACATTGGATTCCGGCCTTGAGTATCCCAGAATCTGAAAAAGCCCCTTCTTGATGGAAGGGGCTTTTTTATTGGGGAGGGGACAAAAGTTTCATCAGACTCGAACCGATTCCCTCAGCATTCAGGAGAGGATCTTTTTCTTCGATCGCATAGGCTTTGAGAGCTCGAGCCATGGATTGAAGCACCTCTGCCTTCTGGGGATCGGAGGCATGATTCAATGCCTCGGTTGGATCAGCCTGCAAATCCATCAACCAAGGACGCTCACCACTGGAGACCACCAGCTTGTAGCGATCCGACACCGCACAGAGCCAATTCCCTCCCCGACTGCTTCGAAGAAAAGTGATATCGTTCCAACTTGGAGGAGGGTTTCCACGGAACCATTGAGAGGCATCTCTCCCATTGAAAACCTCAGAAATTTGGAGATCCAACACCCCATTGAGTGTCGGCAGAAAATCCACACAACTCAGGGCGATTCCAATGCGCGTATTAAATGGAATCTCCGATGGATATCGCATCAGGAAGGGAATCCGAGCGGAGCCTTCATAAGGGTTTCCCTTGTTCAAGCGTCCGTGTTCTCCACACAAATCACCATGGTCTGAGGTAAACACGATGAGCGTCTGATTCAGTGCACCCGTTTGCTCGAGAAGATGAAGGATTCGCCCCACATTGTCGTCAATACACTTCACCATACCAAAATATTTGGGCATCAAACGACGGAGCGTCGCCACCGTTATCTTGGCATCAGAAGGAGCCCAGGCAGGGATCTGCGAATCCGGTTTGCGTATGGTATCAGGAATGGGAATGGTCACATCATCAAAGAGCGTGTCATAGGGCTTACGGACGCTGTTGGGGCCATGTGGATCAGGAAAACTGAGCATCAGGAAGAAAGGACGGTCCTCTTTCTGCCCCATGAACTCCAAGGCACGATCTGTCAGAAAGTCCGTCGCAAAAGTCTTCTCATCAGCATCATCCAGTTCGTAGGAAGGCTCGCCTTTGCGATTCAACGCTCCGACTGCAGGCCGGCCATCGTTGAGAACTATTTTTTTCCAATGCCCCCGATTGAACATGAATCGACGATCCTCAAAACCGAAGGACCTGGATGGAGCCCACTGTGGCTTCCCATCTCCATCCAAGTGCCATTTACCGATGTAACCGGTTCGGTAACCCCTCTGCTGCAGAATGGACCCCAAGGTGCTGGTTCCACTTGGAAGCGGCACATTATTTTGCACCACTCGATTGTGTTGAGGATAGAGGCCTGTCAGCAAGGCGGCGCGAGAGGGTGAACACACCGGAGTCGTGGCGTAAAAGCTGGTGCAAAGGGCCCCCTCAGAGGCAAGTCGATCAATATGGGGTGTCTGCACTATCTGCCCGCCATAGCACCCCAGGGTCTGAAAGTGATGCTCATCGGTTTGAATGATGAGAATATTGGGCAAACTCGCCGAGAGACGAATGGCCAAAACGAGGCACCCACTCAAACGAGTCGCCCATTGAAAGAAACGCAGCATCTTCAGCTTGAGGCTTTTTTGCCGGGCTTCCCGAACTTCGAGTGCCGGTAATCCGTTGGCGATTACTTGAGACGGTTCAGCATGCCTATCCATTTTGAATTCACTGTATGGGCTGCCAACGCTGATGTTTGTAGTGGTTATACACCCAGACAAAATCAGGATTAGAGGCATTGCCTCCACCCCAGTTGAAGACCGAAGTCACACCACTGGACGCATCGGTTGCTGCCTGAATCACATTTTCGGTTGTCCAACGGTGGGATTCCGCATGCCCGTCGGCAAAAGCAATGGTGCTATTGTTGCCATGAAAGATCGCAAAAGGGTCAATCCACCCCATCCCGGGAGCCACGCTGATTACCCATGTTCCCAGATTACGGCCTCGCGGGTCGGCCTCTTCCAGAAACACCATCCCCTCCGATGGGCCGTTGATGTTACTGATCTTGACATAGGCTGGTTGAGGTCCACGATTGCTACCAGGCTCACCGGATCCCTGCCAGGCCAGACCGTTCATCCCATTTGCCTTGGAATAACTGTCGTAAGCCCATCCTTTCCCAGGCTTGAGTCGCTTGGTCCTGAGATCACCTGGACAATGATAGGCGCCCGGGCTGTCCACGTATTGGAACAAAGCTCCCTTGCGTATGCCATTTTCGACGTTTCGTTGAGCGACATCCTTGGTCATGTTGGCGGCAACATCGCGAAAGCGCCCATTGTCGTCGTGAGGTCCCGGCCAGAACCCTCCCGCCGGATTGTCGATTTGCCCCCGACCAGGAACCGTGTAGAGCATGCGGTCTTCGTTGTCGTCAGCATACATGACAAAGCCCAGGATCAATTGTTTTTGATTATTCAGGCAAGCAGCCCCTGTCGCCTTGAGCTTGGCTTTGGAAAGAGCTGGCAGAAGCATGCCAGCCAAGATCGCGATAATGGCAATGACCACCAATAATTCGATTAAGGTAAAGCCTCTCTGCCGGTAGCGATTGTATAATTTGGTGGACATGCTGGTAGCATAAGAGAAGCAAGTCCTCGGATGTCAAGGTCAACCTCAAGGACATCAGGAGATCTTGGAAGAAAGGCACCTTGTTTCCAGCCCTATCGTGCTTGCGCGTTTACACCGACAAACCCTTCTTTCATAATAGAAGCCAAGAAGCGCACCAGCACGCCAACGATTTGTCGTTCAACAATGACGATGCACTTGATCCAGAAACCAAGAGGAAAAGAGAAAACTTCCATTGCTCCGCCAAAACTTGAGCGAGGATTGTGGATCTCGTGGTGCCTTGCAGCCTTGGCATGCATCGAATGCTCGACGCCGCTGACGCATTCGCAGCAGTCCATCTCCCGCGAAAAGATCCGCTCCTTGAGCGTCGAGTCGAACTCCCAAAACGCCCATGATCAACATCACCTCATCATCTCCTCCAATGATTGGCTTGGATCAACCGGCTTGGAGGTCCCTCACTGGATGGATCCACTCTTTCAACCCCACCCCGATGGTTGGTATTACCTGGTCGCTCGGAAGATCAGAGAGAACAGGGTGCCAGAGGTCGACACCACAGGCTGGGATCTTTGGAGGTATCACCCAGGAACTGAAGTTGTGGAGATCCACACAACCGGCCTTCGCCAACCCTTTTCCCTGACTCAAGATTCATGGGGGAATCTCTTTATCATGGACGCCATCGGTTCCCCTCATTTCGGGACTCGATGGCTACCAATATACCCACACGAGGATTATGGATGGATGAGCTCATCCAATCCCTTACGTCGTCGCTTCAATCAAATCATTTGGGATGAAGAGATTGCAGAAGGGTTTCCTCAATCGAGATATGAAACGCTTCCTTTTGGTGCCATCCAC
>Ga0181589_10000248_pt1 | contig 37693 bp, 32 predicted proteins | sample 071ome_25_FD_132444 | JGI IMG/M metagenome (GOLD analysis project Ga0181589, IMG submission 132444) | Coastal salt marsh microbial communities from the Groves Creek Marsh, Skidaway Island, Georgia - 071410BT metaG (megahit assembly) | ecosystem: Environmental > Aquatic > Marine > Intertidal...
ATTTTCAGACATAACGCCGAATATTGATGTAAACTGAAAACAAGTTTATTTAAATTTTAACAAATAAAATCAATATAATAAAAATATTGTAAAAATTGCTTTTTGGGTAAATTCTCGTTCTGTGGAAGGTTTGGCATGTCCGGACCCTCCGGTGATTCCGCGTATTACATCCGCAAGTCACTTTTTTTTCGCAGGTCGGGGAGGAACTGATGGCCGAAACGGCGAAGGCCCAACGCAAGCGCAAGCCCGGGCGTCCACCAAAGGCGGCATCCGGTGCCACGGCGATGAATAATCTGCCGCCGCGCGACGATCTTGTCGACATGTATCGCGATATGCTGCTGATCCGTCGCTTCGAGGAAAAGGCGGGGCAACTTTATGGCATGGGCCAGATCGGCGGTTTCTGCCACCTCTATATCGGTCAGGAAGCTGTTGTGGTCGGCCTGCAATCTGTCAGCAAGCCTGGAGATACCGTCGTCACCTCCTATCGTGATCATGGACATATGCTGGCCTGCGGCATGGATGCGGACGGTGTGATGGCCGAACTGACCGGGCGTGAGGGCGGTTATTCGCGCGGCAAGGGCGGGTCGATGCATATGTTCAGCCGCGAGAAGAATTTCTTTGGTGGGCATGGCATTGTCGGCGCGCAGGTGCCGATCGGCTGCGGGCTTGCCTTTTCCCACAAATATCGGGACGAACCGAATGTCTGCCTGACCTATCTTGGAGATGGCGCCGTCAATCAGGGCCAGGTTTATGAGAGCTTCAACATGGCGGCGCTGTGGGACCTGCCCTGTCTGTTCGTGATCGAGAACAACCAGTATGGCATGGGCACCGCGGTGACCCGCGCGGCGGCCGGCCGGTCGCTTGCCGATCGCGGCGCTGCCTATGGTATTCCCGGAATGCAGGTTGACGGCATGGATGTGCTGGCGGTGCGGGCCGCCGGCGCCGAGGCGCTGGAGCATTGCCGGTCCGGCAAGGGGCCCTATGTGCTGGAAATGAAAACCTATCGCTATCGGGGTCATTCGATGTCCGACCCGGCCAAATACCGCACCCGAGAGGAGGTCGATGCCATGCGCAAACAGCATGACCCGATTGACCAGCTGCGTGAGGTTCTGGCGAAGCAGGATGTCACCGAGGATGAGCTGAAATCCATTGATGCCGATGTCAAGGCGGTTGTCTTGCGTGCCACCGAATTTGCACAGACAAGTCCCGAGCCCGATCCGTCCGAACTTTTCACCGATATTCTGCTGCCGGCCGGCGGCCGTGACAGCAGGAAGGAGGCCTGAGCCATGGCGATCGAGATACTGATGCCGGCGCTGTCGCCGACAATGGAAGAGGGAACACTCGCCAAATGGCTTGTCGAGGAGGGCACGAGCGTTCGCAGCGGTGATGTCATCGCCGAGATTGAAACCGACAAGGCCACCATGGAGGTCGAGGCGCTTGACGACGGTACAATTGGCAGCATCCTTGTGCCTGCGGGAAGTGAAGGTGTGAAGGTCAACGCGCCGATCGCGGTGCTTCTGGAAGAGGGTGATAGCGCCGATGCCATGCCGCTGGCCGCCCCTGTGGCGGAGGGCCCGCTTGCCGGCGCCACGCCCGAAAATCCCGAAGCTGTGCCTGTCGTGGCGGCACCGGTGCTGGCGAGGCCCGTAGCGGACAGTGTGCCGGTCGAGCCGGTGGCGGCCGGTGACAGCGCCGAGATAACGGTGCGTGAGGCGCTGCGCGATGCGATGGCCGAGGAAATGCGCGCCGATGACCGTGTGTTCGTCATGGGCGAGGAAGTTGCCGAATATCAGGGTGCCTACAAGGTCACGCAGGGGCTGCTGGCCGAATTCGGCCCGAAACGGGTGATCGACACGCCGATCACCGAGCAGGGCTTTGCCGGGCTTGGTGTTGGCGCGGCGTTTGGCGATCTGCGGCCGGTCGTTGAATTCATGACCTTCAATTTCGCCATGCAGGCCATCGACCAGATCATCAATTCGGCCGCCAAGACGCTGTATATGTCGGGCGGTCAGATGGGCTGCCCGATTGTCTTTCGCGGGCCGAACGGCGCGGCCAGCCGCGTCGCGGCCCAACATTCGCAATGCTATGCAAGCTGGTACGCGCATTGCCCGGGGCTGAAGGTTGTCGCGCCCTGGTCGGCTGCGGATGCCAAGGGCCTGCTGAAAGCCGCCATCCGCGATCCGAACCCGGTGATCTTTCTCGAGAACGAGGTGATGTACGGGCAGAGTTTCGATGTGCCGTCGGATGATGACTGGGTGGTGCCGATTGGCCGCGCGAAAATTGTTCGCGAGGGAAGCGATGTCACCATTACCGCCTTCTCGATCATGGTTGGCCGCGCCCTGGAAGCTGCCGACCAGCTTGCCGAACAGGGGATTTCGGCGGAGGTGATCGATTTGCGGACGATCCGCCCGCTCGACATCGAGACAATCGTCACCTCGGTCAGGAAGACCTCGCGGCTTGTCACATGCGAGGAAGGCTTCCCGTTTGCCGGTGTCGGATCCGAAATCGCCATGCAGGTGATGGAACAGGCCTTTGACTGGCTTGACGCGCCAATCGCGCGGGTCACTGGCAAGGATGTGCCGATGCCCTATGCCGCCAACCTCGAAAAGCTGGCCCTGCCGCAAATCGAGGATATTACGTCGACGGTCCAGGCCACATGTGCCGGCTTCCAGGGGGCCTGAGGGATGGCGATCGATATACTGATGCCGGCGCTGTCGCCGACGATGGAAACCGGAACGCTGGCGAAATGGATGGTCGCGGTTGGTGATACCGTTCGTAGTGGTGATGTCATTGCCGAGATCGAGACCGACAAGGCCACGATGGAGGTCGAGGCGGTGGATGATGGCACCCTTGCCAACATCATGGTGGATGCAGGAACTGACGGCGTTGCCGTCGGCACGCCGATTGCGCGACTGGCCGAGGATGGCGAAACGGTAGAGCATGTCGCGGCGGCCCCTGCCGCTGCCGTGCCGCAGGCAGCACCGGCGCAGCCTGCGGGGCCGGAAACCGAAGCTGTAGCATCTGCGCCGCAATCGAAGGCACCGCAACCGGTCACGCCGTCCCCCGCGCCATCTGTGGTCACTTCGAACGGATCTTCGGACACCGGGCGCATTTTCGCCAGTCCGCTGGCCCGTCGCATCGCCGCTGAGCGCGGGGTTGATCTCGCGGCGCTGTCTGGTAGCGGCCCGCATGGGCGGATCCTGCGCCGCGATATCGAGGCTGCCGGTATGGTGGCTGCGGCCCCGGCAGTCGCGTCTCGCGCCGCGACCGCTCCGGCCGCTCAGGGTGACAGCCGGGTCGAGCCGAACAGTCAGATGCGCAAGATCATCGCGGCCCGGCTTCAGGAATCAAAGGCGACAGCCCCGCATTTCTATCTGACCGTTGATTGCGAGATCGACGATCTGCTGGCGGCGCGCCGGCAGATGAATGATCGCGCGCCTGAAGGTGTAAAAATCTCGGTCAACGACCTGATCATCCGTGCCGCCGCGATGGCGCTGATCAAGGTGCCGAAGGCAAACGCATCCTGGGAAGGCGACAATACGCGGCTGTTCACCCATGCGGATATCGCCATGGCGGTGGCTGTTGAGGGCGGTCTCGTGACGCCGGTCATCTGGGCGGCGGAGCAGAAGGGGCTGGCCGAGATTGCATCGATCAGCCGTGACCTCGCAACCAGGGCCCGCGACGGCAAGCTGGCGCCCGAGGAATTCAGCGGTGGCAGCTTCACCATCTCGAACCTCGGCATGTATGGCGTTCGGGAATTCGCCGCCGTCATCAATCCGCCGCAGGGCGCGATTCTTGCTGTCGGGGCGGGTGAGCAGCGGCCGGTCGTTCATGACGGGCAGCTGGCTGTCGCGACGGTGATGACGGTGACGCTGTCGGCCGATCACCGGGTGGTGGATGGCGCCGTCGGTGCAGAATGGCTACAGGCCTTCAAGGGCTATATCGAAGCGCCTGTCACAATGTTGCTCTAGGGCGCCCGGAGGACCAATCATGGCAACCGAGACATCCTTTGATCTGGTCGTTGTTGGCGGCGGCCCCGGTGGCTATGTTGCCGCCATCCGGGCATCACAGCTGAAAATGAAGGTGGCGCTTGTCGAGCGCGAGCATCTTGGCGGGATCTGCCTGAACTGGGGCTGCATCCCCACCAAGGCCCTGCTGCGCGCGGCCGAGCTGCGGCATTCCATCGACGAGATGCAGGAATTCGGCATCACTGTCAGCGGCGAGGTGAGCATCGACCTGCCGGCCGTGGTCAGGCGATCCCGCAAGGTGGCGGGCCGACTGTCGGCCGGGGTACAGCATCTGCTGAAAAAGAACAAGGTCACCGTGTTTGACGATCTGGCGACGCTTGGCGCACGGCGCGGCGATCTGCGCGAGGTCAGGCTTGCCGGTGGCGCCACGCTGACCGCGAAACATGTGATTCTGGCAACCGGCGCGCGGGCCCGCTCGCTTCCCGGCATCGAACCTGACGGCAAGACGATCCTGACCTATCGCGAGGCGATGGTTCCCGAGACGATGCCGAAATCGCTGGTTATCATCGGATCCGGTGCCATCGGCGCGGAATTCGCCTCCTTCTATCTCGACATGGGGGTCGAGGTGACACTGATCGAGGCGATGGACCGCATCCTGCCGGTCGAGGATGCCGAAATTTCCGATTTTGTGCAGAAGGCGTTCGTCAAACGCGGCATGAAGGTTGTGACCGGCGCGCGCCTCGCCAGCCTGAAACCGTCGGCAAGCGGCGTTACCGCCAGTTTCGAGGGCGGCATCCAACCTGTTATTGCCGAACGTGCCATCATGGCTGTTGGCATCACCGGCAATTCCGAATCGCTTGGCCTCGAGGGCACGAAGGTCAAAATTGATCGCGGGCATATTGTAACCGACGGCTATGGCGCGACTGGTGAGCCCGGCGTCTATGCCATCGGTGATGTCACCGGCCCGCCATGGCTGGCCCACAAGGCAAGCCATGAGGGAATTATCTGTGTCGAGAAGATCGCCGGCGAGGCGGGGGTCCATACCATTGCCGACGGGTCTGTGCCGGGCTGTACATATTGCCGCCCGCAGGTGGCATCAGTCGGCATGACCGAGGCCGCCGCCATCGAGGCCGGTCACAAGGTGCGTGTCGGCCGGTTCCCGATGCTGGCCAATGGCAAGGCCATTGCGCTTGGCGATGACCAGGGACTGATCAAGACCGTGTTCGACGCCGCGACCGGCGAACTGCTTGGCGCGCATATGGTCGGGCCGGAGGTCACCGAACTGATCCAGGGATATGCCATCGCCCGCACGCTGGAAGCCACCGAGGCCGAGTTGATCCAGACCATTTTTCCGCATCCGACGCTGTCCGAGGCGATGCATGAATCGGTTCTTGATGCATATGGTCGCGCCATCCACTTCTAGGGGTGGCGAGGCGAGACCCGGCATGTTATCTGCGATATAGGTACAAAGAGGATCGCACAGATCGCCAATGCCACAGGTCAACACCACAAAGGGCGCCGAACGCCACCCTGAAAAGCGCCGTAATCTGGACAATCCGCAACCGCGCCGGCCTGAATGGCTGCGTGTGAAGGCGCCTGTCTCGGCTGAATATGGCGCCACACGGGCGCTGATGCGTGAGCTGGACCTTGTCACCGTGTGCGAGGAGGCGGCCTGCCCCAATATCGGTGAATGCTGGGCGCAGAAGCACGCCACCATGATGATCCTCGGCTCGGTCTGTACGCGCGCCTGTGCCTTTTGCAATGTAGCCACCGGCCGGCCCGATCTGCTTGACCCGCATGAGCCCGAGCATGTCGGCGAGGCGGTGGCGAAGCTTGGCCTGAAGCATGTCGTCATCACCTCGGTCGACCGTGACGATCTGGATGATGGTGGCGCGACGCATTTCGCGCAGACCATCAACGCCATTCGGCACCTGTCGCCGGGCACGACGATTGAAGTGCTGACCCCGGACTTTCTGCGCAAGGACGGCGCGCTGGAGATCGTCGTCGAGGCGCGCCCCGATGTGTTCAACCACAATATGGAAACGGTGCCGCGCCTCTATCCGTCGGTCCGGCCGGGCGCGCGCTATTTCCATTCTCTATCAATCCTGCAGCAGGTGAAATCCCTCGACCCGTCCATCTTCACAAAATCCGGCATCATGGTCGGTCTTGGCGAGGGCGATGAAGAGGTTGGCCAGCTGATGGATGATCTGCGAAGCGCCGATGTCGATTTCATGACCATTGGCCAGTATCTGCAGCCAACGCCAAAACACGCGCCGGTTGACAGGTTTGTCGAGCCGGCAATTTTCGATAATTATGCAAGGCTTGGCCGCGCGAAGGGCTTCCTGTTAATGTCATCGACGCCGCTCACCCGGTCATCCTATCACGCGGATGCCGATTTTGCGGCACTGCAGCAGGCGCGCAACGCCGCGCTGGAGGCAGGCTGAGATGACCATCCATGCCGAAAGGCGGGTTATCAGGCACAGTCCGCAGGAACTCTATGATCTCGTCGCGGATGTTCGCAGCTATCCCCAGTTTCTGCCCTGGTGCATGGCGGCAAGGATCCGGCATGAAGACCGGCACGGGCTGGCGGCGGACCTGATCATCGGCTTCCAGATGTTTCGTGAAAGGTTTACATCTCACGTTGATCTCGATCCTGAACATTTTGAAATCGATGTTAAATATGCAGAAGGCCCATTCAAGTATCTGACAAATAAATGGCGCTTCCTCCCTCATCCTGATGGATGTGAGATCGATTTCTATGTTGATTTCGAATTCAATTCCAGACTGCTGCAATCGGTAATCGAAACATTGTTTACCGAGGCGGTCCGGCGGATGGTGAAGGCGTTCGAGGATCGTGCCGACGATCTCTATGGCAAACCCGGCGCCACCCTCACAACGAGGTTTGCCTCTTCCTGATCCGGCTGATCAGCCCGTCAGCCGATCCCGTCCCTCATCATGCTCAGTGCCGTGGCCGCCGCGCGGTGCCGCACTGCCGCCCGGTCGCCGGCGAAGACATGATGCGCGGTTGTCGTCCTGCCGCCGCGCACGGCAAGTCCGAACCAGACCAGCCCCACCGGTTTTTCCACCGTTCCGCCGCCAGGGCCGGCAATGCCGGTGATGGCGATGGCGATGCCGGCTTGCGGGGCCGCGCGCAGCGCGCCGTCGGCCATGGCGGCGGCCGTTTCCTCAGAAACGGCGCCATGCGCTATGAGAATGGCCTCGGGAACACCAAGAAGGTCGGTCTTTGCCGCGTTGCTGTAGGTCACGACGCCGCGGTCAAGGACCGCCGAGGCACCGGCGATATCGGTCAGCGCGGCAGCGACCATGCCGCCGGTACAGGATTCGGCCGTTGTCACCTTCAGATCCGCCGCGATGGCGCGTTCGATGACGGTGCCGGCAAGCCCGGCCAGATTCGCTGTGTCCTGACCTGTCATGCCAGTACCCATTGCAAAGCCAGCAGGCAAACCGCCGCCAGCGTGCCGGCAACAATGTCATCGGCCATTACGCCATAGCCGCCGGGAAGATTTTCGGCCAGCCTGACCGGCCCCGGTTTCAGAATATCGAACAGCCTGAAGGCGACAAAGGCGGCAAGCCACCAGCGCCAGTCAAGCGGCACCACGAGAAGCGCGATCCACTGACCCGCAACCTCGTCGATGACGATGTCCGATGCATCCTTGCTTCCCGTCACCCGGTCATAGATGTCGGCGGCCCTGACGCCGAGTACGCAGATGACGAGGGTGGCCACCTCAAGAGCCGGGCCGCCAAGCGGCACCAGCGCTGCCGCGATCAGAACCGCCGCCGCCGACCCCCAGCTTCCCGGTGCCGGGCGGAGCCGCCCCACCGGTCCCAGAGTCGCCAGTATCATCCAGGGATTTGTGCTCATTCCTGCCGCCCTGTCATTGCCAGCGTGGCGGTTGCCTGCGCGGCGATTCCCTCGCCGCGTCCGGTGAAGCCGAGCTGTTCCGAGGTTGTCGCCTTCACGGCGACGCGGGAGATGTCGATCCCGGCAAGCTGGGCGATGCGCGCGCGCATGGCATCGCGATGCGGACCGATCTTCGGGCGTTCGCAGACTAGTGTCAGGTCGAGATGCAGGATGGTCGCCCCGCGGTCAGCACAGCGTGACGCCGCAAAGGTAAGGAACTGCGCGCTGTCGGCATTCTTCCAGCGCTCATCCGATGGCGGGAAATGCGATCCGATATCGCCATCGGCAAGAGCGCCGAAAATCGCGTCACATAAGGCGTGCAGCCCCACATCGCCGTCCGAATGCGCGGCGAGGCCGCGGTCATGCGCGATATCGATTCCGCCAAGACGCACCGGCCCGCCACCGTCATCGAATTTGTGGACGTCATAGCCGTTGCCGGTGCGGATATCGATTGGGGGCAGGGCGGCTGGCATAAGCGGGCCTCCTTCAGGATTCAGCAATGCCGTCAGAATGACGAAATCCGCCGGCCGCGTCAGCTTCATCAGACATTCGTCCCCGGCCACGCTGTCGATCCGCGATGCGCCGTCCTCATAGAGGCGGATATCGTCGGTGATCCCGGTGTCCGGTGCAAGGCCGTCATGCCGCGCCGTCAGGTCATCAAGATGGAACATCTGCGGGGTCTGGGCGCGGCCAAGGCTGGCGCGCTCAACGGTGTCGGTCACCCGTGCGTCAGCGATCAGCTTGATCGTGTCGAAAACAGGCAGGACCGGCAGGGCGGCGTCAGCACCATTATCAAGTGCGGCAACAAGGTCGGTGATGACGCGTTGTGGCAATAGCGGGCGCGCCGCGTCATGAATGGCAGCCAGAGTGATGCCGGGGCCAGAAGCCGCGGCAAGGCCTGCCGCCACCGAGTCCTGGCGCCGCGCGCCGCCGGTGACAATTACCACCCGCGCGTCACCGGCAAGATCGCCGAGAGCCGTCATGGCGTCCGCCTCGTGCCCGGCTGCCACGACAATAACGACGCGCGCTGTTGTCGGGTGGTCCAGAAAGGCGGAAGCAGAGTGGGCGAGGACGCTGCGCCCGGCAAGGGTACGAAACTGCTTTTCCGGCCCTTCACCCATGCGCGTGCCGCCACCGGCGGCGACAATCACGGCGGCCAGCCGACGCACTGTTGTATCTGTGGTGGTTCGGGATGTCATGCCCCCGTTATCACCAAAGGCCGGAACAAAGTCCATGACAATTCAGGTCACGATTACGGATGCAGAGGGAAGCCTTGCCGTGCCAGATGTGAATCGTGGGCTACAAATTGGTGCGGCCTGTTGCGCAAAAGGGGCTGGAAGTCCTGCCTTGATTTGGTGCATATTGCCTGAAATTTAAGCAGCTAAATGGTGACCAGCGCCAGGCTGCATGGGGTAACGTAGCGATGACCTTGGATATCGGATCGACGGAACTGCCGCACAGCGCCATCCTCGCGCCGATGTCGGGGGTAACGGACATGCCGTTCCGGCGGGCGGTCAGGCGCGCCGGTGGCGGCCTTGTGGTGACCGAGATGATCGCCAGTGCGGCAATCCTGCGCGAGGTCCGAACGGAGATGCGCAAGCTGCGCACCGACACGGTCAGCGAGGCACCACTGTCGGTGCAGCTTGCCGGGTGGGACCCGCAGATCATGGCCGAGGCCGCCCGCATCGCGGCCGATCTTGGCGCGACCTTCATTGATATCAATATGGGATGTCCGGCCAAGAAGGTGACCGGCCGCCTGTCCGGATCGGCGCTGATGCGTGACGAGCCGCTAGCCGGTGCCATCCTCGAAGCTGTGGCGGCGGCAGTGGATGTGCCGGTGACGCTGAAGATGCGGCTTGGTTGGGATGATGACAACCATAATGCAGCGTCGATCGCGCGGCTGGCGGAGTCCGCAGGAATTCGCATGATTGCCGTTCATGGCCGCACGCGCTGCCAGATGTATAATGGCGTGGCGGACTGGGCCGCGGTGCGCCGCGTGGTTGATTCGGTGGCGCTGCCGGTGATCGTGAATGGCGATATCCACGGGCTGGATGATGTCCGGGCAGCGATGCAACAGAGCGGTGCTGCCGGGGTGATGATCGGTCGCGGCGCGCAGGGTCGCCCGTGGTTGCTGGCACAGGCCGGCGACCTTCTCGCCGGCAGGCCGGTGCGCCGCGACCCGACAATCGCGGAACGGCATGAAATGATGCAGAGCCACCTCGATGACATGCTGACCCATTACGGGGCGCCGGCGATGCGGCTGGCGCGCAAACATATCGCCTGGTACGCGCATGGTCTTGCCGGGGCAGCAGAACTGCGCGACATCGCCAACAACACGACAGACGCCGCCGCTGTATTCTCGGCCGTTGACAGGTTCTTTCTCGGGCTTCGCGAAGCGGACGAGGCGGCGGCGGCATGATGGATGACGCAACATCCCCGGCCTGGCATGAGGATGCGGCGCATATCCTCGCCAGCCTGCCGAACCCGGTGTTTCTTCTCGACAATGATGACAGGTTCATGTTCCTGAACCATGCTGCCGAGATGTTTTTCGATTCAAGCGAGGCTATGCTGCATGGGACTGCACTGTCAGCCCAGATCCCGGCTGACTCCAGCCTTCTGGCGTTGTTGGCTCGATCCCGCAAGCAGATGGCATCGGTCGCCGATCAGGGAATCGAGCTGGCCAGCCCGCGCATCGGCCTGAAACTCCTCAACGTCCAGATCGCACCCTTTGGCGACCGCCGCACGCATGACGGGCGCATGCTGGTCACCCTTCAGGAACGCGCGCTGGCGGAACGGCTCCGTGGACAGTCGATGTTTCATGGCGCGGCGCGGTCCATCTCTGCAATGGCGGCCTTGCTGGCGCATGAGGTGAAGAACCCGCTTGCCGGCATCAAGGGGGCGGCGCAGCTTCTACAGGCCGATCTGTCGGAGGAAAACCAGGAATTTGCAAACATGATTGTCGAGGAGACAAACCGCGTCACCGCGCTTCTCGACCGGATGGAAGGTTTCGCCGGCGGTGGGCAGGTGGCGCTGCGCCCGGTCAATATCCATGAAGTGCTTGATCATTGCCTGCGCGTCTCACAGGCCAGTTTCGGTGATGCCATGGCGGTGACCCGCGATTATGACCCGTCGCTTCCGCCGGTTGACGGGCATCGTGATCTGCTGATTCAGGCCTTCCTGAACATTATCAAGAACGCATTTGAAGCCACTGATAAAAAAACTGAATTGACTGTCACAACCTCCTATTCCAGAGGGCGGCGCCTGAACGGCACCGGTGCGGCACGGCTACATGTGCCAATCCAGGTCGAGATCATCGATAACGGTCCCGGTATCGCGCTGGATCTGCGCGATCACATCTTCGACCCGTTCGTCTCCGGCAAGTCCGGCGGCAGCGGGCTTGGCCTTGCGTTGGTGGCAAGTGTTGTGGCCGATCATGGTGGGCTCGTCGAGGCTGACTCGGTGCCCGGTCGGACCCTCTTCAGGTTCAATTTCCCGCCAACCGGTGAGGGGCAGGTCGCATGAACACGAAGCCGGCGCATATTCTGGTGGCCGAGGATGACAAGTCGGTCCGGCTTGTCGTGCAGCAGGCGCTGGCTCGTCAGGGCTATACCGTGCAGTCGAGTGGCACCGCGGCCGGCCTGTGGAAGTTGATCGAGGCGGGACGCGGCGATGTGCTGATTTCCGATATCGGCCTGCCGGACGGCGATGCGCTCGACCTCTTGCCGCGTATCCAGCAGAAACGCCCGGATATGCCGGTGATCGTGATGAGCGCGCGCTCGACCCTTCTCACCGCTGTCAAGGCGCAGCAGACCGGTGTCTTCGAATATCTGCCAAAGCCGTTCGAATTGCGAAGCCTTGTCGAGGCGACAAGCCGTGCTGTTGGCAGCATCGGCCAGTCCCGTCCGGTTGCCGCCGCGCCGTCGGCCTTCGAGGAAGGGGGACCGCTGGTTGGTCGCTCGGCGCCGATGCAGGATATCTTCAAGGCCATGGCCCGCGTTGTCGGCACCGATCTGACGGTGCTGATCACTGGCGAGAGTGGCACCGGCAAGGAACTGGTGGCGCGGGCGCTTCATGATCTTGGCTCACGGCGGGCCGGGCCGTTCGTGCCGATCAACATGGCGGCAATCCCGCGTAATCTGGTCGAGTCCGAGCTTTTCGGCCATGAGAAAGGCGCCTTTGTCGGTGCCGACAGCCGCATGTCCGGCCGCTTCGAGCAGGCCGAGGGCGGCAGCCTGTTCCTCGATGAGGTGGGGGATATGCCGCCAGAGGCGCAGACGCGCCTGTTGCGGGTTCTGCAGGACGGTGAATATCTGCCGGTCGGTGCCAACCGTCCGGTGAAGGCCGATGTGCGGATCATTGCCGCGACAAATCGGAATTTGCAGCAATTGATGCAGCAGGGGCTGTTCCGTGAGGATCTGTTCTACCGGTTGAATGTTGTGCCACTGCGCCTGCCGCCGCTTCGCGAACGCGTCGAGGATATAGGTCCGCTGGTCAATCATTTCCTGAAACAGGCCGCTGCCGGCGGCCTTCCGGTCAGGCGGTTTGCGCCGGATGGCATTCGTGCGCTGGCGGCCTGGAGTTGGCCCGGCAATGTGCGCGAGCTGGAAAATCTGGTGCGCCGCCTGCTGGTGCTTGTTGGTGAGGATGTGATTTCAGCCGAGATGGTCGAGCGTGAACTGGCCGCCGTGCGCGAAGTCGAGGCCGACCCCATCGAGGTTGAGAGCCTTTCGAATTCGGTGGATCAACACATCCGCAAATATTTCGACGCGCTTGACGGGGCGCAGCCGCCGCCGGGGCTTCATGCCCGCATTCTGCGCGAGGTTGAATTCCCGCTGATTGTCGCGACGCTGGAACAGACGCGCGGTAACCAGGTAAAGGCGGCGGAAATTCTTGGCATCAACCGCAACACGCTTCGCAAGCGCATCCGCGAGCTTGGCATATGGTCAGGCCGATGAACAGCGTTGCCAGCACAGCCCGGCGCGGCGTTCTGTTACGCTTCTCGGAAAACCGGGTCGGCTATTTCGCCGTTCTGGTGGCGCTTGGAATCGGCATCCTGACGATCTACCAGCTCTCGCAGTTCGACCCGGTCAAGACCGACAGCAATCTGTTGACGACGTTGATTGTGGTCGATGTTCTTGCTGTTCTGATCGTCGCCGGCTTTGTCATCCGGCAAATCCTGCGGCTGTTGTCCGAGCGCCGGCGGAAGATGGCCGGCTACCAGCTTCACTGGCGCCTTGCCCTGTTGTTTGGCGGCGTCGCCGCGCTACCGGCGGTGATCACCACCCTGTTCGCGCTGTTTGTCGTCGATTACTCGTTGCGTGGCTGGTTCGCCGACCGGATTTCAACCGCCGTTACCGGCTCGGTTCAGGTCGCCGATTCCTATTTCGAGGAACATTCAAGCTCGATCCGCAGCGATGTCCTGACAATTGCCAATGACGTCAACCGCGAGGCGTTCAAGCTTCTTGCCGAGCCGAATCTGCTAAACCAGTATCTGACCAACCAGACGGCGCTTCGCAATCTGTCCGAGGCGATCATCCTTGATGGAACCGGGCAGGTCGTGGCGCAATCCCGCTTCGCCTTCGCCGTGACCTTCACCAGTATCGGCGGTGACTGGCTTGCCAAGGCGCGCAATGGCGAGGTTGTGATCCTGCGCGGTGATGAAACCAACAAGCTCCGCGCCGCGGTGAAGCTGAACAGTTTTGTCGATGCCTATCTGTTTGTTGGGCGCTTTATTGACCGTTCGGTCCTTGATGCGGTTGACAGTACACGCCTCGCGGCAGCCGATTACCAGCAGCTTGGAATCCGCCAGCTTGACCTTCAGGTGAGCTTTGCCTTTGTGTTTGGCTTGATCCTTGCGCTTCTGTTGATTACCGCGCTGTGGATCGGACTCAATCTCGCCAACGCCATTGTCGAACCTCTCGGCTCGGTCATTTCGGTCGCCGAGCAGGTGCGTGACGGCAACTTGTCGGAACGTGTACCAACCGGACTCGAAATGGATGAAATCGCGCGGCTTGGCCTGTCCTTCAACAACATGCTTGATGAACTGACACGAAGCCGCGAACAGCTTGTTCAGGCCAATATGCAGATCGACAGGCGCCGTGAATTCACCGAGGCGGTGCTTGGCGGCGTGTCATCCGGCGTGATCGGTCTTGATGCCGCGCACAAGGTGACGCTGCCCAATCTTGCGGCGCGGCAACTTCTGCAGCTTGATGAAGCCGCGCTGATCGGCAACAGGCTGGAAGATATCGTGCCGGAATTCACCAGTCTGATTGCGGCCGGAGCAACGCGTCGCCGCAAGCTTGCCGAGGAGCAGATCATCCTGACCCGCAACGGCATGCGAATGACGTTGCGTGCGCGGATCACGACCGAGAAGGTCGACGGGCGGGTGATCGGCTATGTGGTGACCTTTGACGATGTGACGGACCTGCTGACGGCGCAGCGCAAGGCGGCTTGGTCGGATGTGGCGCGGCGGATCGCACATGAGATCAAGAACCCGCTGACACCGATCCAGCTGGCAGCGGACAGGTTGCGCCGCAAATACCAGCCTGATGACGCGCAAGCCAGTGAGCAATTCTGCGAATATCTGTCCATTATCGGCCGGCAGGTGGATGATATCGGCCGCATGGTTGACGAGTTTTCGGCCTTTGCCCGCATGCCACAGCCGGTGATGACGCCGCTGTCGCTTCGCGATCTGGTGCTTGGCCAGGTTGGTCTCTATGACGGGCAGGGGGTGACATTCGAGGTCGATACCGCTTCGCCTGATGACAATGATGTCATTGTCGGCGATGCGGGGTTGCTGCGCCAGGCGCTGACCAACATCATCCAGAACGCGCTCGACAGTCTGGCTGAAAACAGCGTTGCCAAGCCATGCATCGATCTGGAACTTGCCGTCAGGGACGGGTTCCTTGCGCTCACCGTCACGGATAACGGCCCCGGCTTTCCGGCTATTGACAGGGGCAGCCTGTTGGAGCCCTATGTGACGAAACGCGACAAGGGTACCGGCCTTGGCCTTGCCATTGTCAGCAAGATTATTCAGGACCATGGCGGTGAATTGGAGCTTCTCGATGCCGAGAATGGCGGAGCACGGGTCGTGATCACCCTGCCACGTCATGGAGATCAGGAGACAGGCGCATGATGACGACCGGCGATATCCTGATCGTCGATGATGAACGCGATATCCGATCGCTGATCGGCGCGGTCCTTCGTGACGAGGGCTATCCGACCGTCGAGGCGGCGACGGCCGGCGAGGCGCGTGACATTCTCGCCGCAAAGCCGCCGGGCCTCGCCATTCTCGATATCTGGATGCGTGACTCCGACATGGACGGCCTCGAGCTTCTTGAGTGGGTCAAGGGTGTCTATCCCGAGCTTCCTGTCCTGATGATCTCCGGACATGGCACCATCGAGACGGCGGTGCAGGCAATTCGCAACGGTGCCTTCGACTTTATCGAAAAGCCGTTCAAGGAAGACAGGCTTTTATTGATGGTGAGGCGGGCGCTTGAGGTCAGCCGGCTGGAACGCGAGAACGCCGAATTGCGCGAGAAGGTCAGCGAGGATGCCGAACCGACCTTGGTCGGCGTATCGCCGGCGATAAAGACCATCCGGACGGCCATTGAACGGATCGCGCCGACCGCCAGTCGCGTCTTGATCAGTGGCCCGAACGGCTCTGGCAAGGAGCTGGCGGCACGTCTGATCCATCATCATTCGGATCGGCGGGATGCCCGGTTTATAGTGGCTAACTGTGCGCGGCTTGGCCCCGACAGCGCCGATATCGAATTGTTTGGCTCGGAAAATATGGGCACCAGCCGGCGCATTGTCGGCTTGTTCGAACAGGCGCATAAAGGAACACTGTATTTCGACGAAATCTGCGATCTGCCTCTGGAAACGCAGGGCAAGATTGTCCGCGCTGTCGCTGAACAGCGTTTCAGGCGCGTTGGCGGCAACAAGGAAGTGTCGGTCGATGTGCGGGTCATTTCAGCCTCAAGCCGCGATCTGGCGGCGGAGATCGCGGCCGGACATTTGCGTGACGATCTGTATTACCGGCTGGGTGTCGTGCCGCTGACAATGCCGGCTTTGGCCGACCGGCGCGAGGATATTCCGCCGCTGGCGCGGCATTGTGTGGATATCGTGTCACGCCGCACCGGCCTTGCCAGAATCAAGTTCAGCGACGAGGTGCTGGCGGCGATGCAGGGCTATCACTGGCCCGGCAATATCCGGCAGATGCTGAACACGATCGAGAACATGATCATCATGGCGCCGCAGGACCGGTCGGAACCGCTTGGCCTTGACGCCCTGCCGCCGCAGATCCAGAACATCTCGCCTGCCGGTGGCAATTCTGATATGGAAGCGCTGATCGCATTGCCGCTTCGTGAAGCCCGCGAGGCCTTCGAGACGCAATATATGGATGCTCAGCTGCGGCGCTTTGACGGCAATGTGTCGAGAATGGCCGGTTTCGTTGGCATGGAACGTTCCGCGCTGCACCGGAAACTGCGCTCGCTAGGCGTGTCGACAGACAGGAAAGCGTCCTCTGAAGAAGGTGGAGAGGGATGAAAATCGTTATTTGCGGCGCCGGCCTTGTCGGTGCCGGGATCGCCACATATCTTGCCGAGGAACATAATGATGTCACGGTCATTGACGCCTCGGCAGAGAAAATCCAGCGCGTGACCGATCAGGTCGATGTTCACGGTGTGGTCGGCACCGCCTCCTATCCCGACATTCTGTCCGAGGCAGGTGCGCGCGATGCCGATCTGTTGATTGCGGTGACCGAATCCGATGAAGTCAACATGGTCGCCTGTCAGGTGGCGCACACGATCTTCAATACGCCGGTAAAGATCGCCCGAATTCGTCATCAGCCCTATCTGGATCCGATCTATGGTGATCTCTATTCGCCGGACCAGCTGCCAATCGACCATATCATCTCGCCGGAAGCCGAGGTGTCGGCTGCTGTCGGCAACCAGATCCGTGTGCCGGGCGCGTTCGATGTCAAGGATATGTGTGGTGGCCGGATGAATCTTGTCGGCGTGCAATGTACCGAGGAAAGCCCGATCCTCGACACGCCGATCCGGCATCTGACGAATCTGTTTCCGGATCTGTCGATGACAATCCTCGCCATCATCCGCGATGGCAAATTGATCCTGCCCCGCGATGGCGCTGAAATGATGGCGGCAGGTGACCGTGTCTATTTTGTCTGTGACGCGGCGCATTTAAGCCGTGCGATGGCCACGTTCGCGCATGAGGAGCCAGAGGCGCGTTCGGTGATCATTGCTGGCGGTGGAGCGATCGGCCAGATGCTGGCCACCCGCATCGAGGCGAACTTCCAGAACACGAAGGTGCAGATCATCGAGAAGGATCCGGCCCGTGCCCGTGCCCTGGCAGAGAACATGCACGGCACCAGCGTATTGAATGGTGATGCTCTGGATAGCGGCATCCTCTCGGAAGCCGGGGTGCATAGTACGGAAACCTTCGTGTCGGTGACCGATGATGATGAGGTCAATATCCTCTCGGCGCTGCTTGCCAAGCGAAATGGAGCCACTCATGCGGTGGCGCTTGTGAACACGCCCGGCTTCATCCCTCTTGTATCAGCGCTTGGTGTCGACGCGGTGATCAACCCGTCGCAGATCACCGTCTCCTCGATTCTCGAACATGTGCGGCGCGGCAAGATCCGTGATGTCCATCCGGTGGTTGAGGATCTTGGCGAGGTAATCGAGGCGGAGGCCCTGCCATCCTCGCTTCTTGTGGGCAGGTCGCTTCGTGAGGCGAAAATCCCCAAGGGGGTGGCCATAGGCGGGATCATGCGGGGCGAAGAGGTTATTCCCGCGCGTGGCGATACCGTCATCGAGGCCGGCGATACTGTGACGATTTTTGCCGCTCGCGGCCGGATTCCACTTGTCGAGAAACTGTTGTCGGTGCGGTTGGACTTTTTCTGATCCTGCGCGGGATCCATCGTCCAAACGGATCGGAAGCGCGGCATTGTGCCGCGACACTGTTCCGGTTAGACTGCCATCAGGAGGGCGATAAATGGCCAACGATAAGAGCCGGAACCTTCAGGAACTGTTTCTGAACAATGTCCGCAAATCCCATGCCCAGGTCACTGTTTTCCTTGTAAATGGGGTGAAACTTCAGGGTATCATTACCTGGTTCGACAATTTCTCGATCCTGCTGAAGCGTGATCAGCATGTGCAGCTTGTCTACAAGCATGCCATCTCGACGATCATGCCGATGGCGCCCATCCAGCTTCATGAGCTGGATGACGGGGACGGTGCGTCGGATCTGGATGTGGAGTGACGGGTTTCGACATCGGTGAAATATTCCCGGGATGATCTCGATGAGGCGGTTGGTGCGCTGCTGCAAGAGGCATGCGCGCGGTTCGTCATGCCGCGATATGGCCAGCTGAGGCAGAATGAAGTCGCTGAAAAATCCAGCCCGGCAGATTTGGTGACCATTGCCGATCGCGAGGCGGAAATCTTCCTTACACCGCGCCTTCGTGATTTGATTGATGGCGCGGTGATTGGCGAGGAGGCCTGCGCCGACAATCCCGATATTCTGGCGCGCGCTGCTGCACCGGTGGCGTGGACTGTGGATCCGGTTGACGGGACCGGTAATTTCGTCAGAGGGAATGACCGCTTCTGCTGCATGGTGGCGCTGCTGGAAGCCGGTAGGCCGATGCGCAGTTGGATCTATGTTCCCCTGCAGGCGCGTCTCTACACTGCGATGGCGGGTCATGGTGCCATCGTGAAAGAGGATGACGGGCAGCGGCAGCGTTTGAACCTCACGCCACGGGACTGGTACACGGATGATATGACCGGCAGCGCCAACATCCTTGCGGTGGTAGAGCCGCGCCGTGACATCATCCGCGCGCGACTTCGCAATCTGCCGGGCCGCTGGTTTGCCGGCAGCAGCGGCATCATGGGAACGGAAATCGCCAGCGGTCGGCAGCATTTCATGCTGCATTCGCTTTGTACGCCATGGGATCACGCGCCGGTCGATCTGTTGTGCCGCGAGGCCGGGGCCCATGCCGCGATGATTGATGATGATGCGGCCTTCAACGCCGGTTATGCGCGGGCCTTCATGATCGCACCCGACCGGCAGGCCTGGCTATCACTTCGCGAACGGGTCTGGCGCTAGCGTCAATCCCGACAACCGCCAGGCCGGATGGATGAAAAGCTATGAGGCGGCTTTCAAGGCGGATTTTGCCGCCTGCCAGTGGAACTCCATCACTTCAAGTGACGTGTTCTTCAGGTCTTTTCCATCTTTTTCAACTTGTTGTTCAATATACCTGAACCTGCTTTCAAACTTTCTGTTGCATTTCATCAGGGCGGTTTCCGGATCGACACCGGCCTGCCTTGCCAGATTGACCGCAACAAACAGGATGTCGCCGACCTCATCCTCGATCTTCGCATGATCCACCGGCGCTTGTGCCAGTTCATCACGGAGTTCGCTCGTTTCCTCATGAAGCTTGTCAATGACCGGATCAATATCGGACCAGTCAAATCCGACCCGCGCGGCACGTTTCTGAAGTTTCAACGCCCGCAACATCGGCGGCAGGCCCGCTGCCACGTCATCCAGGACACCGGTCTGGCCACGACGCGCGCGCTCAGCGGCCTTGATGTCCTCCCACCGGCGGCTTTGTTGGCGCGCCTCCGGCCGCGCCTCGTCGCCAAAGACATGCGGGTGGCGTTCGACCATCTTGTCGGAAATGCCACGCGCCACATCGGCCAACGAAAACAGCCCTGCCTCCTCGGCGATCCGGGACTGGAAGACCACCTGCAGCAACAGATCGCCAAGCTCGTCCCGGATATCATCCACATTCCCGCGCTGCACGGCGTCGGCGACCTCATAGGCCTCCTCGATGGTGTAGGGCGTGATGCTCGCAAAATCCTGATCGACATCCCAGGGGCAGCCGGTTTCGGGGTCACGAAGCCGGCGCATGATCTCGATGATCCGGTCAAGCTGTTCAAGCATCTCCGGCGCGGAAACGGCTGGCTGGCTGGCTGTCATGGGCGGAAATTCCTGCTGATGTGGAAGCGATATTCTGGCCTGTTTGCCGTGGGCCGGCAATGATGCCTGACCATATCGTGGCATTCTCTTGCGTGAAATGCCTTTTCTCAGCATTATCGTCCGCGTCACGCCCTTGAAAGGAAATTGCCATGACAGACGCCTCCGGACAGACACCGGTAAAACGCCCGGGGGTGCTGGGGCGCCTGCGCTCATGGTTCCTGACTGGTCTTCTTGTCACAGCGCCGGTGCTGCTGACGGTCTACATAACCTGGGCTGCCATCGAGTTGATCGACGGGCAGGTGGCGAGCATACTGCCGGGTTTCAATCAGCTTGTCTTCGCTAGTATCCCCGGCGCCGGTCTGATCATCGGCCTGATCCTGATTACCGTCATTGGTGCGGTCGCAGCCGGCTTCCTCGGCCGCTGGATCATCAAGCTGGGAGAGTCGATCCTCAACCGCATGCCGGTTGTGCGGACGATCTATGGCGCCAGCAAGCAAATCCTCGAAACTGTGATCTCGACACAGTCCGACGCTTTTCGCGACGCGGTCCTGGTCGAGTATCCGCGCCGTGGCCTGTGGGTCATTGGCTTTGTGACCGGCGGCACCAGAGGCGAGGTGGCCGAGCAGATCGACATCGAGATGGTGAATGTCTTCATTCCGACGACACCCAACCCGACTTCGGGGTTCCTGCTGTTCTGCCCACGCGATGAAATCATTTATCTGGAGATGTCGGTCGAGGATGCGGTGAAGCTTGTTGTCTCGGGCGGTATTGTTCACCCGCCGGAAAATGGCAATGGCAAGGGCAGCAAGGCGAAGAAGGGTGCGGCGAAGGAAAAAAAAGCCGCTCCAAAAGCCGCTCCAAAAGCCAGGGCCGCCGGACGTACCCGCGCCAAGACACCCGCCACACGCCGCCCGGCCAAAAAGACATCGGCCAAAAAGACATCGGCCAAAAAGACATCGGCCAAAAAGACATCGGCCAAGAAGGGGGCAACCGGCTAGCCCGAGGCGAGGAACCTGACAGCGCTGTCCCGCTCGAACAGGCTCAGCAACAGATCACATTGCGCGCGGTCGACAGGCTGGTTGTCGGGGCCGATCATGCCGCGCGCCACGTCGCGGGCCAGCGCCAGCAGATCCTGATGCGCCGCAAGGTCGGCCAGAATGAATTCCGGTACGCCGGACTGCCGCTGGCCGAGGAATTCACCGGGGCCGCGCAGTTCCAGATCGCGCTCGGCGATGACGAAGCCGTCATTGGTCTCGCGCATCACATCCAGCCGTGCCGTCGCCGTTTCCGACAAGGGGCCCTGATAGAGCAGCAGGCAGGATGAGGCGGTGTCGCTTCGTCCGACGCGGCCCCGCAGCTGATGAAGCTGTGCCAGGCCAAAACGTTCGGCATGCTCGATGATGATGACGCTGGCTTCCGGCACATCGACCCCGACTTCGACAACCGTGGTCGCCACCAGCAATGGTGCCGCACCGCTGCGGAAACGCTGCATGGCATCATCCCGCTCGGCGGCCTTCATTTTGCCATGCGCCAGTGCGACATCGATACCGGGCAGCGCCTGCGCCAGCGCGGCATGGCGGTCCTCGGCGGCGGCAACGTCGAGCTTCTCCGATTCCTCGACAAGCGGACAGATCCAGTAGGCGCGCCGCCCGCCGGCCAGGGCCGCCCGCAGGCGGCTCACCACATTACCAAGCCTGTCGAGGGGCAGGGCGCGGGTGTCGATCGGCAGCCGGCCGGCCGGTTTTTCGTCAAGCCGCGACTGGTTCAGATCGCCATAGGCTGTCATCGCCAGAGATCGCGGAATCGGCGTTGCTGTCATCACGATGACATCGACGCCCCGGCCCTTCTGCCCGAGAAGGATCCGCTGGCGCACGCCAAAACGATGCTGTTCATCGACCACGGCAAGTCCGAGGTCATGATAGCTCACCCCCTCCGAGATCAGCGCATGCGTGCCGATGACAATCTGTGCGGTACCGTCCGCAAGCTCGTTGATGACGGCTTTGCGCGCCCCGCCGCGTCCCTGTCCAAGAAGCAGTCGCGCCTCCATGCCAAGCGGCGCCAGAAACGCGTTGATTGTGGCATGATGCTGGCGCGCCAGAACCTCGGTCGGTGCCAGGAGCGCCGCCTGTACGCCGGTTTCAACAGCATGCAGCATCGCAAACAACGCCACCAGCGTCTTGCCCGACCCGACATCGCCCTGCAGCATCCGCAGCATGCGTGACCCTGCCTGCTGGTCGGCGCGGATTTCCTTGATCGCGCGCTGCTGCGCACCGGTCAGGGTGAAGGGAAGGCTGTTCAGCAACGTCGCTGTCAACGCGCCGGTGCCGGCAAAGCGCCGCCCCGGCATCGCCTCCGCGGCGGCGTGGCGGACAAGGGCCAGGGCAAGCTGGTTGGCCAGCAATTCATCAAAGGCAAGGCGACTGCGCGTCGGCGCCTGTGGCAGCAGGTCATCAGCTGTCTGCGGATGATGCGCATCGCGCATGGCGGTGGCGAAATCCGGCCAGTTGCGCTCACTCATCACGGTTTGCGGGATCCATTCGCGCAGATTCGGAAGGCGTGTCAGCGCGCCCTCGATCGCGCGCCGCAGCATTTTCGGGGTCAGACCGGCAGTCAGCGGGTAGACAGGTTCGATCAGGGGCATCTCGGCGCTGTTGTCCGGATCGACGATGTGATCGGGATGCGCCATCTGCGCGCGGCCCTGGCGAATCTCGACACGGCCACTGACGATACGCCTCTCACCCGCCGGCAGTGCCCGCGCCACATAATCATCGCGGGCGTGGAAGAAGATGATCTCGAGCCGGCCGGTTTCATTCTCGGCAATGACCCGCCAAGGACGACGGGTTCCGGGGGGCGGGCGGTCATGCTTGACAACAAGAACCTCGAAGGTGGCGATGCTGCCGTCCACAACGTGATCCAGCGACGGCCGCGCGCGCCGGTCGATCAGGCCAACCGGCAGATGGCGCAGCAGGTCGATGACATGCGCGCCGATCCGTTTCTCCAGAATGCCGGCCAGTTTTGGCCCGACCCCGGGAAGAACCGTGGTGGCGGCGAACAGGCCGAATATCTCTGTTGGTCGTTTTGGGTGCATGGCCGCTCATTCACGCGCAGATCGCATTCCAGACTACAGGAAAGCCCCGCTGTGACAAAATGTGATGACCGGGCGTTGCGGGAAATTTCACGCCCGCCTGCCGCCTTTATCGGTCAAAACCCATTGCTTTGTTACCGAACAACGCCATATTGCCCGGGCGGGTCATTTTTGGCCCACTGCTGATTTTGTCCGCTCTGAACCATCTCTGGAAGTCCCGCGATATGACCGAGACCCGCAATACGAGGATTCGCCGTCTGGTCTATCAGTCCAGCTATACCGGCATGAAGGAAACCGATCTTCTTCTCGGCCGCTTCGCGCAGGACCACCTTGCCGGTCTTGATGATCAGGAGCTTGACCATTATGAGGCGCTGCTGGAGGCGGGTGATGGTCAGATCTATCTCTGGGTCAGCGGTGCCGAGCCGGTGCCGGCCCAGTATGATACCTCGGTTCTGGAATTGATTAAAAAGTTCAGGAACGTTTGACAAGTGACTGAATTATTGAATTCAACCCAGCCTGAGGGCATGGTATGGGGCGTGCCTGACGGGGCCAGCATGCTGGCACTGAAAGGCTGGCTTGCTGCCGGGCGACGGCTTGTCTATGTGGCGCGTGATGATGCCCGCATGATGGCGATGCGCGATGCCATGGAACGGCTGATCCCGTCGGTTCCGGTTCATGTCTTTCCGGCCTGGGACTGTCTTCCCTACGACCGGCTGTCGCCGCAGAGCGCACTTGTCGGTCAGCGTGTCGAGACATTGGCGCAGCTTGCCGAAGGCGATGATGCCGGCGGCGGCGCGCTTGTCGTGACAACGGTGAATGCGCTGATGCAGCGTGTGCCGCCACCGGACTATTTCGCCGAGAGGTCGCTGTTATTGTGTCCCGGCGATGCCACCGGGCCCGCTCGTCTTGCCGAATTTCTGGCGGGGCAGGGCTATCTTCGCACCGATACCGTGCGCGAGACCGGCGAATTCGCCCTTCGTGGCGGCATTCTGGATATCTTCCCGCCGGGATGCGAGGTGCCGGCAAGGCTTGATTTCTTCGGTGATGAACTGGAAACGATTCGTACTTTTGACGCGGCGACGCAGCGCGGCGGTACGCGGATGGAGCAGCTGGTTCTGCGCCCCGTCGCCGAGTTTCAGCTTGATGAAACGGCGGTGGAACGCTTCCGGACCGGCTATCGCGCCGCCTTCGGCGCGCTGGCGAGCCGCGATGCACTGTATGAGTCGGTGTCAGCCGGGCGGATGCACCCCGGGGCCGAACATTGGCTGCCGCTGTTCCATGAAACGCTGGCGAGGCTGACCGATTACTGTCCACGATGGCAGCTTGTCCTCGACCATGAGGCCGATGCCGCCATTGCCGCGCGTCTGGCACAGATTGGAGACTTTTTCGCGGCACGGCGGGATTCAGCGGATGAGGATGGCAACATGGCCTACCGTCCGCTTCCCGAGGACCGGCTGTATCTTGATGAAAGGGAACTTGACGATGTGCTGGCTTCGGCGGCCCGCTTGATGCCCTATGTAGCCCCGCCGCCGGCATCTGATCATGGCGCGACTGGCCATGACGGGGGGGGTAATGATGCTGGCGCCAATGATGCTGGCGCCAATGATGCTGGGGGGCGAGCCGGTCTCGTGCTCACCAACTCACAGACAAGCCAATCGGTCATGGTCGAAATCGCCGCCATCCTCGCCGAAGAAGGCAAGGCGCAGGGCCGCCCGGTGGTGATTGCGGGCGCCGGCGACGGGGCGATGGCGCGCCTTGATGAGTTGGCGCAGGCGCATCTTGGCTGCGAGGTCAGGCATGTTGACAGTCTGGATGATCTGAAGGAAGGCGTGGTTCACCTGATCGACTGGCCGCTTGATGCCGGGTTCCAGACCGACCGGCTGCTTGTCATCACCGAAACCGATATCTTCGGCCAGCGCCTGTCACGGCCACGGGCGCGGCGCGGGCGCGGCGAGGATTTCCTTCGCGAGGTCAGCGCGCTTGAAGAGGGTGATCTTGTCGTCCATGCCGAGCATGGTATCGGGCGCTATGAAGGGCTGGTGATCATCGATTCCTCCGGTGGCCCGCATGACTGTCTGCAGCTGGTCTATGCCGGTGGTGACAAGCTTTACCTGCCGGTCGAGAATATCGAGATTCTGACGCGATATGGCAGCGCCGGCACCGATGCACAGCTGGACAGGCTCGGCGGCGCCGCCTGGCAGGCGCGGGTGGCCCGGATCAAGGGCCGGGTGCGGATCATGGCTGAACAGCTGATCAATATCGCGGCACAGCGTCAAACAGCGCGTGCCGAACCGCTACAGCCGGAGGCCGGCAGTTTCGCCGAATTCTGCGCCCGCTTCGGTTTTGCCGAGACCGATGACCAGCTTGGCGCCATCGAGGATGTCGTCGGCGATCTTGCCTCTGGGCGTGCCACCGACCGGTTGATCTGCGGTGATGTCGGCTTTGGCAAGACCGAGGTGGCCCTTCGTGCCGCCTTTATTGCTGCGATGTCGGGCTATCAGGTGGCGCTGGTGGCGCCGACGACGCTGCTGGCACGCCAGCATGGGCGGCTCTTTGCCGAGCGCTTTGCCGGATTCCCGGTGCGGATCGGCGTGCTGTCGCGCATGACACCGCCCGCCGAGGCCAAGCAGATCCGTGCCGATATCGCCACCGGCGACGTGCAGATCGCCATTGGCACACATGCGCTGCTTGCCAAATCCGTCAGCTTCAACAATCTCGGCCTGCTGATTGTCGATGAGGAACAGCATTTTGGTGTCGGGCAGAAAGAGCGGCTGAAGGAATTTCGCGGTGATATCCATGTCCTGACGCTGTCTGCCACGCCGATTCCGCGCACCCTGCAGATGGCGCTGTCGGGAGTTCGCGAGATGTCGCTGATCGCCACCCCGCCTGTCGACCGGCTTGCCGTGCGGACCTTTGTCGGTCCTTGGGATGGCGTGGTGCTGCGTGAAGCCATCAAGCGCGAGATGTTCCGGGGCGGTCAGGTGTTCTGCGTCTGTCCGCGAATCGAGGATTTGCAGCGTGTCTATGACCGGCTGACAGCGCTGGTTCCGGATGCCAGGATCCTGTCGGCGCATGGGCGTATGCCGGCAGCCGAACTGGACAATGTGATGACGAAGTTCGCCGATGGTGATGCCGACATCCTGCTGTCGACCAACATCGTCGAGTCGGGAATCGATATCCCGACCGCCAACACGATGATCATCCACCGCGCCGACATGTTCGGCCTGTCACAGCTCTACCAGCTTCGCGGGCGTGTCGGGCGTGGGCGTCAGCGCGCCTATGCCTATCTGACATCGGATCCGAACCGGTTGCTGACCCCGCATGCGCGGCGCCGGCTCGAAGTCATGCAGACGCTGGATACGCTTGGCGCCGGGTTCACGCTTGCCTCCTATGACATGGATATCCGCGGCGCCGGCAATCTGCTTGGTGATGAGCAATCCGGCCATGTCCGTGAGGTCGGGGTCGAACTCTATCAGGAAATGCTACGCCAGGCTGTCGAGACGGCGCGGACCGGCGGTGATGCCGATAGCGCCGAGCCTGACTGGACGCCGCAGCTCAATCTGGGGCTGGAGGTGCGGATCCCCGAGGACTATGTCACCGACCTGACGGTCAGGCTGTCGCTCTATCGTCGCATCGCCAATCTCGATATCGCGGCCGAGGCTGACGGTCTGATCGCCGAGCTTGTTGACCGTTTCGGGGTGGTGCCGGATTCGGTCCGCAATCTTCTGGCGGTGATCGAGTTGAAACAGCTGTGCCGCCATGTCGGTATCGAGCGTATCGATGTCGGGCCGAAAGGTCTGTCGCTGGCCTTCCGCAACAATGAATTCGCCCGGCCGGAACAGCTTGTTGCCTGGATCGCCGGCAAGGCAGGCGAGGTGCAGCTTCGCGCCGATCACAAGCTTGTCATGCAGCGGGCGATGCCGGTCGCCGAAGACCGGCCGGCGGTTTGCAAGCAGATTGTGCAGGAACTTATCGCGCTTGGCGCATGACCCTCAAATCGCCGCCGCGGCATCAATCGCCGGTACCAGATGTTCGGGAAGATGGGCTCCGGCAATGGCGTATTTGCCGCCGAAGATGAAGAATGGCACCCCGTCAAGCCGCATCCGGTTGCCGGTCGCAAGATGCGTGTCGAGCTGGCGCGCGACAGCGTCATCTGCTGCTGCCTCAATCAGGTCGGAACGTCCGAATTCAGCGGCGATGGTCTCCAGAACGGCAGGGTCGCTGATATCCTGACCATCGGTAAAATAGGCGCGGTAGATGGCTTCTGACAGCTCGGCACTGTCGGGCCCGGCCGCGATCAGCATCCGGTGTGCCGGCCGGCTGTCCGGTGTCCGTGAGATAGCGTCGAAACGGAATTCGATCCCGCTGTCGAGCCCGGCTGCCGCGATACGCCCATAGACCGCGGCCGCCGAATTGCCGAATTTCGCGTTCAGATAGGCCAGCCGTTCCATGCCCTCGGACGGCATGGTCGGGTTCAGGAGGAAAGTGCGCCAGACATAGGATGGCCTGACATCGCGGCGCGCCTCGAAGGCCATGTCGAGACGGCGCTTGCCGATATAGCACCACGGGCAGATCACATCGGCGAACACCTCCACCGTTACGGTTCTTGTATCTGTCGTGGCTGACTGGTCCTGCATTTGCCTGTCTCGTCCGGGGGTAACGGATTTTGCCCGGCTTGCACGCCTGGCGATACGTCATATCTAAGCAGATACAGGCGAAGCGGCACGGCCGCAAGTGGATCATGACACCGCCACGCCGAAAGGATGCATCATGGACGATATCGACATACCGGACCTTGAGTTGGCGCGAGACGGCTTGCTGGCAAGGGCGCGAACAATCCTGATGGCGGCGCCGGGCGAGGGTGAGATGCCAGAAATGGGGGTAACACCTGTCATTCGGCATGATGGTGCGATGTTCATTTATCCAAGCCGCCTGTCGGCGCATGTCCGGGCCATGCTGGAGGCCGGAATGGCGGCATGTCTTGTTATCGAGGATGAGGAAGGCGCACAGAATATATGGGCCAGAAAACGCATAAAGTTTGATGCTGAACTAATTGAAATTGAACATGATTCCGATTTTTTCAATGTTGTTTGTGATGGTTTTGCAGCGCGTCATGGCCCGACCATGGGGCTGATCCGGGATTTCACCGATTTTCATCTGCTGCGGCTGCGCCCGACAGGTGGTGTGATGGTGCTCGGCTTTGCCCAGGCTTACCGGCTTGCCGGTCCGGACCTGGCCGTTACGGCGCATCTCCGGCAGAGCTGACCGTGCGTGCCGAACGGGACTCGCGGACAGCGGCGATGAAATAGATCAACAAGGTTATCAGGACGAGGGCAGCGCCGCCGATCATCGGCAGGCTTGGCCGCTCGCCGGTGCCAAGCCAGACCCAGAATGGCGCCAGAACCATTTCCAGCAACATGAACAGGCTGACAATGGTGGGGCTGGTATGGCGCGGTGCCAGTGTCAGCAACCCCCATGATACCGGCATCACGATGAGCCCCATGAGGCCGATCGCCAGCGCATTGCCGGTCAGGATCGCGCCTGCCGGCGCCATCACCAGTCCGACAAGGCCGGACAGAATGGCACCAATGCCGGTCGCCGGCAATACCGGTATATCGGGATTTCGGCGGGTGGTGACGAAGACAATTGCGATCCCCAGCGCGGCCAGAAAGCCCAGAAATCCGCCAAGCCAGACATTGCCCTCCGGTGCCTGCAGTGCCCCGTCACCATTCATGATCACAATCAGAACGCCGACCATGCTGAGTGCAATGGCGATCCAGGTGCGCCGTGTTGTCCGCTCTTTCAGCACGGTATAGGCAAGCGCCGCGGCGATCAGTGGTGCTGTGGCCAGAGCTGTGACGACAACGGTGATCGATGTCTCCATCGTGGCGAAATTGAACGCCATCGCGTTGACGAAATTGGCCAGGATAATGACCAGTGCCGGCAGCGTGGCAAGGCCGCGGGCCCGGGTCAGCGCATGCCGCCCCTCGAACAGCAGCCACAGCACGCACAGGCTGCCCCCGATCAGGATACCGCGCCAGAAGGTCAACCCCCATTCCTCCAGCCCTGACAGACGGATCAGCAGGGTGTCCGGCGTGATCAGCAGGGCCCCGACAAGTGCCATCGCAAGCCCGGTCACGGGGCGCGGTGCGCCCGAAATGAAATTGTCTGGCGACATGCGGCCCCGGTCTTTCTTCAGCTGAAGAAGTTCGCAAGTGCGGCGAGCGTTTCATCCGGCGCTTCTTCCGGCAGATAATGTCCGCCCGGAACGCCGTGACCGCTGACATCCGTTGCCACCTGCCGCCATTCGGCCAGCACGTCATAATGCGTGCCGACAAAGCCCGCCTCGCCCCACAGGGCGAGCAGCGGCATGGCCAGCTTGCGGTCTGCGTCGGCCGCGTCATGAACAAGGTCGATGGTCGCTGCGGCGCGGTAATCCTCGCACATGGCGTGCAGATTCCGGGGCCGCCGGAAGCAACGCAGATAGTCGGCAAAGGCCTCGTCCGAGATGGCGCCTTCGGTGCGCCCCCACTGTCCGCATTTGCTGCGCAGATAGAATTCCGGGTCGGCACCGATCATACGCTCGGGAAGAGGGGCGGGCTGGATCAGAAAGAACCAGTGGTAATAGGCCGTCGCGAAACGCATGTCGGTCTGGCCATACATCGTCGCTGTCGGCGCGATATCAAGAACAGCGAGCTTCTGCACACGCTCTGCATGGTCGCGGGCCAGGCGGTGGGCAACGCGGCCGCCGCGATCATGTCCTGCCACCATGAAGCTGTCATGGCCAAGATCTGACATCAAACGGACCATATCGGACGCCATGGTGCGCTTTGAATAAGGGGCGTGTTCGTCATCGCTGTCCGGAGTTGAACTGTCGCCATAACCACGCAGGTCGGCGGCGATCACCGTGAACATCTCGGCAAGCGCGGGCGCGATCCGGCGCCACATCATGTTTGTCTGCGGAAAGCCGTGAAGCAGCAACAGGGGCGGGCCATCACCGGCACGGCGAAAGGCGATGTCGACGTTACCGACATCACGGGTCCCGAAACTGAAACTGTCGACATATCGCATGTGACACCCTGCCCCTGAAAAACGTTTCGACCCTAGGTGAGTTGGCGCAGAGCCGCAAGCCGTGTCAACCAGGCGCGGTGCGGGTCAGCGCCTGATGTTCAAAAGAGATCACCGCGAGACCGGAAAGGATGGTGATGAGGATCCCCAGCGCCGCAAGGCCATTGGGAAGTTCGTTGAATATCATCCAGCCAAGGGCGGTGGCGACAGGCAGTTCGACATATTGCATCGGCGCCAGCGTGGCTGACGGGGCAAAGCGCACGGCATAGGTCATGCCGAGATGCGCCAACGTGCCGAAAATGCCGACAAGGATCAGTGTCCGCGCCTGATCGGCTGTCGGGATGATGAACTGCAGATCGAAAATCTGCAGATGCCGTGTTGCCGCCCATGCCGCAAGCAGGATCAGCGCACTGGCGAACCCGCTCGCCGATTGCAGGCAGACTGGGTCGTAATCCTTGGCAATCTGCCTGGTGAGAAGCACCAGAAAGGCGAACAGGAAGGCTACCAGCAGCGGCAGCAGTGCCGGCGCGCCGACGGCGGCGAAGCTGGGCTGGATGATCAGCAGCGTGCCAAGGAACCCGACCGTGCAGGCACCAAGCCGCCGCACGCCGACCTGTTCGCCAAGGAAGAACCTGCCCATGACAAGCATGATGAACGGGTAGACAAAGGCGATGGCCAGCGCATCGGCAAGCGGTAGATAGCGGTAGGCGGTGAACATCACCGCCACCCCGGCAATGTGAACCACGCTTCGCGCCAGTATGATCCTGACCATTTTGCGGGTCATCTTCATATCGCGTCCGCTGAACAGGATCAGTGGCAATGGCAGCAGCCATTGCACAAGATACCGTGCCAGCAGCAGCACAAGAAGCGGGGTGGCCAGCGCGATGGATTTCGCCGCCGCGTCGCCCATCGGGGCGAAAACGCAAAATCCCAGCATGAAGGCAATGCCGATTATCGGGCGGTCAGCGATCATGCCGCACCATGCGCCACTGTCAGAACAGGGTCAAGACAGGCAAGGCGTCAGGCGTTGTGGGTGCGGGCAATGTGATGTGATGATGCCGATGGCCAGGCGGTTCAGGCGGGTCTATGCTGCGTCCCATGCTGGTTGAGGTTCTGGTGATTTCTGTGGGGTGTTTCCTTGCCGCGCTGGTGAATGCGGCGGTGGCGACAGGCGGTGTCTATATCATGTTGGCGGCCAGTTCGGCTGTGCTGCCGCTAGCCGCAGCGATTCCCATGCAGTCGGCGCTTGCCGCGCCTTCACTGGTGGCACGGATCGTCACTTTCTGGCGGCATATCAACTGGCCAATTTTCTTGATGTTCGCACCGGCGGCGGCGGTTGGTGTGGTCGTCGGCGCGCGGATTTTCGTGTCGCTTGACGAGGGGGTGATCGGGTTGATGCTTGGCACCTTGCTGCTGGCGCTGGTCTGGCTTGTGCCAAAGGGGGTAACCCTTAGCCTGCCGCGCCAGTTCCTCTATGTCGGCGGTTTGCATGGCTGTTTCGGTACGATTTTCGGCGTTGGCCTGTTTCTGCAACCGGCAATCCTGCGAACTGGCCTCAATCGACAGCAGATCACCGCGACACTGGCGATATGTCTGCTTGGCCTCGAGGCGATGAAGGCCATCGGCTATGTCAGCTTCGGGTTCAGTTATGCTGAATATTGGCCGCATATTCTGTCCGGTGCGATCGCCGGTGTCGCCGGCACGCTGATGGGAAGGCGGCTTGGCGACAAAATCCCCGAACAGCGGTTCCGGATGGTGTTTCGTCTGATTGTGACACTCGCCGGTCTGCGTCTGCTTGCCAAGGGTGTGATCGATCTCGGCCTTGTCTGAGCACTGTGCAAGTCAGTCGGCAAGCCGGTAATGAACGGTGATCGAGGCGTCTGACCGCTTATAATCATTCTGCTTGAGGTTTGAGTCGTTTTTCGTTGTCGACGCGCTGATGCCAAGGCTGAAGTTCTGGATGTTCGGGCTTACCGCCTGACCGGCGATCTGCAGGCCGATACTGGCGCGGGTTTGCGTGTCACGGCGGTATTTCTTGCTTGTCGGATCCTGATTGTCATATTTGCTGTCGGAGGCATCAATGCTGGCCCGCAGGTGGAGATTCGGCGTCGGGGCGAACAGCGCGCCGATGGTGCCTGCCTGCTGCGTGTTCTGGTTTGCCTTTGACTGCATGTAGGCAATGGTGCTTGACGCGAACCGTGTCTCCATCGGGTTGAAGGCGGTATAGCGTCCCTCGGCAAACAATGTCAGTTGCGGCAGGAGCGAACGTGACAGGCCAAGCTTGAAGCTGCGTGAATGCCCATCATTCTGGTTTGCCGTGCTGAAATTTGTTGAGGGTATGCGGTCCACAATACTGTAGTCGGCATTGATATAGCTCCGGAATTCGAGGGGCAGGGTATAGAAGGCAGTCAGGCTGCCGGCGGCGATTGTACTGCCCGGGTCAGTCTTGCGGTTCGTTTCGGTCAACCGGATGTCGGGGCGAATGCTGATCTGGCCAAGGCGCAGGCTGGCGCCGGCGAAAGCGGTCGTTGTGCCGCTGGTCAGATACTCATATTTACGCCCGCGCGCCTCGGTATGCGACAAGCCGAAGGTCAGCGTGTCGCGATCCTGATTTGGAAATTCATAGGTGGCGGTGACCACCGCGCTTGCGATACCGGCCACCTCGCGCCTTGTCTTCGTGGCACCGCCATAGCTTTCATATTGGCGTGTCGTGGCCGGGGTTGTCGTGTTCAGCTTGAAATCCAGCAGGCCGGATGACGGGTAGTTGTTGGCGTTGTCGCTGCCACGAACGCCGACCGACAGCGAGGCCGAGGTGCGCCATCGTCTGTTGCGTGACTCGATGATGTCCTGCAGACGTGTAATCCGCTCGGCCTGCTCAGGCAGAAGCGGAAGCCTTGCAAGCGCCTCCAACTCGCCTGCCGCCAGCGTGTCATTCGCCAGATTGACCAGTATCTCGGCACGCAGAATGCGAGCCGGGATGTCGGTTGGACGCAGGACAATGAGGCGTTCGACGGCCGATAATGCCGCCGGCAGATCGCCCCTGGCAAGCCGTTCGGACACAAATTGCCTGTTCAGCCCGGCATTGTCGGGGTCGGCCAGCAGGTCGGGCCATGTCACCTCGGCGCGCGTGGCAGGTGCCATCACCAGACATGAAAGAATGACTGACAGGGCCATGAACCCTTTCCGGAATATGACCCCTTTCCGGAATATGACCCCTTTCCGGAATATGACCCTTGTCCTGATCATTGTTCGGCCATCCCGTGAACGGTTCCGGTGGCAAGCTCGACCTGATCGGCGCCGCCTACAGCTTTCTCGATGGTCAGTTCGTGACTGGCGATATTGCCGATCGAATCCGCGGCCGCCGCATCACTGCCAAGCGCGAAGTTCGACAGGAAGGCATCATTGCGAATGGTCAGGTCGCCCGGTATGCCGCCGCCCTGATCGGTTACTGTCATGCTGTTGCCGCTAACGCTCGTCCAGTCGATCTTGTTCACTTCGCTGTCATTGCCGACATTTGATGACGTCTCGCCGGCATTGAATGCCTTGAGACTGAGTGAACTGTCATAGTCGGCGCTGACATGGACATAGCCGGGCATGTCACCGAACGGGCCTGTCGTCTGGATCGAGCTGCCGAGTGGCCCGTTGGCTCCATATTCAATGGTGACATCCATCGAGAAGGAAATATTGGTGTCAACGGTGCCGTCACCGCTGTAATCCAGCGCTGCGGTGCCGTCGGACAGCACCATGCGGACAGAGCCGGTGGCGAAATCCCACCGGTCGGAAACGTCATAGCTGCCGCCGCATCCCGAAGCCGCACTGTTCGAGCATGAAATCGTTACATCTGTGGCGCTGAAGGTGCTGCTGCCGGTAAGCCCGTAATTCAGCAATTGGTCAATTGTCGTGTCACCACGATATTGCGCGCCGGAACTGAACAGCGCCGCTACCCCGGCACCGATATTGACCCCGAGTGTACCTAGATTATCCTCATCGACCTCACCTTCGGAAACCGCTGTCGACAGTGCGGTAAAAACCGCGTCGAGAATTGCCTGATCATTGGTTACCGCGGCGCCATCGGTAGCATTGGCAATGCTTTGCCCAAGCGCGGCGTTGCTGACAATCGTGTCCGGGATGCCGTCATCATCGGTATCAACCGCCGGTATTGCATCGAGGGAGTCAACACCGATGGCCTCGGCGATTTCAGTGGCGGCGTCCTCGCCGGTCTCTTGTTCAATCTGCTGGATTGTCTCGGGTGCGGCGACCTGCGGTGTGGTGGGCGCCTGATCGGGAATGATTGTCGTCGCGAAGTTCGGGCGTGTCAGATCGACGCTGCCGAAAGCGTTGCTGACGGTAACCGCGCCCAGCGTCGCGCCGACAGCATTCAGTCCGGGGCCGACCAGCACGATCTGGCCGCGGCCGTCTTCATCAATGATCCCGGCCACCTGCGTGCCTCTGATGCTGAGACTCGCCGAGGGCAGCCTTACCTTCATCGCCTGCGGGCTGGATTTGGCAAGCTTGCCCGAAACAAAACGAAAGGCACCTCTTGTGATCTGTGTTGACATGACGCCGGAACTGGTTGCCGGGTCATAGACAAACTCGTCAATTCTCAGTTTGGCACCGCTTCCCAGCGTGAAGACCGTCTCGTCAAGAAGCATGATCTGCATTCTGCCGTCAGAGGCCACCTCGATCTCGTCACCGAGAAACATGCGGGAGCCGGAGATGACAGGACCGACATTGCCGCCGTCGGTTGCCGCCACGCGGATGACGTCTCCGCGAAGCGCGGCTGCCACGCCGATGAATTCCGCGGCTGTCACGCCGCCCGATATCAGCAATACCGACAGCAGTGACAATAGCGAAAGCGTTGAGCCGGGGCGGCCAAGGGTCCTGGAAATAAGAGGGGTGGAGCGCGCCAGGCGGATTGACATATGCAGCATGCCGAGCCTCATCAAATGATAATTATGCGCGGCAAAAGATTACATACGTAATATAAATAGTCACTAATTTAAAAAAATATTAAATAAAATTGCGCAAAAAAGCATTCAGAACAGGTGACATGTGTTGAGACATATATCCTGGCGATCTGGGATGAATGTTGTCGTCACAAGGCTATCAGGAGGTGAAGATGGTTTCGCGCCCGCGGCGCGGGTGCCGCGGAATGATCAGCGCCAGCGCCAGCGATGCCATGGCAAGCAATGCTGCCAGTACAAACACCGATGCCTGTGACACGATCCAGAGATAACCAAGCGCTGCAGGAAGGCACACCGCAGCGATATGATTGATCGTAAAGGCAACGGCGGCGGTTGGCGCGATATCGGCCGGATCGGCGATTTTCTGAAAATAGGTTTTCTGCGCGAAGGCCAGGGCAAAAAACAGATGGTCGATCACATACAGCGCCGCCGCCAGCGCCGCGCCCCATCCGAACCAGTAGATTCCGCCATAGGCGAGGAACACCGCGGTAAGCCCCGCATATTCAAAGGTAAGCGACCATTTCTCGCCTATGCGCGTGATCAGGGCCCCCATCATCGGCGCGAAGATGATGTTGGCGATGTAGTTGACAAGAAACAGGATGGTCAGCTCATGGACCGCAAATCCAAATGTCTCGACCATCATGAAAGCGGCAAAAACCATGAAGATCTGCCGCCGCGCCCCCGCCATGAATTGCAAGGCGTAATACAGCCAGTAGCGCCGCCTCAGGATCAACCGGTTATGCTGCGGCGTTTCCATCCGGAACCGCGGGTAGGCGAACCAGCAATAGAAGGCGATGGCGACGGTAATGCCGCCGCCGGCAAGATAGACATTGTGATAGCCAAGCCCGCCCCATTTGAAGACAAGTGCAATCAGCCCGTAGGCGAGAAGCGATGAGGCCGATCCGGCAGCCACCAGCCAGCCGATGACCTGTGGTGCGCGGTCCTTTTCGATCCACTGAAGCTGCAGTGACTGGTTCACTGTCTCATAATAGTGGAAGCCGATCGAACCGATCAGCGTGGTAACCAGGAGGCCGGCAAAGCTTGGGAAGAGGGCCGTGACCGCGACGGCGCCGCCAAGTGCCACAAGGGACAGCAGCGCCAGGGTCTGTTCGCGCATCACCAGCAGTACCAGAATGACCCCGACAGCAAGGAATCCCGGGATTTCGCGTACGGTCTGCAGCCAGCCGATTTCGACACCGGTGAAATTGGCAACTTCGATCGTGAAATTGTTCAGCAGCGCCAGCCAGGTTGAAAACCCCAGCGGCATGGCAAACGCCATCAGGAACAACAGCCCAACCGGCGTATGGCGAAGCTCATAGGCGTGGCGCAGCGAGGCGGTGAGGCTTGTCATGAAAGCAGTGATCCGTCCATGGGGGCGCTCACTCTACCAGCAGGTAGAGTATATCGCCAGTGCCGCTCGAATCGTGCTTGGTTTTTCCCCAATTGCTTGTCGCAAATTTGAAATCCCCTGCAGACATGCCTACTGTTTTCCCAAGGGAATATGGCAGATGCCGGCAATGCCGGATCATCTCAACGTCTCCGCGAATAGAGGTAATGAATAAAATCAATGAATCAGACAGATAGAAATCGAAACTACATCATTACAGGAGGTTACCATGTTTATTTCACGGCGCATTGCAAGGCCGCATCCTGGCAAGATGGATATTGTCATGGAGCGCACGGCCCGGCTTGTCGAAATTCTGTCCCGACACGGGGGCAAGACGCGCAGGTCGCGGGTTGTCGCCGGTGCGGGGGCTGGTGAGATACATGTCTATGCGCAATATGATTCGATGACAGCCGGTACAGGCGCCAATGTCGCGATGATGGATGACCCCGAATACAAGAAACTGATGGCCGACCGCGAGGCCGACCCGGCGGCGGATATTGTCGGTCCCGAGGTCTTCCGGTCCATTTGGGGTACAATGGATCCTGCCGATACGGTGCGCATGCAACGAACCTATGCCCTGCAGCGCTCGAACATGAAGGCCGCCATCGGACTGCTTGAGGAGATCGGGACGCTGGTGAAAAACGAGCCAGTGTCGATCATGGCCGGAATTCCTGTATTGGCTTCACGCATGGACACGATGACTGTTGTCTACAGCTTTGCTGACATGCATGCCTTTGGTGACGGCGTTGACCGAATTGGCATGTCACCGGAGTTCCAGGACATCGTGACGCGCGCCGATGACTTGGGAACATTGTTTGAGTCCTGCGTATTGCGGATGATCAAATAACGACAGGCTGATGCGCCGGCGCGCATGACCTTGCTTTATTCATCGGGGCATGGCTGTATTTTTGTCGTAGACAGATATGCAGGGTGCTCCGATGATTTCCCATGACAGACCGAATTTCCTGTTCATCATGACAGACCAGCATCGCTGGGACTGGCTTGGCTGTGCCGGGCATCCGGTGGTGAAAACGCCAAATATTGACGAACTTGCAGCCAAGGGAACGCGCTTTGCGAATTTCCAGGTAACGTCGCCGGTCTGCATGCCCAACCGGGCGTCTTTCATGACAGGTCGTTACCCGTCAACGCATGGGCTTCGCTATAATGGCTGTGTTCTGCCAACAGACAGCAACTGTTTTACCGATGTGCTGGCGGCGGCCGGTTACCGTACCGCCTCGATCGGCAAAAGCCATCTCCAGCCCTTCACCGAGAAACCGCCGCTGCGAAGTGACGATGGCAAGACCC
>Ga0181589_10000251_pt1 | contig 37459 bp, 30 predicted proteins | sample 071ome_25_FD_132444 | JGI IMG/M metagenome (GOLD analysis project Ga0181589, IMG submission 132444) | Coastal salt marsh microbial communities from the Groves Creek Marsh, Skidaway Island, Georgia - 071410BT metaG (megahit assembly) | ecosystem: Environmental > Aquatic > Marine > Intertidal...
TAATCTAATGAGGTTTTGGAAAAAAAATTAGTGAATGTGAATATATAAAGTGGTTAATTATAGCTGCACCCTGGGGTCCTAATCATTAAACTATTTCAACCAGTCCCTATCTGCCAATTCTAGCCATTGTTTGCAGCTAAGTTTAGTCCGAGCCTGTCCACTGCTTACTTCAACAATCCAAATTTGTCTACGCAGCTTAGGTCCGTAACTTATATGCATTGGTAGGTTCATTGTGCTGAGGCGAAAATGACGTTCATAAACAAAAATTGTGTCAAATGGTAGATCTGAGTTAACTATATAATCCACAACATCAGATGAGGAAGCACCGTCTATTTTGAAGTCGCATGCTGCCCCTTCGTGTTTACAGATTAACTTTCCTTTACTGTTTCTCTCCATGGCTACATGCTGATCAATTGCAGGCAGTACCTTCGCATAGGGTTCGCCGTTTCCTGGATCTTTCTTTATTAACTCACTGAGGTAGTTTCTTGGGTTGTAATATCCATATGCGAGTTTGAATTTATCGATACCAAAATGTCTTTTTACGGGAACAAGAATCTCTTGATTCAACTTTGTTATCGCAAAGTGGCTTTCATGATTTTTTGGTAAACATAAATCGAATGAACAGTAGTGATCTTCAAAATACTCAGTAGATTCAACTTTCAATGAGCTGAGGCTAACACTGGGATCTAACTTTCCATTATTATAGCTTCGGATTTCAACAATTTCCCATTTGTTATTCTTCCATTGTAACTGCGATTCTACGAAGGAATTAGGCAACCCCAAATCGACTAGTTCATAGTTTCCAGTTGTATTTTCCAAGTAAGCACTATCATATTGTTTAATGTATAGAGTATCCGAACTCTCGCCCCATCGTAGGGTGTAGCCACCGTCAATATACCTACAGCCATATTTCAACAGATAATATCGATCCAAAAAGTCAAGAAGGGGGGTGTCATCCGAATAAGGACTGATATCTTGCTCATACCAGGTATCAGTTAGCAAGTCTAATGTCATTAGCCAAGCATTAATATCTTGACCATGGACTGGCTTTGCAATAAGTACAATTTTGTCCGATGTGCCTGCGAGAATCGGCCGAAAAGCACTTGCTAGCGATAAAGGATCAGAAATCGATCCCGTTAGAACGGCTTTGGCTTTGTTTCCGAGGTCCTCTGAGAAATCAACAAAAAAGTAGTTGTACAAAATACTTCCGGAGGAAAATCTCTCAACTTTAATTACCCTAGATTTCCCCTGAGGGGTCTCGAGTATAAATTCAATGCTTGATTTGTCTTCATCCCAATCAAAACAGTCATCACCTGCAGAATCGATGAACTTTGCTTCAGTCAGATACCACTTTTGATCCATTCTTTCTCCCTTACATATTCTGCTAATTAGGTATTTGATATCAGCTTGAATATTGATCTCCTGCAAAACGATATTCTACAATATACATTTACGTATTCGTAACATTTCCTCTGTAAAACCGAGTCTTGCTTATGATCCTGGTGAACCAGTTCATTCTTCCCGTCACATTGCAGTGAATAACAAGACTTTGGCAACAGATCGCCAACACAATGCTAGCGATATAGCTCCACCAGTATAAACTGGCAAGAATCTCCGGGCAGAATGAATCAAACATAATCCCGATTGCCAGAAACACCCCGACAATTGGAAGAGCCAGACAAGCCGTCAGGCAAAGCCCACGGTGCGGCCCAAATACAGACATCATGTAGCGAGCGAGTTGATTTTTGTCCATTTCATTCTCTCCTTGTGTTATTGACAATTCATTCGATAGGGGTGATAGCATCTTCTCATCATTCGGTTGCGATGATAGCGCCAGCGCTGAACTTCAATCAGTCTTTGATTGTACAGGTCCGGACGAAAGTCTCGCCAGGGTGCTTCAACCCCTGGTGTTGGATATACCGTGGTATATCTCGACACTGACGCTCCTGGTGGTTTTCCATAGCGACGATCAGTAGATGGCCACTGATATGATCTTTTCATCATGTTTCGATAACGTGCCTTCATTCGATCCTCATCCAGCAGGTGACCCCATTTACGATCCAGATATTTCTTGAGAGCTCCGGCATTTGCCGTGGGTGTCACTGTAACCCCAAGCACAGTGACGAGCAGGACTTTAATGATAGTGTTAGTCATATATTCTCCTTTCTATTCAATTCTTTGGGTTTGGGAAATAAAAAGTGGAAAAAAAATTTTCCAAATCTCTTCTCAGGAATCCCGGTTAGTTGAGACTGATCAATGAATTCAAACAAGGAGTCGCAAATGAAATGGATTCTAATCGTAATGATAATTGCAAGCGCGATCGCGGAGGCTAATGAGCCATTGAGAAGAACTTATACAGTGTATACCTGGACGGAAGAGCCCGCATCTCAAAGTGGAAGTGGTCTGCCGGGTCCGCAGATGTCCATGGGCTCGCACCCCGATTTTCATTTCCCTTCCCATCCCTCAAACCCGCGAAATATGCAACCTGGCCATACATCTCCCGGAGCCCGGGTTATGCTCCATCCCAGGGTACAGTTTCAAAATGGGAGTGAGCAGCATAGAAGTCCCCGGTCCTGGTATTACCCGCAACAGTATCGGGATTACTATCCACACTACGGTTACTACTACGCGCCGCAAGGAGGTGTAAGTGAGGGTAGGCCATTGCACCAAGTCCAAAAAAACAGACCGTCCAATTCAAGAGTTCGAAGGCGGAACTTACTCCTGTTTGGTGGTGCATTGAATAACACTGTTGGTAAAGATTGGAAGCATCGCAAGAAAGCCAATCAGGTGCTCGGGGGTGGCGTAGTTGCCAATGAGGTTTTGCATCTCATCAAAAAGAATAATTTGTTCAAATAGGCGGTTCATCCATGGAAGTGTTGTTCAATCTTTTCTCGGTTGCTTATCCAATGTCGTTTTTCGCGTTCGTGGGATATGCCGGATACCTGGGATTTGATCTGGTTTGTGTAATATTCAGACATGTTTATGACACATCCATTGAGTCCGCACTTGAGTCAAGTGTTCAGCGGGAAGGACAGAGGATCAGGGCACAATACGAAGCAGAGATTCATCAGATAACCTCCCGGCTGGAGGCTTTGCAGGGCGAGTTGTCTACCTGTCAAAGGAATCTTCAAACCGAACGACGAAGAACCTCCAATTTGCAAAATGAGCTTCAGCAGCTTCGAAGAGAAAGGCAGGGGAGAGCGAACAATAATAATCAGGGGAGAGCGAATCAGCAGGCAAATGGGAGAAGACAAAACAATAATGGTGCTAACAGAAGAGCGAATCCCCGGTTCACTCCGTTTCAGCGAAATCGAAATGCTGATAACAGGGGAGAGCAGCAAAGAGGGTTTCAGATTAATGAAGAGGATGCCATCAGATTGTAGGAGGAGCTATGTTTGAAGATTATTTTTCCGATGACTTTGACTTTGAAAATTACAAGCTGATTTGTGTTTTCACGGGATGGTTCGGTGGTCAGTGGTATTTTCGAAAGGAATACTCTTACGCTATTGCCTCCACTCTTTTTTTCTGGACACTGATTCCGTTGATTTATTCAATGGTTGAATTGTATTCCCTGATGAATGATTCGCAGGCCACTTTGAATGCGAAATACACGGGTATACCTGATAAGTTGGGTCACCTCGCCGCCAGTTATCTGATTGGGGATCTCGACATTCGTGCGCTTCAGCAGGGCTATGATTATCTGCGAGAGAATGAAATACTGACAGAAGAGTCGATTTCCTCGTCTACAGCCATATGGTCATCACGGGCTTTGGAAAGAGCAGTTGAAGAGTCTCTTGTGGAGCTTGCTGATCTCGATCGTTGGTTGAATCTGTATGACTGGATGGGATGGGATTCAGGTGAACTGGAAAGCAGGAGACTCTTAAATCCTCTGCTACTGGCTCGAATCGTGTTGGCACGAAGGTCTGGTCTGCAGATTGGAGGTATCAGTACAGCGGGCACCAACGGTTTCATCACATCAGCCAATGAAACCTTGTTCTGGATTTTTGAAAGTAATCGATGTGACAAGGTTCGTCAGTACAATCGATGGAACAGAAGTTCCTACGGGGCCAGCTATAAGTTGTGGGATGGCTTTTGGATCAGATCTGGACGCAGCAGTGGTGTACCTGTTGAAGAGAAATCCGTGGATCCTCTGGGTTCTGCCAGGCTTGGAGTCTCTGATAAATTTCTTTATCTTTCAACAGACGTGGACAACTTCAAGATTCCAATCAAAAAACTTATCTCGCTGGAGAACTACACCAATGCCCTGGTGATCCATCAGGATCACAGCAAGTACCCTAGTTTCAATCTGTATACCAGCGAGGCGTTCTGGATTAAGCAGTTGGTAGTATGAGATAGTAGCGCTTAAGGCAAGGAGAGGAAAATGGATTCAAAGTTTGAAAATGTGACTATGGATAGTGATACCAGGCTTCTATCACAGGAAACTTTGAAAACAGGGGAATGGGACGCTCTGTTTCAAGCCTGTAAATGGGATGGAATTTATGGAGAAAGTCTGATTTATGTTCTGTCCGAAGTTGAGCATATGGGAGATGAGGAATTGAAGAAACTTGCTCTTGAGTCTGGCAGAGTCAAGAAGGTTAGTGAGTTTACGATTGGTCGGAATGATGAGACCGGCTACGTATTTATCAATTTCAATTTTAGTTGATATAAGGGTCAACAGTTTGTATTAAATGATTGAAGCTGCTTCAAGCGTTTAAGCAGCTTTGTTTTTTGCGTGGTTTTAAAGTTCCCGCTGATACCAGTGCAGATTGCCTTATCCAACATACCCCATACTTTACTTGCCATGACCGCCTCAAGAAATACTGATGTTACTCTCGAGAATCTGGTAAAGTTTCTGGTAGCTTGTGGAATAGCAATCGGAGTAGCAGCATCTGTAAATGCGTTGATCAGGTTGTTCGATGCTGAAACAGCAAAAGTTGTACCTGGCGGAGGTTATGTATTGGCTGGCTTGACGTACAAGCAGCTGACCATTCAGTTTGGTAACCTTGCAATCCAGTATTTTGTTGATGGAGAAAGAGCCTTGGAACATATCAGATTGCAGGCGGTTTTTTGGATCACTTTACCAGGTATTCAATCTAAGACCACGATAGTGACCATAGCGAAGTCACATACCTACCTGAAAATACTTAATTCATCATCGAACCATTTCTCTTGTTTCGTCGCGAACTTTCCCTGAAACCCGGCAAAGAGAGTGATGATGTACTTCCAGAGACAGTCGCCTGCACGTAGGTTATTGTAGTTAAAGTTCCAACTTTGATTGTCAGTATGGAAACAGACCCATTTCCAGTCCTTATCGACCACGCTTGCATAATCACTGGTTCGACCACCCATCACTCCGCCATAGACATGTCCACCGCCCAATGCCTGAGCAATAGCCACGTCATTGGGTGAATCCTTTTTGATATGAATCCCCCAGGGACCACAGTTCGGGTATTGGGTTGTCACCAGCAAGATGTCTTCATAGTCCGGTGCAAACTGCACTTTTCTGAAGCCATTTTGAAATGAATCGGGCAGGGGAAAGTTCTTAAGGATCACCCAGTCAAGATTTTTATCCAGAACAATCTCTCGTTTTGGTTCCTGGGAAAAGTCATTCAGGAACTCTCTGACGTAACCCAGATCTTCAATCAACAAATCTCTCTTTTGACTCATTTCAACCTCCCTAAATTGCTATCGCTTCCGATAAATCCAGATTATCCAGCACAATGGCTTTCTCTTCTCTTTCGTAAAAATTTTCCAGACTGATTGAATCGCCTGCTCCCAGTACAGAGGAGCAGTTGGGACAGTCCTTGCCCGGATAGTCCTCAATCAGGTCAAGTTCGGCACTGATCATATTCGGTGTGTTCAGATTGACTGAGTTCAGGTACTGATTCACTGCAAGGGGACGAAATTTTCCAAACAAATTGGCAAACTCCATCAAGAGCAAGCTCGAGACCATCATGTTCAGGGGATAGACCGAAGGTGATGGTCCTTCTTCTTCCATATCATTGTTGCTATCCAGATAGCCCTGCTTGCGCATCCCTTCCTGAAGTCCAGGATCGGCATAGCCTCTAAGTATGGACTCCCTGTCATAGTAATCAATCTGGCTGCAGTCCATACAGGCCGAAACACCGGGTAGAACAACACCCAGGCGATTTCCCAGCAAATCAATCTGTCCTGAACTATCCATTTCTATCACCGAAGCGGCATCCAGGTAGATTGCCCGATATTGCACAGCGACACGATTGATAAGAAATCTGGCCTTGTGATTGTCAAAGCAACCCAGGTAAAAATCACAGTTCTTGAATCTGGAGATTGCTTCTTCAGAGTGCACGGAAGCGGAAACGACCTCAACATCGATCACCGGGTTGTATGCCAGCAATAGCTCCTTGAGCACTTCAACCTTTGGCCTGGACACATCACTGAGTTTAGCTCCTTGCCAGCGATTCAGATTGCTGGACTCCAGATTGTCATCGTCTATAAGTACAATCTTTTTGCAACCCAGACGGACAATACCTTCGGCAATGATCGATCCAAGCCCTCCACAACCCAGAACTGCGACAGAAGAGCGTGAAATGGACTGCTGAAACTCTTCACCGAAAGCCAGGGTTTGCCTGTGCCATGCTTTACCAATCTCTGAAGCCGAGTTGTGAGAACGGTGTTTTTCAATAGTCATGCCATTGTCCAGGGAAGTTATGGTCTCAACCGTTTCAAACTTCCCGTCCTTTGTTACCAGACGACTGTCAAAGTCAGACTGACTGACAACTATTGAAGCAAAGCTGTGTTCTGCCTTTCGACAATGCTCGTTACGAACACTGTTAAGTTCACCATAAACATATTGAGCTTCAAGCTTGTCCTCACGATCATCCACACCCGAGAAACTCACTTTGGAGCTGGAGAAAGGATGGGAGTGACAATTAACCAGGCAGCTGTATTCGCTTTCGATGAATTGAGCATAAACTTCATTGACCAGTTCAGGCTCAACACAAATACTGGTTCCTGTTCTCTTCAAGGTGTCGTCATCCGGGCAGGAGTCGATAGCAATCAACTTGCCTGGCAAAATACAAACATTTCCGTAAGCATCTGTGGATTGATGACAGAACAGATAGGCCAGCTGTTCGTTAGCGTTTTGAAGTAGATGATCCCTCAGGCGCTGGTACATCCCCTTGGGGAATTTAATCTTATGATTTTTCATCCTCTTCTCACCGCCCTCTGATTGACAACAAGTGAACGAATTCCGTCCATGCTGCGTTTTTTCGCCTCTTCAGCTGTGATCACTTCGAAGCTACCGTCGTCGTTCTGGGCAATTGCCTGCTCACCACGCTGCAAGTGCTGGTCCACGGTGTCGTTCTTTTCTACCACAATTTCCTCGCCATTAATCTTGATTGGATTTGCCATTTTGTCCTCCTGTTAAATCCATTTTCACTTAATCGGGTTTCAGGTTTGAGATTTGGAAAAATTTATTGAAAAAAGTTTAAGAGCCAGGCAAAAAAGAGTGCCGGAATTGTCATGAATACACGCCAGAAAGCTGTTTGAAGGGTTCGGGGCAGTGAAATCTGTTCTGTCCTCGTTCGCCCGGCGAAGTAAATACTGAACAGTATCAATATCAGCCAGTGCAGGCTGAACAAGCCAAGATCCCTGACCATGAATAATGTCAGCGCAAAAAAGCCCAGTCCGTCCAGGTAGCTGATAAAGCAGTTCCTGTCTGATGCGCAGGCCACAAGGTAAACAGACAATAAAATCAGAAGGGAATAAAACAGGAGCCCTCTGCTCTCGTCTTCAGCGACCTCGTCACCAGATTCAGGAAGCGTTTCATTCACTTCAGATTCAGTGTCAACGCCAGGCTGTTCGAGTGAAAATGAGTTTGTTTCTTCTCTGTCGGGTTCAGTAGAAGAGACTTCAAGTTCAACCCTGTATAATTCCTCATAATAGCTGGTGGAAGAGGAGCTATTGATGGACTCACTGTCCACCTTCCCGGAAAGTTCTCTGTCAGACTGCTCTTCTTCAGTTTTACCGGAGTTCTGGTAAATTACTTCGTGCTCTTCCTCGTTCTCTTGATCTACCGGCACCTCGACTGCAAGATTATTCAGGGTCTGGAATTGCTCTTCTTCCAGCGTTCTCTCTTTATCCAGAGCAGCCAGAGCCTTTTTAGCCTGTGGATGTCCTTTATCCAGTGCTTCCTGATAAAGTGCTTCAGCTTTCCTGAAGCTTCTGGGCAACCCCAGACCATTGGCGTATAAAAAGCCAAGATTCATGATGGCTGAAACATCACCGAGATCTGCTGAGGCACGGAAATACTGCCTTGCCTTTTGATAGTCCCTCGAAACACCGTTTCCCTTGAGGTACAGGTAACCCAGGTTATTCATGGAAGAGGGGTGTTCGTTAGCAGCTGCCTGAGAAAAGTACTGTGCAGCCAATGATGGATTATTGGAGCGAAGTGCCTTGATGCCTGCATTGTGCAATTGCTGATTGGTATACCAGTATGCCAGGGAGCTGTTAGTTGCTATCAGCATCAGTAACAATATCACTCCAACATTTCTCATTTAGACCACCTCCATGGATTCGGGATTTGATTCACAGAATTTGGAAAGATTTTTTTAATCTGATAAATCTGAAAATAATTTTCCAAATCTCTGCAAGGGAATCCCTCAATGGTATGGAGGGTTTTATGGAAGACAAAATTTCAAATTTGCACAAAAGAGTATTGGAAGTATTTGAGCTTGATGATAGCGTCCCCGCAGAGGTTCGAGAAATTCTTGGAATCATTGAAAAGAAGGATGCCGATTGTGTTATCGGAACTGAGCAGGAACTGAGACATCTGCTACGTCTGGGGAGTTTTCTATTGAGAAGTTCCAGGGTGTTGTGGGACGAAGTCTACAGGAACCCTGCCGATGGAGGATTCGCAATCTATTCTCTCTACAGGGACTTGTATCGGTCGTATACACTAAAGGTTAGCGCTTTGATTCAAAGTTCCCGGGAGATCTTTTTTCACAATGTCGCAGCGGCCCTTGATCTGGATGAAGAAGAATTGCGCACACTTTTGTTTTACCTCTATGTGCATCACAGTTCTTCCATGAAACAGGTTTTTGAAAACGGGGTGGCCAGCGCTTCAGTTAGTAACCTGCTTGGACTTGAAGCGAATGAAATCCGTGAGTTTGAGTCAAATTCGATTAGGTTGAAAGACAAGGGATTGCTAAAATCCAAACCGGTTCATTTTTGTTATGAATTGAATCAGTATTATGCTGATTTACTTTCAGGTGTGGTCCTTGACAGCCTGCCTCTCCATGAAATCATGGACTTTCCTTCTCTTGAAAGTTTGACCGGCCTCGATTTGAGTCTGGATTTGGAGGAGGATTCGGGTTTGGAGGCAGTCGAGCAAGCTATGGATGACTCGGAGATTGAGGAAATCCTGGTAGACATTATCAGCGAACCTTCCGATTCTGAAGAAGTCAGCTCTACTACTGAAAATGAAGCCGGTAACACTTTAAGCTATGACAATCTCAACTATCTGAAGCTTCATGCCAAAACATTTGCACTGGCACTTCATATCTTTAAGAAGAAGACTTGCAGATACAATAACTCCAAAAGCGAGTGGGAAGAATTTCAGGTAGAGCTTCAGGATCACAAGGTGTTTGTTGAAAACTGGATGCGCGGGTTAGCTGAGAGCGGAGAGATTGAAAAGATACCTGTTGAGAAACTTGCCCTCAGACTGAAGATGAACGAGTTTGAAAAACTGACCCTTCTTTATTCTTTCTTTACCTCATTTCCCCGATTTTTGTCAGCAGAAGTCACGGGGCATGAAAATCTTGAGTCAGATTGCGATCTGGGCGTAAGCACATTGTTAAGTATCATCGGATACAAGCTTCAAAAACAATTGAAGTGTATGAAGTACCTGAAGCCTGGTTCAAGACTGAGAAAGCACCGTCTCGTACAGCTTGAATACCCTTACAGGAGCAACTCACTTCTGGAGGCAAATATCAAGGTGGATGCAAGGATCCAAAACCTGCTTCTTGGTGAATTGTGTGACTTTGAAGAAGTCATCCCGGGAGCTGAGCTTTACAAACCTTCAGTTGATATGGAAGGCGTTGTTCTACCCAAACATCAGATTGAAGAGTTGAAGACCCTGGTCAGCAGTCACCGAAACTGGATCAGAGCCAGGCGGAACTTTCAGAGCGAACGGACTGATCAAAATTATGGCAATGCGACCATACTTCTTATGCAGGGAAGTTCAGGCACGGGAAAGACCATGCTTGCAAATGCTCTGGCAAGTCATCTGGGTAAACGTATGCTTCTGGTGGATTACCGAAAGCGTGAAAAGGAAGGTTACAGAGATCTCTTCAGGGAAGCTAATCTGAGTGATGCGGTTTTGTTCTTTGATGAATGTCACGCCATCTTTGATAAGTATAATCTGCGTGAGGAGGAACTTCTTGTAGAACTGGAAAGGTTTGATGGGATTGTTATTCTGGCAACGAACCGCTCACTCAGGCTATCAGAAGCCTTTCAGAGAAGAATTACCAGGGTAGTTGAGATTCTTGAACCTGGAAAGGTACAGCGAAAGCGCATCTGGGAAAGCATGATTCCACAAAACGTGCAACTGGACAAAGATGTAGATCTCGATGCTTTGGCAAGGGATTTCGAACTTACCGGTGGACGCATTCAAAATGCTGTCCAGAATACACTGATGAATTCAATTGATAACAAAACCTTGAAAGTAAAGGCTCTTAAAATGGCAGATCTGGTCGCCTCTGCGAAGGAGCAATTGATCAACTATAGCGATGAAGAGAAGGCCTTTGAGTCGGTAAAGCTGGGAATGGATCAGATTGTTCTGGATCAGGAACTGCAAAAATCAATTGATGATATTCTTGCCTATGAAAAGTCCCGCAAAACGATAGCACAGTGGAACCCTGGAAGTCATTTCAGTGTAGGTACGGGTCAGATTGTTTTGTTTCACGGGCCACCGGGAACGGGCAAGACCTCCACAGCGCACGCTCTGGCATACCAGCTTGGACGTCCTCTCAAAATCGTGAATTTTGAAAATCTTGTTAGCAAATACGTTGGCGACACCGCCAAGAACATAGAGCAGGTGTTTCGCATGGCCAAAGCCAATCGACAGGTGCTGTTGATCGATGAAGCTGACGCTGTGTTGTCGAACAGAACCTCCGTCCAAAGCTCTACTGATCGCTATGCAAATCTTGACGTGAACGTACTACTGAAAGCTCTTGAGAATTTCGATGGTTTGGCTATATTGACAAGTAATCTGGCAGACAACCTGGACGCCGCGATAAACAGGCGACTCCGCTACACTCTGGAGTTCAAAAGACCAATGCAAACAGAACGTGAAGCCCTGTGGAAACTACTGATTCCACAAGCTGTTCCCAGTCGCAGGATTGACTTTAAGAAGCTGGCAGAGTTTGATCTCTCCGGCGCTCAAATCAAACAAATCATGCAACGGGTGCTGGTTCAGCTTGCGCAGGAAATAGAAGAGAAGCCCAATGCCAAATTGGATACAGCCAGACTGGTGAAGGTCAGTCGGGACTATCTTCGCGAACAGCACGGAGGAGAAAGGCAAATTGGATTTCTAAGTATTGCGGCTGGTTGAGAACCCGGAATCCAGGGCAACTTGGTTGTTTTGTTTCAAGCATGCCTCAACAACAGCTCTCAAGCCGGCCATGAGAGCTTTGTTGAGGGTATAACCTTTTTCACAAAACGGGTCTTCGTAACGTCGGACTGCTTTTCTTCCGGTTACCCTTCCCAGTTGCTTCCTTTGAGTTTTTTCGAGTTTTGTGTCATAAGTACTGAAAGTAGCTTCAAAAGGATCAAAATCTTTAAAGCTGAAAGTGAAATGGACTGGTTTCATTGAAGCTGCTCGTAACAGGAATGAACAACTACAGGGAAAGCCGGATGGATAGAACCTTTGCTCCTGGTGCTCCAGCGTCAAATCCACCGAGTTGTCTGTCAGGATTGTTTTGAAAACCTCACCGAGACCAAGGTTTTGAGCAATCATTGCCAACCCGAGAAGTCTGAATTCCTTCAGGCAGCTAAAGTAGTGAATAGAATCACCATTTCTCTCCAGGGTACTGAAGGTATCTGAGAGCATTTGCTTCAATACACTCTGCTGTTTTGTGGAATTTATGAGGTCCCGAAGGATCATCAAAAAATGCAGTTGAACCAGATTTGGGTAGTCGATAAAGGAAAGCTTCAGTCCAGCGCGATTAAGCAGGGCACAATTTATCAGGTCCACAGGGTTAAAGTAATTATCATCCAGTAATTCACGAGCACTCTTGCGAACCTTTATGTCGTAAAACTCTTCTCGCAAGAGATTGAGGAAGTTGTCAGGAAGAAGGAGCTGAACAATTGTTGGATTAAAGTCTCGCATGTCGAGATCCTGGGGATCGTGGATAATAATCCAGCGTATCTTACAATGCTTTGAAAGTTTTGGGTTTTGCTGTTTGATCCAGTTTTCCACAAGTGATTCAGCGGTATTGTGGCTATCGCTTTGAATCACCAGGTTCACTGAAATGCAGCCTTCTCCAGATAAAGTAGCCTCCAGTCGCCTGGAAAGGTCTTCTGTACAATGTCTCTCGTTGAAAGGTGGAATGAACAGCCAGTTTTGAATGATGAGAGGTTTAAACTCCTGTTCTAGATTGAGGCTATTCGATTGAACTACAGGTTCATGTTGTGTCTGTAAACAGGAACCATTGGTCACAACGAGGCTGTTCAGCCGCTCAAACAGGCTTCTGACTCTTTCTATTCCCTGGCTTTGCGAGGAGATATAGAGTCTTTTGCAGTTAATTTTCTCAGCAGATTTCGTTGTATTTGTGGAACAGTTTTGTTGATTTCCAAACAAATCAAGACCCATAGCTGAGTAGTACTGCTTGCTGACTTTCGTTGGTAGCCTTTCACAGGGTTGCGGAACGGGTTGCCCTTCATGACGAACGAGCAACTGAAAGTCCAGAAACGAAAGAAAATCCTTGAGGTACACCCGGGGGTTTAACTCTCCACTGTAAATCTTGCCTCGAAATATATGATCCCAGGCGGCTTCAAACTTTCTCTGCGGATTGTTTGAGTCGAGAAAAGGTGCGTATAGCTCTTTAAGCTTGACCATCACTCTAAAGTACAACTGCTCCCATGTCAGCTCTGTCACTCCAAAAACATGGTTAACATTCCACAATTGATCCAGCATTAAGCGTGTGAAATCATCTGCCAGATAAACGGGAAGTTTACTGCTGTAAAATGTGGCGGCACAGAAATTTGCGCTGCTTTGGTCCTGAAGCAGCTTTTGTGCATACTCTTTCGCAAGGCCAATCCGACTTGTATGAGTGGAACAATTGTTCAGGCACAGCATCCCAGAACACATTGCAAGCTCACGGAAGTTTAGTGACTGCAGCTCCTGATTTTCCATTGACGAAAGGTTTAATTCACTTCCATGAACCTGGTGAAAATAGATGTTACAATCAGAGGGTCTATTGTTCAGTATTTCTTTACTGCATAAGCGGATCAAACCATTATTGGGATGGTAGTAATCCTTATGAAACACCGAACCGGGTTTTAAAATGTTGGCATCCCTGTTTTCAGGTATATAGGCTCCTATCTTGAGTGTTTTCTGTTCCTTCCTGAAACTGGGCACGTTATCATTGACTTTACTGATAAAGCTTGTACCCTGACTTCTGAAAAAGGCTGAGGATGACTTCAAAAAGCCAAGTAAAACTCTGTATTTATCGATCTTTGGAGATGAGTTATAGTAGCTGGAACCAAGGACACCGATGAGCTCTCGAACATACGGGTAGTCATTCTTTGAAATTGCTTTGTCGAGCCTGTCAGGCATATCGGCTCCCCATAAGACTTCGAAGAAAATCGGCGGACAGTACCAGGTCTCCCTGAGTTAACTCCGTTAGTCTGGCCAGGACCGGTTTGATAATAGATTCTTTGGGTGAATCATAAATATGGTGCAATTGAAGACAAAAACAAATCAATTCTTTCTCTGCTTCCTGTATTTTGCGGTTCAGTCTGCGATCCATATTCAGAGTGCAGATTGTCAGCAGATTTTCTCTGAAAACGGGCTTTTCCAGGCCAATCAACTCTTTCAAGGACCTTAATAGCCTGGCATGTTTAGTCATTGAAAAAAACAGGATTGAAAACCAGGGAAAAACATTCGAATCATCAACCGGAAGCTTCACCGCTCCCTTGATCAGCGAAGGATTTCGAAGTAAAGGAAGAAGCTGGTCCAGATGCAGGAAGTAGTTCAATCTCTTTCTGGCAAGACTCTCCAGAAGTGTGACCATGTCATAGGGGTCACTCGAAGTTTTAAAGATGAAAGGGCACAGATCCTTGATGATGGAACTGCGCTGTCTTGCCGTTGCTCTTGTGGCGTGAGGCAGCAGCTTGTCCCAGTCCAAAGCTTGTCCGGGCTGCCTCCCTATTGTTGATCTTTCGTCTTTTTCGGGATTTTCCAGTAATCTTCGGTAACGGTAGAACTCCTTGATGGAACGCAAGTCATAGCGAAGTTGTGCAATCTTTGCCCAGAAATTCATTTGACCCTGATTGTACTTTACTTGGACTGACTTCTTTTTTTGAGTAGCTCGGAGAACTAGCAAAATCAAGTGAAACTGATTATCGCTAAATCCGGCTAGGCGGGTTACCGAATCAATCTGCTGGATGTAGAAACAGATTTTCCTGTCTTCGAGATACCTTTTTAACGGACGCAAAATGGTGGTGATCTGCTCAGCAGAAAGACTTTCAAAGCTCTGGGGATCAGTCTGCTGACTTCCAGATTCCAATTTACCCGGGAGATCAACTACAAAATTGACGATTTCGTTAAATTCAATTTGTTCCAAATTCTCAGAGAAGTATTCGCAGGAGCTCTTGAAAATAGAAAGCGTAGTTGAATAAAGATTCGGTTCCATGGGATTATTCTACTACTTCGTAGAAAGGGGAAAAATGGCTGATTTGAACAAGTTCATAAATTTATTTGAGAGATTTCCAGAGCATAGTCAGATGCATCATTTTTTGTCGCTGTTGAGGCGAGACAATGTAAGCTTTCCAAATCACAGGTGTTTTGATCATCTTCAAAATCCTGAACGCTGCTCGCTGTATCTGGAAAGATGGCTGAAGGTTCAATTGGGGGAACTGTCCAGAACAGACCTGATGCTGCATAAAGAGCTGGAGGAATTATTGACGTACAAGCCTGAAAGGTTAAAGGAAGTTTTCAGTTCATGGTTTCCTGTCGCCCGGGTTAAGCATTTGTCAAAATCAGTCTTTTGTCATACAAAGATTTCAACATTGGATGTGCTCTACTTCTTTGTTGGGGATGCAAATTTGAAGTGGCCACTTGAAGATTATCTCATTGCAGCCAATGGACCAGGCCTTTTGCGGTACTGGAATCTGGAGGGAAGATTTAGCGTAGACCAGATTCAGCAGCTCTGGCGAATTGGTTTGAATAATTATAACCACGCAAGAGTAATCGAGGTTCCGGTGGATGACGAAACTGATCTGGACAGTAATTTTCAGTGGGAGCTCCAGCATCTTTTAAATACCAGAGGGCGTCATGGTGTTGGAAAAATTTCCGGACCGGAAATCAGAGTGGCACGAAAGCTATTGAGTGCACTTGATTATGTTTTTGAGAGGTCCGAGAAACGTCAGCGAGACTTTTCAGGCCCTGGCGACCGGGGATTGGCTTCCTTGGAAAATTGCATTCATAAAGTGACTGATTTGTTGTTCCAGGAAATGGAAAAAGAGAAAAAGGACAGGGGACTTGAAGTCCATGCACATGACTTTCAGGAAACTCAGGATTACTTTGTTGCTGTCAATAGTCTGGACTACCTGGCTCGCATGGGTGGCGAGGACGGGAACATACTCTCTGTACGCACACTGGTTAGTTTTTTGGTGTATTTTCGAAAAAATGAAGACGCCGGTGCTCAAAGAGCTGCCAATGAAATCCATTCAAAAGACTCCATCTCTACACTTTTTCTTTCCCATACATTGAATTACGCCCACAAGCTTTTAAAATCCCGAAACTGGAGACACTCTTCAGTTTTAAATGACTACAATAGATTGACAGAAAAAATAGTCAGGGAACAGATGGGATTCCTTCGGGAGAATTATGAAAAGTTACCTGACGATCAATTGAATTTGTTTTATGAAAAAAAGGCCTTTTCAGCTGCTCTGGGTTTGAAGAAAAGCTACGATGGTAAATGGCGAGAGCTGCATAGTTCCTTTCCGATGATCTTTTTTGGTCGCGAGTCTTTATTTTCCTTTGATGATGCTCAGCCTGAAGAATTAAACAGAATTTCCGTTATTCGCAGCTTTCAGCTCATTTTTTTCCTTGAGTTTGTGAAGCATTACTGGATGCTGTTCTACCAGTCCATGGCCTGGTCCAGACTTTTCGGATGTGAAATGATCCAGTCAGCCACCAATGAATCTTACCTGAATCAGATGAAAAGCGAATCATTTGGTGCAACCGTCAATGAGTTTGAACAAAATATTTTTTCCAAATCTTCCCGGAAGGACTGCGTAAGGGTAAGCCTCGATGAGGTAAAGAGTGTACTGCCTAAACTCTACCAGGCTCGCAAAGCTTCCTTTCGTGTTCTATCCCGAACATTCAGGGAAGCTGTTGACGAGATTACTGAAGGAGTTTTGGCAGAAGGAGCAGAATCATGAATGACAGCACATTAATCGAAACATCAACTTTGCCTGAACTCGCTGACTGGGAAGCTCTGCTTGGTAGAAACCCACTTTTATTATTGGTCAACTACACAATAGAAGATAATCTGATATCTCCAGGTATTCTTTATACGATCTTTGAAAGCCTGGGACGGCGCTCTCCAGATTGCTTTAAAGGGGACTCCTCCCTGGCTATTGAGAAGTGGCTTCGTCAAATTTATCAGACCTTGAATCAGGACCCGGACGCTGAAGACGATGAATCCGGACGGGGAAACAGCCCAAAGCTGAATTTTGAGGAGTTTCAGCAGGAATGTATGCAGCGCTTAAAGAATTTCCTGATTGAATATGACGAATTCAGCAATCATGAACATAGTAGTACGATTGTGAGATTTCTTTTAAATCAAGGCACCGTCTTTGATCCACTCGAAGATTTCCCGTTACATGTTCTGGACTCGATGACCATTGAATCCGTTTTGTTACCAAAATTGAAGGCATCAGCAAGAAACCGTTTTCATTACTGGGTTTTTCACCCTGATGCCAGACGAGAAGGAATCAGCACTGAAGAAATCGCGTTCTTGTTGTATCACAGTCCTGTAGACTGGTTGACTGAAGTTGGCCCCAAAGAGTTGCGCACTGTAGCAAGGCAGGTGAAATCGTTTGTTCCAGATTGGGCAGGGTGTTCATTTTACAAGCCGCTGGTCACGTTACTTGAGCGAAAGTCAGCTTTGGAGATTGAAGAAGATGACGCCAAGCAGGAAAGTCGTGTTGAACTGGCCGGATTTTTACCGCTGGTAAGCTACCCTGAAAGCAGGCCCGCCGTTCTTGATATTCCAGATCATAGAGGTGCTACTCATATCAGAGACCTCCAGATTTTGAAAACAGCTCACTTGCAACTGGAATTGAGTTTGTTTAAAAGCAGGGATGGACGGACTCTTCTTCGTATTGAGCTGTATTCTGACAAGGAACACTTTGAATTGAAGAAGTTTAAGCCATTACAACCATCCATAAGATTTTTAACACCATTTGATGTACCGACAGCCTGGGTAGAGATTGAAGACAAGCAACCAGTTTATATAGACATAAGATACAAGCTTGGTATCTATGACAATGCCCAAATTTTAATGATCAGCCTCGAAGAATAGTTTTCCAAATCTCCCTGTTCCATCCCCGTTACTTGAGGGGAAAAAACAAGGAGAGTGATGAAAAACTTTTTTGATGAGCAACTCAAGGACATACACGAAGTTATTGATGGAGAGGATGGAAGTTTTCCTAACAGGTTGAATGCTGCGCGGGGAAAGTGTGAGTTACTCAGGAAACAGACAGGGAAACCTTCTGATCTGGATGAGGCACGATTGATCAGAGAGCTGAACCTGTTAAGCGAAGGTAAACAAAAGCTGCAATTGATAAGAGCCTATGATCATCTCATAAATCCCTGTAATGAAGTTTTTGTTTTCTGGATGGAACAGAACATGAACCAATTTCTGGAGGACAGGTACTTCAGGGACTTATATTCTCGATTGATTGGCGGTCCAAAAGCCTTTTCCGGCAAATCGGAACCTGCTAAGACCGATGCGTTCCATGAGCTGAGTCGATTGGGAAAGATCAGATTTATAAATGATAGGCAATGTACAAAAAGTCAGTTGATTGCAATTTTTGAAGGCGAAGAAGACAGCTGGGTAATGTCACAGCTGGTGAAGATTCTTCCATTGAGGTTTCCCGGAAATGAAGCCTTTTTTAAAATCAGTAAATGTCTTGATCATGAGGATGAACGGGTCAGGGCAAACACTGTAGAAGCGCTGACGGGGCTGGCGGTCTCGGGATGGCGGGCTGCCGACATCGAGAAGTTGCTTGCTCCGATGATACGGGATCAAAGCACGCGGGTACGAATAGCATATTTTCGCTATCTTTATCAGGTAGATGACAACAGAGTATTACAACTTTTAATCGATGAACTGGAGAAGGTAGAGACCATTTCCGACTTGCGATCCGTCGCATGGGCTATCAAGGCGGTGGAGCTTGAGGTGGAAACAGCTGAGAGCTTTGAGCGCAAGAAGAGAGAATTGGGAAGACGTTTAGACAGCAGGGAACTTGAAGGAATCTGCCTGGTTAAGTCCAGGGTATTTGCAGCTTCTGGAAACTCCATGCGAAAGCAAGGATGTAAGGCTGCAGAACCGCGAAGAGGCGGTAAAATTAAAGCTTTGGAAATCTGGAGTTGTATCACAGAGTATACATTTGCCAGGATTGCCAGCTTTAAGAAGAATATGTGGAGAATGCTGGAAGGAGCAGGAAAAAAATGCAAAACAATCATAAAGCTCAAGTAAGTTATCAAGTTGTCATGTCCCGACAGAGCATGGAATACTGGGAACATTATTTCTCAAGGCTTTTGGTGGACCCATGCCTGGCCGGTAAAAAGCTCGGAAAGGCCTTGTCGGCGTCAAACACCGCTCAATCAGCGAAATCCGGATCATTAAAAGTCCTTGAAGAACTTTTCAATACAAAGCCGCCGAGGTGTTTTGCAGAATCAGAAGTTAAAGGTGATGGATCGGACTGGTCGGGTAGCGAGCTTAAAATTCTGGGAGACATGGCAGTGATTTGTCCTGTTACGGTTTATGACAACGGCTGGCATCATGACCCGATGATTCATGAGTACCCTTTTTCAGCTCATCTGGTTTTTGTTGCAGGTGCCTTGCTGCGAAGTTGTCATGGTGATGGCGTCGATGCCGAGGAGTTGGTTAAGGAGGATCGCGTCGACTTTCAGGCTTATTGTACTCTCTACGAAAGAAGGCTGTATCCTTCCTTGTTCGAAATTAATGAAAAATGCAGACAAATGAGTAAAAAAGCGCTTGTAAGTATACCATCAATCGGGTGCGGTCAATTTGCAGGGCGATTCAGGTCCGGGCTGACGAGCACCTTTGAGGAGATGTTGAAGCAGCTGCTGGAGAAAGTTCAAGGCGAGCTGAGCCATATCAAATATGTTTATTACAATCCCTGGACATCAAACGAATCCTGTGATGTAGGATTTGAGCACACGACGCTTTTGGTGAGAGGTTCGAACAGACATCGAACAAACGCAGTCGGTCAGCTTGCCAGTCCATCAGAAATTTTGGGATTTACAGATAAGGATGAACTGGAACTGTACAGCTTTGTGGCCTGGGATCATGTTTCCTGGCCCGGAAATGATTTCTATGCGATGGACCGTTGTACTGATGACGGTGTCAAGGCCGCTGCCACATCGCTGATGACAGAAATGACTGGAATCGAGGGTTGCTACGATAGCGAGGACAATATCTACAAGCCTTGCGGCACTGACGAGAGCTGGGAACAACTCGTCCTGGCAAACAACTTGAGACTTGTACTGAACTCTCGAAACCTCAAGATTCACCAGCATCATCGGGAATGAGGCAGTTTTTCATATAACCAGAGCATAACATTATTCAGTATCCCTGAATTTGAACTATCAGTTGGAAAGCTGAGAATTTGAGGAATTTGAGAATTGAATTCTCTCTGACTTTTCCAATATCCTGTAGTGGATTTGAGAGAGGGAAGCCAGATGCCCATTATACCGGATTTGCACCCTGATGAAATTGAAAACCCGGCCGAAAGAAAGGTCTATCGTGCTTTGAGCGCAATTTCTGATGACTGGATGGTTTTTTATTCACTGGAAACACTGACACGTTCATCCAAGGGCGGTTTCAAGCTTGGAGAACTTGATTTTGTAATTGTGGTTCCCGAGTTGGGAATGCTTGTTCTGGAAGTGAAGGGTGGTTCCCTGCGCTGCAATCAGGGCCACTGGTTTCAAGGAGATCGCAAGATGGATACAGGCCCCTTTGCTCAGGCACGTAAGAATCGATTCAAACTGGAAGGTGCCATCAGACGAATTATGGGTGAAGATTGTCTATTGCGCTTTCCAATTGCTTATGGAGTTTGCTGTCCTGATACAGTCAACAAACCGAAGAGCTTTGGTACGGAAGGCAGTCCCTCTTTGTTTCTTACCGCTGATGAAACCAGATACATCAGTGAGTACATTCCGGGTATGATCCAAGAGTTTTTAAATGAAGACTCTCGTGTTAATAACTCGGATTTGATCGATGCAGCAGTTGCATTGCAACCTGGTTTCTCATTGGAAGTACCCTTGCAGACCAGCATCGAACTGATCAAAGCGAAACGCTTTCGATTTGCTGCGAATCAGTTGGGCCTTCTTAATTTTCTTCAAGCACAAAATAACGCTGTCATCGAGGGTGGACCCGGTACAGGTAAGACCATCCTGGCCGTTAACAAAGCCAGGTCTCTTGCTGGAGAAGGGAAAAAAGTACTGCTTCTTTGCTATAACAAAGCTCTTGGTAAGTTGCTTCGACAGGAAACCGCAGAGGAAACTGATTTCATTACTGCCACCAACTATCACGAACTTGCCTGGAGAATGGTAGAAGAAAGGGATCCTGACTTGCAGGTGGGTTCCGGTTCCGAGTTTTGGGTAGAAGCCTTGCCATCTCGCTTTGCACAGATCCTTCGTGAGGGTAATGTTCAATGGGATGCCTTGATAGTCGATGAAGCTCAGGACTTTCGTATGGAGTACTGGGATTCGATGAAACCTGTGATAGAAAATCTGGATACAATTTACATATTTACTGACAGCGATCAAAACATCTATTCCACAAGAGAGTTGTATCCGATTCAGGGACCTGTTTTCAAACTGGATATGAATTATAGAAATACCAAATCAATTGCCAGCTATCTGGATCGCATAACAGGCGAAACCTCCAGTGTGAATCCGGATGTAGAACAAGGTCCCGCAGCGGAGGAAGTGCATTGCAGTTCCGGGGAAGAAGTTCTGGAAGCTGTAGAAGAAGTTCTAAACATGCTCTTGGACGATGAGCAGCTCAAAGCAAATCAAGTAGTTTTGTTGGGTGGCCACAGAATGAAAAATACAAGTCTTGACAGTGAGGATTTGAGATTGGGCAGGCATCGAATCTGCATGGGAGATGCCGAAGTCGAAGGAGCCGTTCCGTACTACAGTTATATGGCATACAAGGGTTGTGAAGCCGAAGTGGTTGTCTGCATAGATGTAAACTTTGAAAATCCCCGTTGGAACAAACAGGGACTTTACATTGCCTGCTCCCGTGCACGGACCCAGCTATGGATGGTATTTCTTGAAAGCAATTGATCACAGGATATTAAAAACCGGATAGATGGGGGAGTAAGGGTAGGTTTTGTATTGTTCCTTTCCTGCCTTGACCACATTCTTGTTGATGCCTGGCTGCCTGTTAATATTGTAGATAAAGGCCAGGGATTCTGAATCCAGACTGCTCAGGATAGTTTCTGCAAAAAGTACAATCGGATAACCCTTGAAGTTCATATCCAGAGGATTGACTATCCAGAACGAGTCATGCTGTTTTCTAATGTGTGGAACCATAGCTGAAGCCTGAGAAAGGGTTGGAAGGCAAAAGCAGTACTCATCGCTCTGTTTGTAGATCTCCTTCAAATTGTAAGCAAACTGCTTTGGACTGTAATAACCCAGATAGTTTTGAAAGACACCACCATCATAACGGGCAAGTGGTGTCTCAGAGGCGTAGAACGGTCTGGGTTCGGTTGTATCCTCTTTTGAAAAATCAAGGTCGGGTGAGAGTAGTTTGCAGCGATACCCGTGGATAGTCTTTTCTCTTTCAAGAATGTTGCCTGAGCTGAGATCAATCCATTCGTCCTGAGCCTGTGCATAGTAGAATCTGGATGTTGGTGCCAGGTCGCCGAGCTCAATCGAGCATGTAACGTTTCCGGTTTTGTCAATGGCCTGATACTCATCGAGCATCAGTCGTAAAGTAACCAGTGGAAAATAACTCAGTATTTCAGGATCTTCAAAATCCTGTTTGATGCACTTTTTATAAGTGGCCAGGTCCTTTTGAATTTCCTTTATTCTGTTTGCAAGTTTTGTCAGACCCTTTTTGAGTTGTCTTTGTTTGTGTACCAGATCAGAGTTCATCTTTGACCAGGGACTTTTTCTATACATATACAACCGCCTTTCACAGAACAGGTGATAAAAATTGATGAATTGGAAAAATAATTTTCCAATTTCCTGCCGTTGAACCCCAATTGTTGTCAAGGGAGACAATAATGAGACGACGCCGAAGGAGACTGAAGATGAGAGAACTTAGAGAGCAATCAAACCTGATCAAAAAAGTAGCTGATGCAACAACCGCTTCCTTTTTGGGTGCTACAGATCTGAAGATGCGAAGTTTTATGGTTTCATTATTGGAAAAAAGTCCCTCCATTCCAAACCTTGTCTTTTGTATCGGAGCCCTCAATGATTTTGAAGTGCGACTGATGATTGAAAAGCTGGCATCTGGTGCAGAGGATTTATTTTTAAGTGATTTTCGGGGGTCTATCTACAGCAAAGATAGTTTACAGAAAGAGATCTATCAGTTTTTGGCGAGAGAGGACAGCGGGGTAACCATTGAGAGTTTTCTGGAAGCGACCAGACCCTACTTGTTTTGTAATCATGAAGACGCTCTTCGAAGATTGTCTGAGTTCGAGGACAGGCTTGAAACACTGCAGGAGATGATGGAGCTCAGCCGTGATGAAGTTCAATTGCTTGCTTTCCTCCATTGTGTCAATTCCATGGATGAATTCAAGGAAAAATACAATACTTTGATGACATTTCAGCGTCTGGAAGCGACCAGTGCAGCACTCGATGTACCGGCGAAACAGCTGATGGATATGACCATGCCTGAATCCAGGCTTCGCAAGTGTGGTCTGATAGAGCAACAGCCATTTATAGGTGATGTCTACAGGGACATTTTGTCAGAGCAGGTCAGTCTTTTTCTGGAAGGTTTGAGTGAAAGTCCCATCAAGAAGGAATGCAATTTTTATGATGATTCCAAAGCTATTCCTCTCAAAAAGTTTGATATCAATGCGAACAGTCTCTCTGTTCTTCAAAAAGTCCTGAAATCGAAGCGGCCTGTTAACATCCTGTTATATGGAGAACCTGGCACTGGAAAGACGGAACTGGCCAAATCTCTGGCAGCATCCTTATCCAAAAAGCTGATGCGAACCGGTTACGGAATTACAAACACCAGGGACTTTCCTCTGTATTTGCAGGTAGCCTGTGTAACCTCAACGGAGGATGATATTTTACTGGTTGATGAAGCGGACTGTCTTTTGAATACATGGAATTTTCAGTCAAGGGGAGTTCTTCATGCAGACAAGAGTTGGTTAAACTATTTTCTTGAGAGTCATGATCGTACGATTATCTGGATCAGCAATCACGTAGATGGTATGGAAAAGTCAGTTCGCAGGCGTTTTGACTACTGCCTTGGCATGAAGAAAGTGGATTCAAGCCTGCGCCAGAAAATATGGAAGAGAACTGTCCGGGAGCTTGAGCTTGAGGATGTTTTTAAACCAGGCTTTGTGAGGAAAATATCGAATCAGTATCCTGTAAATATAGCGGGGATCACATCAGCTGCAAGTCTGATTAAAGAGGTTCGGGAAGCAGGTCAGGATTGTACAACTTCAGATGTGGAAGAGATCCTGAAAAACCGGGTAGGATTACTCGAAGGCGAACCAGACCAAAAATTCGATTCTCAGAGCAAGTGTCTGGTAGGGGCTATTCATTCCAGCCCGAATGCACAGGATGTACTTTCGAGTCTGGGCAGAATAGAAAGACAAGACGTAAGAGCGAGTGGAATTGCTTTGCTCTTTCATGGCGCACCGGGAACGGGTAAGTCGGAGCTGGCTCACTATCTGGCGGGAAAATTGAAGAAACCTCTGATTCAGAAGTATGCCTCAGACATTCTCTCTAAATTTGTTGGTAGTACTGAGGAGAACATTGCAAGGGCCTTTCGTGAAGCGAGGGATTGTAATGGCATCCTTCTACTGGATGAGGTGGATTCAATTCTCAGCAGTAGAAGCTCAGCCCGGCAAAACTGGGAGAGAACCCAGGTGAACGAACTTCTGCATCAACTGGAACGCTACCCGGGAATCGTGATTTGCACAACCAATGATCTGGATGTACTGGATAGGGCAGCCATGCGAAGGTTTGCGCTGAAGGTGCGTTTTAAAGATTCCTTGCCGAAAGATCGGGAGGCATTGTTTCGCCACTTCTTTAATCCGAGATCTGTCCGTTGCACCAGGGTTGTTCGAGAAGAGCTTTCCAGAATGAATGGGCTCAGGCCCGGGGATTTCGCTGCAGTCAGTACACGCCTTTGTCTAAAGGAGGGTCTGAATGCCAATGAAGTTTTGAATGAACTTCAATCGGAACTGGATTACAGAAGTGAAAACAAAAAAGTGACAGGATTTTTAAAGTAGTCAACGGATTAAATGTGACGGACTTTACAAGGCTTCATTTTTAAAGAGCGAGGACATGAGATTATGTGGGAAGAAACTTGTAACAGTTGCTCGGGCAGCGGCACAGAAATCTGTAGTTTGTGTTATGACAGTGGTCATCAACAATGTCCTGGGTGTACTGGCAGCGGCAGAGTGGATTATGAAAACTGCACGAACTGTTCCTGTGCGGGGGAAGTCAGCTGTTTCAGTTTTGGCGGATCTGGTTTGAGTTGATTGGGTTATCTGTTCCCTAAAGGTATTGGGGAATAAAAAGACAGAAACCGGGCTTTCTCATATTGTGAAATAAGCTATGCAGGTGAATCTTTCCAGCGGCTTTGCTATACTTTCACTGACTCAAAGTCAGGCTAATTGAAAACAGAACAGGTTTGTCAGATTTGCAGCATCAAACCATGCGTTATGTAGGTTTCTACGAGATATTGCTGAGTTTTGTCAGGTTTGCGCCAACCTCCAGGCGACGCCGGAAACCCGCATAACTTCGTTGAGGTTGGCGATCCCTTTGTCAGAGCAGATCTTCGGCGTTTTTCATACAAAAATCACTTGATTTTTGGGTGCCGACTAAGCTATCTTGAGGGGGGTTGGCGATTTTGGGGTCTGGAGGCCGCTTGTAGAGCGGATCGCGAAAGGCAGGGTTGCACAGTGCATTTTCCCCGAAGGGGATTGAGACGTCCATGTCCCCGATGTAGCTCAGCCCCCTCTCCGGTTGCACAGTGCATTTTCCCCGAAGGGGATTGAGACTCATCTTCTTCAAGATCGTCATCATCTTCAAGATCGTCGTTGCACAGTGCATTTTCTCCGAAGGGGATTGAGACATTGAACCTCTATTGTTACATTCAAGGCCAATCTTGGCGTTGCACAGTGCATTTCCCCCGAAGGGGATTGAGACTGACGTTCCTTGTTAATCTGGTAGGTGGCATCACTTACCGTTGCACAGTGCATTTTCCCCGAAGGGGATTGAGACATCATCGTCTTCATCGTCGCCGAGATCATCTTCGTCGTTGCACAGTGCATTTTCCCCGAAGGGGATTGAGACGCTAGAAGAGAAATTATTTCCATTGCAGTTTCATCTAGGTTGCACAGTGCATTTTTCCCGAAGGGGATTGCCTGGACCTGACTTACTGTTTGCACTGGGCTCCAAAATCAGATTAGACTCGGAGTTGCTGCTATGAACGCCGTTAAACCTAAAATACTCAACATCCATGGCTTTGATTCCCATGGAGACAATTCAAAAAAGAGATGGTTGGAAAAGCAATTCCCTGGGTGGTTTTTATGGCTGGCATCTAAGTCAGGTCTTTGAAACCCCGGCCATCCTCTTGAACCCGGCCCTGAGTGCTTTTTATGATCTCATTCCCAGATTGGGAAATGGAGTAAATCCCAAAACTGGTCTGAGCTATCATTTTTGTGATGAGGATTTGAATCACCTTGCAAAGATGTTTGCCAGGGTGTACCCAGCGGACTACCCTTACTTCAAAATATTTCTATCAAACAGGGATGAAGTGCTGCCTTTTCACTACCTTCAGGATGTGTATAAGAATCACATTACCCTGGATGATTATGGCTCTCACCGGTTTGAGAAATTAGAGCTAATCCTGGAGCCGGTCAAGAGCATTCTTCAGAACAAGGAGAATATCTTCAATTTCTGACCTATCAGATGAGTAGCTGTGTTCTTCCACAAGCTTGCCTCTACTGTTGAATTCCTGATAGATAATGGGCATGACACTGTCACGTTTGTAGATAACATGATTTCCCACTGAAATGCCTCTATGAAAGTGGCCAATGAAGAGCAGGTTATCAGCCGGACTTCCATCGAAGATAGCTATTCTGGCAACATCAAGACCGCTCCAAACCTTTTTGCTGATAATCAGGTTGGGATGATCCTTGTGGAACCGAAGGCTATCAGGTAAATGCCCTGCGAGTGAGTTACATACGACACTATCATCATGAGAACAGTTGTAATTGTTATTCATTTCAGTGTTCACGAATATGCTTCCAAATTCTCCAGATGTAAATCTTGGGCGATATCAGTTTTGTTGACTGAGCCCCCCGGTTGTCAGACCGTTTCTACAAAGTATAAAATTAAAATGGAGGTGGGGAGAATCGAACTCCCGTCCAGGTAAAGGTGCATCAAAAACCGTCTACAACCATATCCCGGTTTATACTCTTCTGCCAGCTACCGGGAGACCCGTACAGAGAGTTCGCAGACTAAGTGAGCTTCCTGATCGCCTGCAAGTCAGGTTGCTATCCGGACAAAGTGACGGTACCCCTGATCGGTCCGGAACAACCAGGATCCCGTGGCAAACTATGCTGCCAAAGCTAAGTCAGAATCGGCGACTATAATCCGGGTGGATTGTTAACGCGGCCAACCACCATCCGCAGGTTGCAGGTTAGAGAATTCGCTTCCTGTCGAATCCTTGCACCCCCATTCTCATTTATATATTGAGTTTGTATTGATTAAATTGGGAAAAACACTGTATTAATGCACTAAGTTATTGATTGATGACTCTCTTTGATGGAGGGCTGACCTTCTAGCTTAGAGCCAGATTCACAGCCAGAGCCAGATGGTTCACAACTTGTACCAGCAGAGTGACAGTTTGAAACCTCCATTTTAGAATTCTTCAAACGATTCATCCCGAAGGCCACTGCTATCACAGCCAGCATGACGAGAAGTATCTGTGAGATATCAGCCATGTGATCCAATAAAATTGAATTTTTATATGCAGGCAGGCTGCTTCCATTCTCTTCGGATCGCCGATAATCATTTTTACTGATATTTTGGGCACTGTCGTGGGCTTTAGCGAGCACCTTGACATTCTGAATATGATCTTCCTTCTTCAAATATTCCGGTGATTCAAACTTCTCGTAGATCTTAAGGGCACGACTGACATCCAGCTCAGGATCCAGGAAAAGTTCAAGAAAGGCTGCACCGTTTGATTTTAATCTGGCATCAAGTGCTTGAAAATTCATTGCGTCCCGAAGATCCAGAAACCTCTTGTAACCAACAGTTTCAAACACTCTGATGAACTCTTTCACACCAAGTTTGATGCAACCATCAACTTTAAAATCCAGGTCCAGTCCTTCAAAATCAAGTACTCGTGCAAAACCGGTAGCCTGACTGTCGGCCAGGAGCTGTAACAATGCTTTGGCAAGGTGCGGAGTCAGTTTGTTCAATCTGAAGAAATCGCTCTTGATGCCGTAAAGCAGGTAAACTTCTCTATGACTCAGGTTTACTGAAGACAGTGAATATCCGTGGCTCTCAAGCTCAATGATGAACTGAATCATTTCTGCAGTATTCAGAGGATACTTCAAAGCAGTCCTGGTCAGACGTTTCAATTTCAGGTCCTTTTGAGGAAAGTTCAGGATGTATTGAATCAAGTCAGGGTTGAAATCAATCAGATGTACAAACTGATCCCATGAAACGGGATCAAGCTGCCAGGCTTCAAGCAGGCGTATCCCGTGCCTTACAAAGAGTGAGCGTGCCATTTCCTGCCCCAGGTCAAGGATAAATCGTCGCTTGATAAATATGGGTACTTCCTGGGCGTTCATTCCAAAGACATGGGACAGCTGGTCCAGAACCCTGATGGTAATCGCGATTCCTTTAGCTTCCTGCTTGAAGTCCTGATAGCCCGGTGAGAGAGAGTGATAGAACCTCTTTTCTTCTACACGATGAAGTCTTTCGAGTAGATCGGATCTCCATTGTTTGACTGCCAGAAGAGAACTGTCTTGCAGATTGCTCCAGAACTGTTGCTGAGGTTCCATGTAACGGCTTCTTATATACTCAAGCACAGATTCCAGATAGGCTTTCTTAATACTGTCTCTAACCGATTGACGCATCTTGTAACCATCCATGAACCCACCGATGGTTATAAACGTGACTTCAAGACCCAATCCAATGGGCCCCACGGCTTCACCTGGAGTTGCCAGGGAACGAAGAGCTGCATTAGAGATTAGTTTGGTTGCCAGGTTGCGATAGAGCTTTGATCGAAAGAAAGCCACTGCAGTGATTGCGATAGCACTGTGCTTGATGGAAGGTTCTAATCCATCTACACCAGCCTGCGTGATACTGTTAGAATCAGCCTGTACTGGTCTGAGCCACCCAAAACTCTCTTGTGCACTCTTCACAAGGTCTTGATCATAAGCGACATAGGCCTGCTCAAACATTTCTCTGGACTGTTCTTCAAGAAGTGAGAGGAAATTTTGTGAAGCCGTCTCTACTTCCTTTTGAATAGAGCGATTGGCCTTGTTCAGCAGCTCTGTACTGGAGGAATCCATGAGTAATTTCTGCAACAATTCTGTCTGGCTTTCTTTTGTCCAGCCAGAATAAAGGGCAAGTTCATGATCAAGCCATGAATCAGCGTTTTTTTCAGCATCTTTTAAAAACTCGTCTATTATCGCCTGAAGCCTCTTGTCCCTCAGATCCCTGTAGAAGTCCTCCATCGGAATTTCTTTATCAAATTCCAACCGTAATTTTTCCAGCGCTGATCTGGCTCTTTGCAGTTCCTGTGACTTTGCATCCAGTGATAAAGAGAGCTCTGTGCCCCTTATCTCTGTGTTTGAGGAATAATTGGATTCGGCTTGCTTACTGTACAGGGTATTTTGAGAGTGGATTTGCACAGCAGCAGGAGATGTTGCAGACAACTCAGCCTCATTCAATACCGCACTGGCAAGATAATCAACAGTCAGTGAAATGTGCAGCGCAGACAAAAAAGCCAATTGAATCAATCGAATAGACATCAGAACTTCCCTTGTAAAACAATACCTTTGATATCTATTGGGGTTTGACGGGAGATTTTGGGAAGTTAATTTTTAATCTTTACCCAACAATCCTGACACTACTAAGGCCACCACCCTTTTTGGAGACCTGAATCTGGGCCGGGATTGCGTCTTTAAGCTCCTTCACATGCGAGATTACTCCGATGCTGCTGCCCTTTGCCTGTAAACTGTCCAGGGCTCCGAGTGCGATTGCCAGTGTCTCATCATCAAGGGTTCCAAATCCTTCATCCATGAAAAGAGACTTGATGGTAATTTTCTTGCTGGCCATTTTGCTCAGTGACAGGGCGAGTGCCAGTGAAACGAGAAAGGTTTCACCACCCGACAGTGTGGCGGTGCTTCGTACCGAGTTGGCAAGATAGCTGTCAATTACATCAATATCCATAGCCTCCTTGCTGTTTTGAACAAGGCGATAGCGACCGCTAAGGTCTTTTAGTTGCAAGTTGGCAAAGTGAATCAGGTTCCTGAACATGAGCCCCTGGATGATTTCGCGAAATTTTGCTCCGTCAGCCGAACCCAGTTTGCTGTTAATCTTGCTCCAGATTTCGTAGTCCTTTCGACGAACCTCAAGTTCATTCAATAAGGGGCCCTGTGCGGCTTCTTTTTCCCTTTGGCTTTCCAACTGATGCCTGAGAGTAAAAAGCTTGTCCTTTTTTTCTCCCGCTTCTTCTCTTAGAGGTATCAAATGCTCCTGCAGTTCTTCCTTGTTCAAATCAGGCTTGTTTTTCATAAGCTCATCAAGCAGTTTGTTTCGCTCCTGCAGGACCGTAGTTGCCGTATCAACTGCCTTATCAACATCAATGAGCATCGATCGAATTTTTTGTTCTTCTGTTAACGGCAACAGCTGTCTTTGAACAGATTCCAGATCTTTTAACTTAGAATCAACACCAGATGCCTTCTCAAGGCAGTCTTTAAGCGCCTCTCCGTATTTTATTTCAAGTTCTTTGAAAGTAGAGTCAAGATTCTGAATCAACTTCTTGGTAGACTTTTGATTTGCTTCGCAGCTGGTGATTGCAGTATGAATTTCTTTAATATCTCCGTCCATTTCATCCAGTTTGTTTCTCAGCTCTTTCAGATGGGCCGCAAGGTCACCATCAAAGACTTCCTTGATACTGGTTTTTGACTGTTCGATTTCCTGTTTTAAAGTCACAATACTGGTCTTTAAGAGATCCAGCTCAGCTTTGGCTTTGGTAAACTCATCCTGGATTTTAAGAAGGCTTGAATTGTGTTCCTGAATCTCCTGTACAATCTCTTTGGATCGCTTGCGCTTGTTTGAAAACTCCAATACTCTTTCATTCGCTGACTTAATCAGGGTCTGATCAAAGCTCTCTGGAATCTGAATGTCCAGCCTGTTCAGCTGGCTGGTGATCTTCGACTTCAGAGTATTCAGCTTTTCTGATAATTCATCGCGCTTGTCTTTAGCGTTTTTAATCTGAAGTTCTGAGTTTTTTTGACTGCTTCTGGCAGTCTGGAATCTGGAATCCAGTTGAATTAACTTCAGGTCAAGTTTGTCCAATTCGTTTCGTTGTCGTGATGCTTCTTCCAGCTCAGTTTTGAATTCGCTCAGATCAGTATGCAAAAAGGCAGCTTTGTAGAGCTCTGACTTAAGAAGTGAAGCAGCAGATAGACCGTCAAGCAAATCTGAACATTCTTTTATGTCATCAGCGAGACTGCTGATCTTTTCCACTGCATTTGAATGCTCAACTCCTGCAGCTTGAACTGCTGTGTTTTGTTTTTCCAGGGAATCCGAAAGTGACTGAACCTGAGACCTCAATTCATCGAGATCATTGCTCTCCTGAGAGTGTAAATTATCAAGAGAGTGCTCACGACTTCCACACAAAGGACAGGTTTCACCGTCCTTTAGCTTTGCGCGATGCTCTTCAAGCGTAGCTTGCAGTTTCCTTTCATTTTCGAGCTTTTGGCGTTCCTCCAGCAAGTTGCTTTGTGATGTAAACTGACTTTTTATATTTTCAGCCGCGGCTTCAGCCTCTTTAAGATTTTGTGATGCTTCTTTAGCTTTTGCCTTGGCGGTTTTTTGCTTCTCACTTAAATCAAAATGACTTTTGTTGGCATCGACAACCTTTGTAAGGTGAGCGTCCAGTTTATGTAGAAAGGATAGTGTGAGTTCCTGATCCTGCTCATTGATGTTGAGTCTGGATTGAAGCTTTTTTGTGATAGTAGCAAAACCCTTCTTCATGGTTTGTAGTTGCTCTGAATCTTTCCTCAGCTCCTCTTCCAGATCTTTTAGCTTCTTTTGTGATTCATCCTGATTCTGACACAGATCTGTATAAGTTTTTGACGTTGTATCAAAATCTTGCAGACTTTTCGAGTGGTCTTGAATGAGCTCTTCCAATTGATGGAGTTCGAATCCTTCCAGCTTGCTCCACTTGTTGAGGTAATCATTTAATTGCTTTTGCTCCTGAACCAGCTGGGACGCTCTGGATTCAGCTTTCTTCTTTTCCTTTTGTGCAGATTTGAAGTGCTCTTCGACATTACCAAGACTCGAAGACTTCTCCTTTAAAGTGTTTTCGAAGTCGGCAATTTTGATTTTCAATGGCTGGTATTTGTCGTTAAAGAGTCCTGTATCACTATTTAACTGACTTTGGCGCTCACTTCTTTGGGTTTCAAGTAAGCCTTTTTGGGCAAGTTGCATTTTGTGGCTCTCCTCAAGAGTGAGCAAAGATGCTTGCAGGTCAGCCTTTTTCTCCGCGTTTTCATTCATGCTTTCCTGGAATTGCTCCAATGAACTTATGTGCTCGCGTACTGTTGTCAGGCTTTCGGATTTCTTTAGCCTCAGGCGGTCGTCATTTATCTCAGATGCAGCTTTTTTTGACTCTTCCAGCTCCCCCCGGGCTTCGGTAATTGCACTCTCCTGGTTCGAAATCTTCTGATAGAGTTCCAGATCTTTCTCAATATCTTTGATCTTTTGACTTAATTCCTTCTCACTTTCCTGAACTGATTTGAGTTGCTCCTGCAGATCCTTAACCTCATCCTGAGTCAACGGATTCAACAGCTCCAACTCCTTGTTCTTATCCTGAAAGCGTTGCTCCGAATCTTTGGTAAGTTTATAAATCGAGATGGAAAGCTCCTTGAAATGCCTGGTATCCGTCAACTTTTCAAGGATGTCGGCCCGGACTTTGGTGGATGCGTTCAAAAAGCCGGCGAAATTACCCTGAGCCAGTAAAATTGCCCTGGTAAACTCGTCGTAGTTTAACCCGACAATCTCCGGAATAAGTGTTTTTTTGTCTGTAGAATTTTCTGCAATGATCTCCCAGTCCCCGCCAGTAAATCGGCTGAGGTAGCTCCTGGGGTCCTGAATGTTGTAAGGTTTGCGACTGGAGCGGTAAATGCTCCAGTCTGCCTTGTACCTCATACCATTGGCTTCAAAAGTCAGTGATGAATATCCATCCTTTTGACCATTTGTGAGAATTGATTTTATTTCGGTTCCACTTTTGAGGCGAGGTGTTTGCCCATAAAGAGCCAGAGATACAGCATCCAGGATCGTACTTTTTCCAGATCCCGTGGGCCCGGTGATTGCAAAGAGTCCGTTGGTGGAAAGTACCTGATCATTCTCAAAGTCAATGTCAACCTGATCTGCCAGTGAATTCAATCCCTTTAGTGAAAGCTTGAGTATCTTCATCGCCTATTCTCCTTTACCGTTTGTCTTTTCTACAGCCTGCTCCAGGCGAAGCATGATCTGGTCCTGTTCACTTTCCCAGGAAAAGCTCTTGATCAATTGTTTGAAAATAGATTCATAACTGATATCTATCTCAGTGAAGCCTTCCCCTTGTTCTTCATGCTTGAACCTGTGATCAGGGGTCTGGATTTTGACCAGTTTCAACCGTTCATGATACTCATGCTGATCAACACATTGTCTTAGACTCTCAAGGGCTTCCTGTCCAAGATCTTCCTTGAGCTCAAGCGCCAGATAAAAGTTCTGCACCTTCTCTGGAAGACTGATTGCTTCAATCTGGCTCTTGACCTCATTGAGGTCTCCCTGGATGGTCTCCAGAAGAGAAAATTCAGGAATCTCAATTTCTTGCGTAGTACGCAGGTTTTCATAATCAAGTTCAGCTTTGATGACAGACTTCCTGTTGCTTTCACTAAAGGAGAAAGGCAGTGGTGAACCTGAATACCGAACTTTATCAGAGCCTCCCACTTTCTGAATGCGATGGAGGTGTCCCAGTGCTGCATATTCTATGCGCTCGGGCTGAAATACCTCCAATGGTACCGCACCCAGATTTCCTATATGGATATTACGAGTGGATTCAGTCAGGGTACTTCCCAGACAGAAGAGGTGGCCCGTTAGCATGAAGGGAATTTTGTATTGATCTGCGAGGTTTCTACCGTGATCAATAATTTGGGAGTAGTGTCTGTTGATTCCCTCTACGAGTTCCCTGCTGATAGAGTCCTCATCTGTGAGGCTTGCCCCGCTGCGAATATCAGCATCTCTGAGAAAAGGCACTGCTCCAACAACCAGAATAGGATCATTGTTTCTATTCCTGATGGTGAGTACTTCATCTTCGACATTGTCAGTGGCACCACCAACAACAGAAATATGAAGAGCCTGCAGTATCTCTGATGGAGCATCGAGTACGCTGGCAGAATCGTGATTGCCACCAACTATAACGGTGTGTTGAACTTTTGTTTTGGACAATTGACTGAGAAAACGATAGTAGACAGCCCGGCTTGCCGGACCTGGATTCTTGATATCAAAAATGTCACCAGCTACAACTAGTACATCAATTTCTTCATTAATGATTGTCTCAGTGAGCCAATTGAGAAACTCAATCTGCTCAGGATCCCTAGAAAAGTCCCCTAATCGTTTACCCAAATGCCAATCAGATGTGTGTAGAATTCGAACTGTCATATTCTCTGTTTATCCTTCCTTCTAGTCATTTTTAGACGAGTATGCTAATTAACCTTGGCTGCAACAAAGTATGCGTTAAATTGGTCCGGCTTGTCCAAACACTCTTTCACTTCCAAAAAGACCTCACCTTCAAAAATTTGCTCCGGATTATCAACAGCACGATAGTGTGCGCATGCAGGTGGAAAAAAGCAGCCTTTGCGAAAGTCATCATTTCTATAAATCACTTCAACTAGGTTTTGATCATTCATTGTGTTACCTCCATCTAGCCTTTGGGGTAGGCCGGCAGATTTTTGGAAAATTAATTTTATTTTTCCAAATCCTGCAATTGCATCATCAGGCTAATAAATGGGAGGTTAATTATGATTGAACTACTATTTGGATTTATTTTTGTTGGATACATGATTGCGATGGCTGGAGCCGCTGTTATGGCATTTTTACGGTGGTGCCGGCCTTTGACCCATATTATTTTGATTGTGGCAGCATTATCTGAATAAGGTATGTACTTTTCAGGGGTGTAAGAACGATGGAAAAACCATTGCAGTAAGTCAGAAATGTGATGGCATAGGTGGATACTTCAAAACACTACGGTAACTTAGATGTTTTGTTTGAATTTCTTGGTTGCATAGACAAGGTAAATTTGGAGACAATAAAACCCATGGGCGAAGACAGCATTTTTCAGATAAAGGAGAGTTTCTTTGAAAACCGCGTGACCTTGCATTTCTCCAATCATCTGGAGGAATTGGCCAGGCGTTTGGCGGATCTCATGAGTGCTCATTCTCAACATTCTGGTGCCAGTTTTAGTCCCAATGAAGTTCTGGTACCCAACATGAACCTCACTCTTTGGCTTCAAATGGAGTTGGCTCGAATCAACGGTGTGGAATTCAACGTCACCTACAGCTTTTTGGAGTCGGGTCTATGGAGTGCTATTCAAAGGCTCTTACAACTTCCGAGTAGCTGCAAAAATCTTAATAAACACAGAAGAAGGCTTTTACTCTCTTCCATATTGCAAGAAAACGAAGAGATAGAGTTTTACCAGGGATACCTGACCAGCGGCGAATCTAAATCAACTTTGAGGGAAAGCCGAGCCTGGGATCTTGCTGGAGCCATGGCACAAGTTTTTGAAGATTACGAATACCATCGTTTGGAGATGGTGGAGAACTGGCGAGCGAATCCCAATCTCAGTTTCACAGATCAAGAAGAAGCCTCTAGTTATAAACTCTATCAGGCCTGTCTTGAGAGTAGCACAAAGTTTGAACTCTATTCGCTTTTTGATTTAAACGAGATGCTATCCAAAGCTGGCAATTTAGCAACGGAGTCTCAGCCCTTGTATTGCTTTGGTTTTGGGCAGGTATCCACGCTTCACATGCACACACTCGAGCGAATCGCGAAACAAAGGCCCGTGCATTTGTTACATCTCAATCCAAGTGCCGAGTATTGGGAAGATGCAAATCGCAGTTCAAGGTCTACCAAAGCCAGGATTTTTGCCTATCAGTTCCAGATTGAAGAGGAAGTTGAAACCATCAATTATCCCTACACCGAGCTTAACCCTCTCTTAGAGCATTGGGGCAAGCCCGGAGTTGAATCAGTTCAGATGCTTTGTACTCTCACCAACTACAATTTCGAGAACTTGTTTCACTCGCCACAGAAAGACACTTTGCTTGCCAGTCTTCAAAGAATCATGCTTCAAAGCACCGAGCCCGATTACTTTCCTGATCTACTGAAAAACGAGGATAGTCTCAATGTCTTTTGTGCTCCCTCAAAAAAGCGTGAACTTGAATTTATTTATGATCAGATTTCTCATGATCTGGCTCAAAATCCTGACCTTTCTCCTTGTGATATCGCAGTTTTGATTCCCAATTTAGAATCCTACAGAACAGCAATCCTTGATGTTTTTGAGCGTGATTTGCAACTCGAAGGCGAGTTTAAGCAGCCCATCCCGTTCAATCTTGTGGATGTGAGTGCCAGCACCGACTCCCACTTTGCCCAGGCTGTTTTGGCTTTGTTTAGGGTAAGTCAGGAAGGAGCAAGTCGGGAGAGCATGTTCTCCTTACTGTCCAATCCTTGTCTGATGGATAGTTTTCAAATCACTCAGGAAGAACTCGATGTTTGGCTGGGATGGATTCAAACACTTCAGATTTTTGAAGGTTTAACAGAAGCTCCCACAATTCACTCTTGGGAAATAGCTCTCAAGCGTCTACGTTTGGGTTTACTTCTTCCTCAGGATCACAGGGTGGAGAGCGTTCTAAGTTTGGATAGAACTGAGCTGATCCCTAGTTCCAGTCTACAAGGGGCCGATCAGCCCTTGTTGATGAAGTTCTCCAATGTGATTGCCTCCATTTTGAGTTTGGCTAAAGAGCTGAACTCCAATCAAAGCCAGTCCAGGTGGAGAGAGCTTTTAGGCAAGATAAGTCATGAACTTTTGAGCATTCCCGAGTTTTTGCGGGGTGAAGCCAAGGTGAAGAGCGGGTTTTTAAGAAGCCTTGAGGAATTGGAGCTGTTTGAAGAGAAAGAGCTGAGCTTTACCTGGATCGCCAACTACTGCAAAGAGATTCTCAAGGGAATCCATGGGGGAAAGGGCTCCTTTCTTGCGGATGGCGTCACCATAGCGGCTTTGCAGCCTTTGCGTCCCATCCCGTTCAAACACATTTACATTCCCGGACTCGATGAAGACTCCTTTCCGGGAAAACGTCTGGACTCCTCACTCGACCTTCGCAAGAAAACAAGACTAAGAGGAGAGTTTAGCACTCCCGAGAGAAATCGCTACTTGCTACTGGAAACACTGTGTAGTGCCAGAGAGAAGTTAACTCTGAGTTATGCCAATCGTGATTTGGTGAAAGA
>Ga0181589_10000255_pt1 | contig 37160 bp, 35 predicted proteins | sample 071ome_25_FD_132444 | JGI IMG/M metagenome (GOLD analysis project Ga0181589, IMG submission 132444) | Coastal salt marsh microbial communities from the Groves Creek Marsh, Skidaway Island, Georgia - 071410BT metaG (megahit assembly) | ecosystem: Environmental > Aquatic > Marine > Intertidal...
AATCATTATCCCAGTAATGCCCGGACAGGATGGCGGTAAAGTTTTCCGCGACGGTCAATCGCCTTTGATTCCCGGTTAATTCAAAAAGGGACAATGCGGCTTTGATTAAACAGGCATAGTCATCGAGCGTGGCAGTATGATTCAGTATGCCGGTTCGCCAGGAATGGTATAGCCGGCCTTCCCGGATCATATCCTGAGTACAAAAATCGAACGCGTTTTCCGCACGCCTCATCCAGCGGGGCTCGTCAAACAGGATTGCGGCCTGGGCCAGCGCCGAAACCATCAATCCGTTCCAGTCCGCCAGTACCTTGTCATCCCAACCGGGGCGAATGCGACCCGCGCGCTTGGTAAGCAGTTTTCCGCGTAGAAGCGAGAGTTGTCCTTCCTCCGCGTCCGAAAATTCCCGTGTCGGACTGGACCGGTTTAGGATATTATTCCTTTCCCAATTGCCGCCCGCGGTGACGTCATAGGCTTCACAAAAGACATCGGCTTCATCTCCCAGCGCCTCGCGAATTTCGGCTTCATCCCAGACATAGAACTTGCCCTCCTCTCCTTCGCTGTCGGCATCCAGTGTGGCGGCGAAAGCGCCGGATTCGGAGATCATCTCCCGTTCCGCCCAGTCGATTGTTTCGCGGAGGCGCGTTTCGAATAGTCCGTTTCCGGTCAGCGCCCATCCCCAGCCGAGAAGCTCGATCAGCTGCGCGTTGTCATAGAGCATTTTTTCGAAATGGGGCGCGAGCCAGCGTTCGTCGGTCGAGTAGCGGGCAAAGCCGCCCCCGAGATGATCGTAGATGCCGCCCTGGCACATACGGTCGAGGGTGTGGGTTACCGTTTGACCCAGCTCTTCATGGCCGCAGCGCAAATGGGTGCGCCAGAGTAGCTCCAGGATCGAGGGGTTGGGGAATTTGGGGGCACTGCCGATTCCGCCATGGCGTTTGTCGAATTCCTGATCGAGCCTGAGCGCGGCGCGTTCGATTGTTTCAAGAGCGACGCCCCCGCCGGTTCTGGTTTGCGCCATTTCGGAGAGCGCCCCGCGCAGCGCGGTTACGTTTTTGGTGACGTCGTCCGGCCGGTCGGTCCAGTATTCATGGATGGTGCGGAGCACATCGGGAAAGCCCGGGCGGCCATAGCGGGATGTCGGTGGAAAATATGTGCCGCCCCAGAAGGGCTCTCCCGCGGAATTCAAAAACATGGTCAGCGGCCAGCCGCCCTGTTGACCGAGAAGGGCCAGCGCGTGTTGGTAAATCGCATCGATATCCGGCCGTTCTTCGCGATCGACCTTGATGTTGATGAAAAGATCGTTCATCAGTGCGGCGATTTCCGGGTTTTCGAAACTCTCATGGGCCATGACATGACACCAGTGACAGGCGGCATATCCGACGGAAAGAAGGACCGGCTTGTTTTGGTCCTTTGCTTCGGTGAGCGCGTCCGGACCCCAGGGTCTCCAGGCGACCGGGTTGTCGGCGTGTTGCAGCAAATAGGGGCTGGTTTCGCTGGAGAGTTTGTTGGCGGTCATTCAAGGATCCTGGTTGCGGGGGCGGCCGGTTTTGAAAATAGGGCGTCCGGGTTGGCGGGGGAAGCCGTATGACGGCGGATTTGCGAACGATTTTTGCCCTGGCATCTGGGGCGGGGCTTTCGGGCGTCGCGGTTATACGGATTTCCGGTCCGGGTGCGTGCGGCGCGTTGGAATTGTTGACCGGGCGCGAATGTTCTCCGCCGCGGCGGGCGGCGCGCAGAAAGTTTGTCGGTCAATCCGGCGATGTCCTGGATGACGGTTTGGTGATCTGGTTTCCCGGCCCGCAGTCGTTTACGGGAGAAGATGTCGCGGAACTGCATATTCATGGTGGTGTTGCGACGGTTGACGCGGTTCTCGATGCGTTGGCGGCCATGGAAGGGCTCCGTCTGGCGGAACCGGGCGAGTTTACCCGTCGGGCATTCGACAATGGCAAACTTGATCTGACCGGCGTTGAGGCTTTGTCGGATCTGATTTCTGCTGAAACCGACGCGCAGAGGCGTCAGGCGCTGCGTCAACTTGACGGGGCTTTCGGGGCAAGGTGCGATGATTGGCGGAATCGCCTGATTGAGGTTCTGGCCAGGCTGGAAGCCTGGATTGATTTTCCCGAAGAGGATTTGCCGGAGACTCTGTTTTCCGAAACGAAACACCAGATACAGGATGTTTCACGTGAAACATTACAGTATCTGGATGATCAGCGGGTTGGCGAACGAATCCGGGAGGGGCTGAAAATTGCTATTCTCGGCCCTCCAAATGCCGGGAAATCGAGCCTGTTGAACCTTCTGGCCGGGCGGGAGGCGGCGATCGTTTCTGACCAGGCGGGGACGACGCGGGATATAATTGAAGTGCGTTGCGGAATTGCGGGCGTTCCCGTGACCTTCTCCGACAGTGCCGGCTTGCGCCAGACCAGCGATGCGATAGAGGAAGAAGGGGTGCGCCGTGCGGAGGCGCTTGCCGCGAGTGCCGATTTCTGTCTTCTCCTGGAGGCGCCGGATTGCCCGCCCGTCGATCGTGCGGGAATTTTGTCTGCTTCGCGAAAATCGGAAGAGGATTTTCTTTTTATCCGGAACAAGTCCGATATTAATGAAAGGGAAACAGGCTCCGGGATAAGGGTTTCCCTCAGAACCGGAGACTATGTCGAAGAATTTTTGGCGGCGCTTGAGAAGCGGGTAGAGGGCCTTCTTCCCCAAACCGGATCCGCGCCATTGACTCGTCGGCGCCACCGCGAGGCGCTTGAGGATTGCGCGGCGGCGTTGGGCCGGGCGGCCGAAGGATCGGAAATCGAGCTTATCGCGGAAGATGTCCGTCAGGCGGCCCGGTCGCTGGGCCGGATCACCGGGCGGGTCGATGTGGAAGATGTTCTGGACCGGTTGTTCGGCGAGTTCTGTATCGGAAAATGAAATGTTTCACGTGAAACATTCCAGGCCGGGGTGCGGGAATCGCTTCATTCCTGTACCCCGATAGTATAAAAGAACGCGCATGAGCGATTTCGACGTCATAATAATCGGGGGCGGGCACGCCGGTTGCGAAGCCGCGGCGGCATCCGCGCGCATGGGCGCAAAAACGCTCTTGCTGACCCATCGCCTTGAGACGATTGGTGAAATGTCGTGCAACCCGGCTATAGGGGGACTGGCAAAGGGCCACATGGTCCGGGAAATCGATGCGCTTGACGGGGTGATGGGAAAGGTCGCGGATGCGGCCGGCATCCAGTTTCGCATGCTGAATGCGAGCAAGGGCCCCGCAGTGCGCGGGCCACGCGCCCAGGCGGATCGCAAGCTTTATCGCGAGGCGATGCAGGCGGTGCTTTCGGAACAGGAGGGTCTGACAATCCGTGGCGCGCCGGTGGGCGATCTCGTCATCGAAAATGGGCAAATTACCGGCGTCATAACCGAGGCCGGCGAGGAAATCCGTTGCGGCGCGGTTATCCTGACAACGGGTACATTCCTGCGGGGCCTCATTCATATTGGAGAAAAGACACGTCCCGCCGGTCGTTATGGCGAGCCGCCGAGCACGGGGCTTTCGAATACCCTTTCGAAATTTGGTTTTTCGCTGGGGCGGCTTAAAACCGGGACACCGCCCAGGCTGGATGGAAGAACCATCGATTGGTCGGCATTGACCGAGCAGAAGGGCGATCATCCGCCCTGTCCGTTTTCTTTCCTGACGGAAAAGATAACAACGCCCCAGATATCCTGTTTTATTACCGGGACCACGGAAGCCAGCCATAATCTCATCAGGGCCAATCTCGATCGCGCGCCGATTTATAGCGGCCAGATTGAATCCAGCGGTCCGCGCTACTGTCCATCGATAGAAGATAAGGTCGTGCGGTTCGCGGATCGCGGCAGGCACCAGATTTTTCTCGAACCCGAAGGCCTTGATGACGACACTGTTTACCCGAACGGCATATCGACCAGCCTGCCTGAGGAGGTCCAGAAGGAACTTCTGAAAACCATCCCGGGATTGGCGGCCGCTACCATGATCAGACCCGGTTATGCTATCGAGTATGACCATGTAGACCCGCGAGAATTGGCGGAAAGCCTAGAAACTAAGAAAGTGGTAGGCCTTTTTCTTGCCGGGCAAATAAATGGTACGACCGGATATGAAGAGGCTGCGGGCCAGGGAATTGTCGCCGGAATTAATGCCGCGCTGCGCTGTTCCGGTGGCGGACGTTTTACGCTGGACCGTGCCGACGGCTATATCGGCGTCATGATTGATGATTTGATCACCCGTGGCATTTCCGAACCCTATCGCATGTTTACGTCGCGCGCCGAGTACCGATTATTGCTGCGCGCCGATAATGCGGATCAACGGCTGACGCCTCTTGGAAATGAAATCGGATGCGTTGGTGTAACGCGCCGGACAAGGTTCGCTGAAAAGAGTGCCGCGCTGGATCGGGCGCGCGCATTACTGAATCGATTGGAAGCGACGCCGGTCGCTTTGGAGCGCGCCGGTTTATCCGTGGCGCAGGACGGCGTGCGGCGGAACGCCATGCGGATGCTGTCCTATCCCGATGCTTCTCTTAGCCGGCTTGCCGAAATCTGGCCCGAATTGCGGTCGCTCGAGCCGGAAATTGCCGAGCAGATGGAGATCGAGGGGCGCTACGCGGCCTATCTGGAACGGCAAGCGGCGGATATCGAGGCGTTTCGCAAGGATGAAGCGCTTATTATCCCGGCTGATATCGATTTTAATGAGGTCGGTGGTTTGTCAAACGAGATCCGGGAAAAGCTGACCCGCCGACGTCCGGCGACACTGGGCGCGGCGTCGCGTCTTTCCGGGGTGACGCCCGCGGCTCTGACCGCGCTGCTGCGTCATGTCCGCAATCCGGAAAGGGCGGTCCGCTGAGTATCGTCGCGCAAACCACGCTCAGCCGCGCCGATTTTCAGAAATCGGTCGAGGCATCCCATGAAACGATGGCGCGGCTGGATGGCTTTGTCGCCCTGCTCGAGCGTTGGCAAAATGCGGTCAATCTGGTTGGCGGCGATACGCTGGACGATCTCTGGCGGCGTCATATTCTCGATTCCGCGCAACTCATCCCCTTGTTGCCTGAAAACCGCCCGGTCATTACCGATCTGGGCAGCGGGGCGGGTTTTCCCGGGCTGGTCCTTGCCATTATGACCGGGGCGGAGGTTCATCTTGTTGAATCGGCAGGAAAAAAGGCACAATTCATGAAAGAGGCCGCGCGTCAGGACGGCGGGGTCGATGTCACCGTTCATCAGGAACGCATCGAACGGCTCGATCCCTGGAAAACCGATCTGATTACCGCCCGGGCGCTGGCGCCACTGGACCTCCTGCTGGAATATGCGGAACGTTTCGGTGCAGGCGTGGGCAGAGAAAACCCTGCCTGCCTTTTCTTGAAGGGCAGGCGTGCCGGGGAGGAATTGACGCAGGCGTCGGCGCGCTGGAATATGGATTATTCTCTAACCCCCAGCCTTAGTGACGCAGAAGGTACGATCGTGGCTGTCAGGAGTTTTTCGCGTGGCTGATTTTGCCGAAACCGCACCGGCGCGGCCGATGATCGCTTCTTCAGGTCCGAGCATCCTGGCGGTCGCCAATCAGAAAGGCGGGGTCGGCAAGACCACGACGGCCGTCAACCTGTCGACCGCGCTAGCGGCAGTCGGGCGCGATGTACTGATATTTGATCTCGATCCACAGGGCAATGCCTCGACCGGTTTGGGCGTCGACCGTCACGAGGTTGAAACCGGAAGTTACGAAGTTCTGATCGGCGACACGCCGCTGGAATCGGCGATCGTGAAAACCGAAATCCCGCATCTTTTCCTGGTGCCCGCCTCACAGGATTTGTCCGGTGCGGAGCTGGAGCTCGTCGATGTCGAGCGCCGGGAGTACCGGCTGCGCGAAGCTTTCGCCTCACTCGGCGAACGGTTTGATTACGTGCTGATCGATTGTCCGCCGGCGCTTGGCCTGTTGACCTTAAACGCGCTTACCGCCGCGAACGGCATTCTGGTGCCCCTGCAATGCGAATATCTCGCCCTCGAAGGGTTGAGCCAGCTCGTTCAGACCGTTGAACGGGTGAAAAGCGTTTTCAACCCGGCGCTGAAGCTGCAGGGCATCGTGCTCACCATGTTCGATTCGCGAAACAATCTTAGCGCCCTTGTATCGGACGATGTGCGCGAATTTTTCGGCGACACCGTTTATAGGACCGTTATTCCGAGAAACGTCCGGGTTTCCGAGGCGCCGTCGCACGGAAAACCGGTCTTGCTGTACGATCTAAACTGTCCCGGCGCGCAGGCCTATGTTCACCTGGCCGGTGAAGTATTGCGCAGAGAGGAAGGAACGGGCGCATGAGCAAAAAAGACCCGAAACCCAAGAAACTCGGCCGCGGCCTGTCGGCACTGCTCGGCGATGCCGCGGTCACGCCTGCTGAGACCGCGCCGAAAGCGGACGGGGTCAACACTGTGCCGATCGAATATCTGTCACCCGGCAAGTTCCAGCCGAGACGGCATTTCGATGAAGAGGAGATCAAGTCGCTTTCCGCATCCATTGCCGAACGGGGAATCCTGCAGCCGATCCTCGTTCGCCCCTCCGGAACAAATTCCTATGAAATCATCGCCGGCGAGCGCCGCTGGCGGGCGGCGCAAATGGCGCGGCTGCATGAAGTGCCGGTTCTCATAAAGCAACTGAGCGATGAAGCGGTTCTGGAAGCCGCGCTGGTCGAGAATATTCAGCGCGCCGACCTCAGCCCGTTGGAGGAAGCTGCGGGCTATCGCCGGTTGCTCGACGAATTCGCCTATACCCAGGAAAAGCTCGCCCAGGTTATCGGAAAAAGCCGGTCGCACATCGCCAATACGTTGCGGCTGGAAGCCTTGCCCGAACCGGTCAGGAAATTGCTGGAAGAAGAAAAACTGACTGCGGGCCATGCCAGGCCACTGGTCGGTAATCAGGACGCGGCGGCGATCGCGGTTGAAATCGTCTCAAAAGGCCTGTCGGTTCGTCAGGCGGAGGCCATGGCCAACGGCGATGGCGCACCCACAAAACCGGGCAAGGGAAATAAGAAATCGGCGGGCGCCAAGGATCCCGACACACTTGCCCTTGAACGCAGCCTCGGCGATTTGCTTGGTCTCAAGGTCACAATCGATTTCAAGAATGAAAAGGGCAAGATTTCAATTCAGTACCAATCCCTCGAGCAGCTCGATGAGGTCATTCAGCGATTGAGCGGATCAGCGGCCGGATAGCAAGCCGCAATCAAGCCCGCAAGGTCAGGGCTAACATCATCAGGGCGATCGCCGCAATCCACGACCCCGCAATTCTCAAACCCAGTAAAAGCCAAGGCTTGCTCGCGCGGCCACGCAACCAATTCACCGCGAAAACGGCGTAAATGAAGATCAGGGTTACCGTGAAAAATCCGCCAACGAGCGCGAAACCCGCCTCGCTCACGCTCTCGGAACCCGGCAATAATGCCAACCCGATAATCAGCCCACCGGCCCCGCCAAGCGTAACGGCAAAAAACACCGGGACCGGCCGCGCAAGAGCCGCCAGAAAACCGCCCGCAAACGCGACGCCATGGAGTAAACCCGCCGGTAAATTTGACAAATCGGACCAAAAGGCCCCCGCCAACCCGGCAACCAACCCGGCGACAAAGGCCCCCGCCGCCCTGTTCGCGTTACCCGCATTTTGCCAGCCGACAAAAAGGCCAACCGATATGGTTGCCAGCAACTGGGAGAAATCCATTACCGGGCGCAACGCGCCGGTCACGAACCCGTCACTGCCATGGACTCCGATATGCGCCGCCGCCGCGCCCGGCCAGATCAACCAGGCCGCGGCGATAACGCCGGAATAAACGCGGTCAGATAACACCGAATAAAAACGATGCCCCGATTACAGCGATCGCCGCGCCACAAACCCTCACCGCTATGACGCCCGAGGGGAGCCGGGTCAGAAAACCCAGCCCTATACCCAACAAATGCAGCAAGCCGGTTCCGCAAACAAAACCCACAGCATAGGTCAGGGGATGCACCGCCTCTGGCAGTTCCGTCCCATGCGCGTGGCCATGAAAAACAGCAAAGACGGCGACAATCAGCGTCGCCAGCCAGAGCGGCGCGCGCGCCGCGCCGGCGATTAGAATACCCAAAACGACCGAAGACGCCGCAATGCCCGCTTCCACCGCCGGAACGGGAATACCCAACACGCCCAAAGCCCCGCCAAAGGCCATTACCAGGGGAAACGCGACCGGTAAAATCCAGATAGCGGGCGACCCGAGAAACGCCCCCCATAATCCAACCGCCACCATCGCCACCACATGATCCCAACCGAGAATCGGATGGGTGAATCCGCTCAGGAATCCGCCGGAAACCCCGCCACCGCCATGGGCCATGGCCGGCACTGCCACAACCGAAAAAAATACTGTCAGAATTGCGCCGCTGAGCACCGAAAGTTTCTTGAATGGCATCATGATCCCTCCATTAGTTCTCGCAAAAATACCACCAATCCTAGCCTCGGCCATCGACCTGACGGGTGCGCCGGGGCCGCGCACCGCCCAGCGCGCAAAGCCGCAAGACCGCCTGCCGGCACACCAGTTCGGACGGCACGCCGCTTGATTTGCACTGGCCTTCCGTATCCGCTAGAAGCGATAGCGCCTGTCCGAGACGTTCCGCGGACCAGCGCCGCAACTGGTTCCCGAATATCGAAGTCTGTTTGAAAAAAACCGGTGGCCGCAGGGACTTCATGGCCTGATCCGCACCGGCCCCCTCCGTCATCAATCCCCTGGCCTGATGCAATCGCGTAAAGTGACGAATAAACGCGCGAATGATCCCGACTTCATTCGCGCCTTCCTGCATCGCCCGATCCAGCAAACGTCCCGCCACCGCGCTATTACCGGTCCCCGCGGCATTCACCAGATCATCGAGCGTCGCCTCGGTGGAATCGCCCACACATAGCCGGGCTTCCTCCAGAGTGACCTCCCCGGAATCCCCTTTATAAAGAGCGAGTTTTTCAAGCTCCGAACGCGTTACCAGACGGTCCCCGCCGAGATGCGCCTGAAGATAGGCCAAGGCATCCGGGGTCACAGCCACGTTCCGCGCCGCCAATGTTTCCCGGACCACCCCGCCCAGCGACCGTTGATCATCCAGATAACAGGGGATTGCCGCGGCGCCGGCGGCTTTCTCGAACCCGGCTCTCAATTTTGACCGGGGACCAAGATTGCCCGCCTCGATCACAATCAGCGTATCGCCGGGCGGAAGATCAAGAATCGGCTCAATCGCGGCCATATGCGCATCCGCCGCATCGCGGACATAAACGCCCCGCTTGTCACCCGTCAGCGACAGAGCGGAAGCTTCATCCGAAAGCCGCGCCGGATCTTCCTTCAAATCCGATGCACCGATCTCCACATTGGCAAATGGATCGTCAAGCGATCCCGCGAAATTCCTGATCAGCGCCTGCGCGCGCTCCCGCACCAAGCCGCCATCGGGGCCATAAACCAGTATTGCGGAAACGTTCGGATCCGGCGCTTTGATGAATTGATCGGCCCGCCCGGCCGCGATCTTCATTTTCCAGGTCTCTTGTTAAAGGAGGCGGGATTGCGAATGGCGGACATCACCCGCACCCGAATTTCCTCGGACAATATGCGTAATGCCCGGTCCCGCGCATCGTTCTCGGCGCTCAACGTGGCGTATTCCGACAGCAATTCGTTAAAACTGTTAATCGAAATCGCGTTGCCCCGGAAAATTCTCGGATTCTTCACCCCCAATTCGGTAAGGCTGAATCTTGTCGTCACCGCCAGCTCACGACGGGTCGTGGTGGCATCCCGCTGCACCGCGAGCCCGCGAAGCGATTCGCTAAGTGATACGGAAAGCGACCAGCGTGGTTTTGCGGGTGCCGCCCGCTGCCCGAATTTCTGCCGCAGCATTGTCCGCATCTTCTGCCCGGTGCGGTCCTCGATCCGTTCAATCTGAACCAGCTTCAACAGCCGCGCGTCGCCCTTGGCGGATTTTCCGTAAAGCGGCTCGAACCCGCACCCGGTCAGAACCCCGCCAAACCCGACAAATCCCAAAAGGGCGATGCCCGCCGACAGGTGCATGAATCCGAATTTACGAATGAACGACATTCAAAATCCTGTTCGGTACATATATTACGCGTTGTATCGATTTGCCTTCCAGCGCCTGCGCGACCGAAGGTTCCTTGAACGCCAGCTCTTCCGCTTCGGCCTGTTCGGCATCACGCCGGATTTCAATTGTCCCCTTCAGCTTACCCCGCACCTGAACCGCCAGCGTGACGGTGTCCTCGACCAGCAAAGACGGCTCCGCTTCCGGCCAGGGCTGGTCCGCGACGAGCCCGTCCTTGCCGATCCGATGCCACATCTCTTCGGCAAGATGGGGCGTCATCGGTCCCAGCAGAAGGGTCAGAATTTCAAGCGATTCCGCCACAACGCCTTGCGCCACCGGGTCATCGCCTTTGAATTCGGTCAGCTGGTTCACCAGCTCATATATGCGCGCGACCGCGCGGTTGAAGCGGAAATTTTCCAAATCCCCGGTTACGCCGTCGATCGTTTTGTGAACCGCCTGCCGCAGCGCCAGCGTCTCACCGTCGGCCGCCGCGTCATCCGGCGTTCCGCCAGCTTCGGCCGGAAAACGATCCGCCAGCCGCCAGAGCCGGTTCATAAACCGCCAGGCGCCGGCAATGCCGGATTCCGTCCATTCCAGATCGCGGTCCGGCGGGCTGTCCGAGAGCATAAACCAGCGCGCCGTGTCCGCGCCGTACCCGTTTATAATGTCTTCCGGATCGACGACGTTCTTTTTCGACTTGCTCATCTTTTCGGAACGGCCGACCGTCACCGGCGCGCCGCCGTCCGCGGCGATAAACCCGCCATCCGCGCCATCCACGATATCCGCCGGCGACAACCACTGGCCGTCGGCGGATTGATAGGTCTCGTGACAGACCATCCCTTGTGTAAACAACCCGGCGAAGGGCTCTTCCTGCGCTGCCCAGCCGGTTTTTTTCATCGCGCGGGTGAAGAAACGCGAATAGAGCAAATGCAGAATCGCGTGCTCGATCCCGCCGATATATTGATCGACCGGCATCCAGTAATCCGCCGCGTTCCGATCAACCGGCGCATCCGCAGCCGGCGAACAGAACCGGGCGAAATACCAGGATGAATCGACAAAGGTGTCCATCGTGTCGGTTTCGCGCCGCGCCGCCGCGCCGCAGGACGGGCAATCAACATTCTTCCAGGTCGGGTGCCGGTCCAGCGGATTGCCGGGTTCGTCAAAGGTGACGTCTTCCGGCAGGGAAACCGGCAAATCCTCTCGCGGTACCGGGACGATGCCGCAATTATCGCAATGGATCACGGGAATGGGGCAGCCCCAGTAACGCTGGCGGGAAATTCCCCAGTCGCGCAGGCGGAAATTGATTTCGCGGTCGCCTTCGCCGGATTCCTCCAGACGGTCGGCGATCTCGGTCTTGGCCGCGTCGATATCCAGCCCGTCGAGGAAATCCGAATTTATATGAGTGCCCGGACCGGTATAGGCCTCGGTGCCGATTTCGAAATCGGCGGCATCCGCGCCCGGCGGCAAAACGACCGGGGTTACTTCCAGCCCGTATTTCCGGGCGAAATCCAGATCGCGCTGATCATGCGCGGGGCAGCCGAAAATCGCGCCCGTGCCATATTCCATCAGCACGAAATTGGCGACATAAAGCGGCAGCGTCTTGTTCTCAACAAAGGGATGACGGATGCGCAACCCGGTATCGAATCCCTGTTTCTCGGCCTGTTCGAGAACCGCCTCGCTGGTGCCCAACCGCCGGCATTCCTCGATAAAGGCCTGTAAATCCGCAGAATCAGCCGTCAATTCTCCGGCCAGCGGATGATCAGCGGAAATTGCGCAAAAGCTCGCCCCGAACAGCGTATCGGGCCGGGTGGTAAAAACCTCAAGCCGGTCATCGCGCCCGTCAATGGCGAAACGCACTCGCATGCCTTCCGACCGGCCGATCCAGTTTTCTTGCATTGTTCGCACCCGGGCGGGCCAACGCTCCAGCGTGTCCAGATCGTTGCGCAAATCCTCGGCAAAATCGGTAATCCGGAAAAACCATTGCGACAGTTCGCGCTTCTCGACCTCCGCGCCCGACCGCCATCCGCGCCCCTCGATCACCTGTTCATTGGCGAGCACGGTATTATCGACCGGGTCCCAATTGACCCAGCTTTTCCGGCGGTAAACCAGCCCTGCTTCCAGAAAATCCAGGAACATGGCCTGTTCATGCCGGTAATAGGCCGGATCGCAGGTGGCGATTTCGCGCGACCAGTCAATCGACAGCCCCATCATCTTCAGTTGATCGCGCATGGTGTCGATATTGCGCCAGGTCCAGTCGGCGGGATGAACCTTCTGTTCCATGGCGGCGTTTTCCGCCGGCATGCCGAACGCGTCCCATCCCATCGGATGCAGAACGTTAAATCCGCGCGCCCTCTTATACCGGGCGACGACATCGCCCATCGTATAGTTCCGGACATGGCCCATATGGATGCGCCCCGACGGGTAGGGAAACATTTCCAGCACGTAATATTTCGGCCGGGCGGGGTCTTCCGTGGCCTTGAAAGAATGGTTGTCTTCCCAGGCGGCCTGCCAGCGCGCCTCGGCATCCTTGAAGGCGTATCGCGAATTTTCCTGCGTATCTGTCATGATCGGTCGGGGTCGGTTGCGTCCGCATCAACGCGGCGCCTTGTCAGTCGGAATAAACGAATTTCGGCGGCCGCGACTTTCTCACGACCGCCGAAGGGCTGCAAGCAATGAGAAAATCCGCCGGGGTTACTGATCGGCCGAGGCGACCCGCAATTGCCGGGCGCGGGTCAGAATCTGGTTCTCCAGCTTGACCGCCGTATCGTCCGAAACCTTGCTGGTGCGCCATTGACCGTTATTGGACCGTTCGCGGAAAACCGCCACACGGACACCATCGGCGCGGAGCTGCCGGCCGAGAATATAGACGCTCATCTTGTAGCGCTCATTCGGGGTTTCCGGCGGGCTGTACCAGTCGGTAATGATAACGCCGCCGAACGGATCGGCCGAGGATAGCGGCATAAAGGAAACCGTATCGAGAGAGGCGCGCCACAGGAAGCTGTTCACGCCGATGCCCGACCCTTCGATGACCTTTTTGCCGCCGCCGCCGAGCCCGAACAGGTCGAGCCCGTCATCGCCGAAAACGGTGCCGCGTTCCTTCCCTTCGCGTTCGAGTTCGACATCTGTCGAAACATTGCCAGGGTCAATCGGGTCGATTTGTGCGAATTCCCTTTCTCCCTGAAGGCCGCACCCAGAAAGTAAGCCGCATATCGCGATCAGGGAAACAAAAATGCCCGGTTTGAACAGCCTCATCCGATGGATACTCCGATTGGTTCCAGATATACCGGGCATGGGAATACCATCTCCCGGCATTAGACCGGTTTGATCCATTCTTCGCCGCACCGGTGTAATTTACTGAAATATAAAAAAAGAACACTCTTTACACAAGGAATTGACACCACATGTGTGGTTCGGACACGCTGTCCGTGGCAAAAATGCCACAGATGTGAAAAATATGCATCAGAATCACTATAACCGCTTGCGAATGGCGGCAGTTATTGTAAAACCGACGCCGTGATAATTAAGTCACATTAACACCTAACTCTCAAACGTAGAGGAATGACATGAATAAATCGAAACTTCTCGCGAGCACGGTTCTCGTATCTGCCGCGACCATGATGGCGGCTGGCCCTGTCAGCGCGGCCAAGCTGTCGCTCGGCGGCTATTTTGAACAGTGGATCGGTTGGGCCGATGCGGACAACCTGTCCGGCCTGCAGAACAAACTCGACATCAAGCAGGACTCGGAAATCTACTTCTCCTTCAAGGAAAAGCTGGATAACGGCCTGACCGTTGGCGGCCGCATGGAAATGGAAGCCGGCGTTGGTAACAACGACGGTATTTCCGCCGCCAATGACGCCGCGCCGAACTCCGGCAACACCCAGGGTGCTGGCTTCGACGAAGCCTCGGTCTACGTTTCCGGTTCCTTCGGTAAGGTTCAGCTCGGCAACAATGACGTCGCCGCGGCCTATACCGGCGGCATCAGCGTTGTTGGTCCTGTCGGCCATATCAAATCCGATGCGGGCGACTGGCTCTATTACGGCTCGGCGATGAACAACACCGATCTCGACCTTGGCATCGGTGATGCCGGAAACATCACCTACTGGACGCCTAAAATCGGCGGCCTGCAGCTGATTGCTTCCTACACGCCGGATAGTTCCGATTCGCTGATTGGTGATTATGACGCTGGCGAAACCGCCGGCGCGCATAACCACGTTTCCATGAGCCTTCAGTACAATGGCAAGGTCGACGGCGGAAAATTCAAGATCGCCGGCGGTCTGTCCACCGTTGAAAATACCGATGCCGCTGGCGACGACCAGGAATACGGCTTCAACGTGGCGGCTGATGTGACGATGGGCAGTTTCCGGGTCACCGCAGCCTATGCTCACGAATATGACACCAATGACGACGATATTTTCTGGGGCATCGGTGTCCGCTACAAGCTGGACAAGGTCAACGAAATCAGTGTTGGTTATGGCAACAGTGAGACCCAGGCTGGCACCGGCGGTACTGATGAGACCACCAAGCTGTACACGCTCGGCTATAATCGCAACATGGGCAAAGGCGTGAATTTCGCCGCGTCCCTGTTCAAGACCGATCACGATGACAGCACTGCCGCGGGTGCTCAGACCGGTCGTAACCGCGACGTCAACGATTTCGGTATCGTTGGTGGTATCCGCGTTAACTTCTAAGACCTGATCCAGGTACTTGGAAAAGATTGGGGGGCCTTCGGGCCCCCCAATTTTTTTGCGTTTGTACCTTGCGTTACGGCTCTTTCGCCGGGTTCAATGAAAACCGCCCCGCCCCGTAACGAAAGCCTTTCAGGTTCGCCTCTAGCTGGCGCTTGAATTCCGGATCGCCCGACAGATCCTTGATCTGCTTCGCCCATTTTCTCAAATAAAAATCGACCGGGTCTTTCTCCCGCAAAACCGCATTGACGGGCGCGCGGAAAAATTCCTCGCGCATCGCCATCTCAAAGGCCAGTGAAATAACATCCATCCCGATCATCTCGACCAACCCGAAGGCGAGATGGATCGACATGCCGTCGCGGCAGGTCGCGTGATGGAAATAGCCCGACGGGATATAGACCAGATCGCCGGGCTCAAATTCGAAATCCAGCAACGGCGCATTGCGCGACCCTTCCGGATTCATCTGTTTCCGGTTCTTGAAGGCGGGATGATTGATCGGATATTCGATGGCCTGTTCGAACACCTGCCAGTGCTTTTTACCCTCGACCTGAAAGGCCAGAACATCGTGGACATCGTAATGGACCGGGAAAGCCTGATGGTCCTTTTGCGAAAAATACAGATTGCAATCCAGCTTGCCGCCGGTCCAGTCGGCGAGCGTTTCGCGGATTTCCATAACGCCGGCGGACAGTCCGCAAATATCGTTCAACACAACGGAACTGCCGTGGGCGAGGGTTTGTTGTAAACCGGCCGGGTTGAGCTCATGCTTCTGGCTCTTCGGCGATTGCAGCGTGTGGAACAGACCGCCCGGCGGCACAGGCTCGTGATCCAGAAATACCTGCAGCCGGTCGGGCGACCAGATCCCCGCCTGATTGACCAGCGCCTCAAATTCCTCAACCGTGAAATATGAGGCGATATTTGCGACCGCGCCCTTGCCCAGCCAGGGCTTGCGTTCGCGCCGCGCCGTCTGAAGCTCTTCCAAAAGCGCGTTGTCCCGGATTAACTCTTCCACCTGAACCTTGCTTCCCTGTCTGAATTTCCCGAATATCTCACTATAAATCACTCGGTCCCCGCAGGCGAACCCGATGCCGGGTTTTTTCACGCCATGGGAAACCGGAGGTCATGGGGCCAGTTTGAAACAGGATTATCGGACAGGTGGCTGACGGCGATCAACAGACAATAGGGAGCGGCATATCAGCGCGGCTTCGCGCGGTGCGGAATCAGATCGCGGAAGTGGCGGCGGATACCGGTCGCGATGCTGGCGATATCGATCTTCTGGCGGTATCGAAATTTCATCCCGCCGAAGCGGTGCAGGCGGCGCTTGAGGCAGGACAGCTTATGTTCGGCGAAAACCGGGTTCAGGAAGCGCAGTCGAAATATCCCGCGCTTAAAGCGGCCAACCCCGAACTGCGCTTGCATCTGATCGGGCCGCTGCAAAGCAACAAGGTGCGCGATGCGGTGGCGTTGTTCGATGTGATCGAAACGCTGGACCGGCCGCGCCTTGCCCGGGCGCTGGTAAAGGAGCGCGATCGCGGCGCGCCATGCCCGGAGCTGTTCATTCAGGTGAATACGGGTGAGGAACCGCAAAAGGCCGGCATTCCACCCGCCGATGCCGATGATTTTATCCGCGAGGCCCGCGATGAAATGCATCTGCCGGTCACCGGGTTGATGTGTATCCCGCCGGCGGATGAGGAACCGGCGATGCATTTCGCGCTTCTGGCCGAATGTGCGCGGCGGAACGGGCTTCAGAAACTCAGCATGGGGATGAGCGGCGATTTCGAAACGGCCATCCGGCTGGGCGCGACGGAAATCAGGGTCGGGACGGCAATTTTCGGATCGCGTCCCGCGCCATAGCAGAATTTTCTGATATTTTTTAAGCGCCAGTTCCATCGCCTGTCCGATTTCGGCGGGGCTGGCCGTCTGCGGCTGCGCCCATAGGGGTGTTGGCGAGGCGGTGGCGGGTGATCCCGCCTGCGCCACCTGCACCGGTGGATTTGCGGCAACCGCCGGCGCCTGTTTCCGTGATGGCGCATCCGGCGCGGGCCGGTCTTCGGCCGAAACCGGATCAGGTGCTTTTTCCTGAATGGTCGACAGCAATAGCGCGGCCTGGGCCTGTTGCTGTGCGCGAATTGCCTCGTCGATGCGTCCGTTCGCTGTGGCCGGACCCACGCTGGAGGCTGTCCTCTCCGCAGAATCCATGGTGACCGGCCTGGCCGGCGGCCCCGCGGCCGGTTCCGGCAGGGGGTTTTTCTCTGGCGGCAGGGATGCGACCTGAATTTCGGGTGCCCTGGGCGTATCCGTTGTCTTCCCGTCGCCACCAAAAAGAGATGCGACCTGCTCCTCGATCGTTCCGCCGGAAATTTCCTCCGCGGCCGCGACCAGACCCGCGGCGGCCACCCCGATAGGTCCGCCGTAAAGCGCGCCACCCGCGACGCGCGCGCCGGTGCCGATCTCGTCGCCGCTGACCATTCGGTAAAGTGTGGAGACCACCGGGATGTGCTGCAACGGGTTGATGACATCAATCACGTCGGATAGCTCGACGTTCGACAGCTTGTCCATAAATTCGCTAAAGCTCATTTCCGGCACGCCGTCGGCATCGTAATCTTCCGACAGCGCTGGAATCGGCCGGTCCGCGGACGCCACGGCGTTTTGTGCTGGGGTGATCGGCATAGTGTCTCCCGGATTCAATCGGATTGGTTAATGCAAGCCCGGGGCCAGTCGCGATCACCCATAAACCCCTGAAATTATTATATTTTCATAAACGCGGCGGCAAACCGCCCGGCAAAAAATTCCGGGCCGCCGGAATATTCGGCCCGCTTGCGGGGGGTTGTGAATTATGTGTAGTTTCCCCATCTTTCACTGCAATCCCATGTCCGCGCGCGGTTAGGCGGCGCGGGCGGAACGAACAGGGCGGAAAAAAAGAATGGCTCAGGAAAAGAAAATTTTTCTGGTCGAAGACGATCCCGATCTCGCGGTCTCGCTTGCCGAACAGCTGGAACTGCATGAGGACTTCAGGATCGTGACCGTCGATACGGGCGCAGATGCCATGGCCGCAGTAAAGGATGCGCATTTCGATCTGCTGATCCTCGATGTCGGTCTGCCGGATATGGACGGGCGTGAACTATGCCGCCTGATGCGCCGCGCCGATGTATCCGCCCCGATCATCATGCTGACTGGCGCCGACAGTGATGCCGATACGATCCTCGGGCTCGAATCCGGCGCCAATGATTACATCACCAAACCGTTCAAGCTGGGCGTTCTGCTTGCCCGCATCCGGGCGCAGCTTCGCCAGCACGAACGCAGCGAGGACGCGGTCTTTACGCTCGGGCCATTTACTTTCCGCCCGTCCGCGAAAACGCTGATCGATCCGGAAACGGACAAGAAGGTGCGGCTGACGGAAAAAGAAGCGGCGATCCTGAAATATCTGTTCCGCTCGGGCGATTCCGTTATCGGACGGGATGAGCTGTTGAACGAGGTCTGGGGCTATAATTCAGGAGTCACCACCCATACGCTTGAGACCCATGTCTACCGGCTGCGGCAAAAACTCGAAGCCGATCCGTCGAATGCGCAAATTCTGGTGACAGAACCCGGCGGCTACCGGCTGGTGCCGTAGCCGCCCGGCGGGCTCAGCCGATAATCCGCATTTTATTGCGCAGCGTGCCTATTCCTTCGATCTCTGTTTCGCAGACATCCCCGTCCGTCATATAGCCCTTCGGGTCCATCCCCATGCCGACACCGGGCGGCGTGCCCGTGGCGATCAGATCGCCCGGGACCAGCGTCATGTGCCGCGACAGATATGACACCAGATAGGCGACCGAAAAGATCATGTTTCTGGTGTTCGATTCCTGACGGGTTTCGCCGTTCAACCGCAATCTGACATCGATATTCTGCGGATCGCCGATCTCATCGGCCGTGACGATAACCGGGCCCCAGGGGCAGAACGTGTCCAGAGACTTGCCGAGATCCCATTGCCCCGCGCCGCCGCCAAGCTGCAGATCGCGTGCCGAAACATCGTTCACCACCGAATAGCCGAAGACGCAAGAGAGCGCCTCCGCTTCGGAGACATGCGACGTCTCGCGGCCGATTATGACGCCCAGCTCGACCTCGTAATCGACTTCATCCGTGATATCGGTCCGCCAGCATACGTCGTCATAGGGTCCGGTAATGGTGTTGGTGTGTTTGGTGAAAACCACCGGCTTCTCCGGTACCGGCAGGCCCGATTCATGACAGTGATCGATATAGTTGAGCCCGATCGCAACGATCTTTGCCGGCCTGCGGATCGGCGCGGAAAGCGACAAATCGTTGAGCGCCAGCACCGGGCAGGACCCGCCCGCCACAGCCGCCGCGGCTTTTTGCGCCCCTTCCGGGCCGGCTTCCACCAGCGGCAGCAAATCCGTGGCGCCGCCGAAGGTTTCCGATAAATCATGCACGCGGTCGCCGTCGACCGCGCCGATCCCCGACTTGCCGCCCTTGGTGAATGTCGCGAATTTCGCCATATCTCTGGTCCTTTCCCGATTGCCGCGATAGCGTGTGATCTGATTAACCTCTTGTGGCGCCAGCGTAAAGCGCGATCCGTTCACGGGGTTGTGCGGAACCGGTGACTTTTCTTTAAACGCCGTAACGCCTACATCAAGTGTAGAAATATTCGCGCGGGGCAAATTCGTGTCGACCAGTAGCAAAATGACCATCCGGTTCTGGGGCGTGCGCGGCTCTGTCGCCTGTTCGGGCCCCGATACGGTCCGGTATGGCGGTAATACGGCTTGCATTGAAATGCGTTGCGGTGACCGTCTCTTGATTTTCGATGCCGGGACGGGGGTTCGGAATCTCGGTAACTCTCTGGAGTCCGAACGCCCGCTGGACGTCGATCATTTCTTTTCGCACACCCATTGGGATCATATTGTCGGGTTTCCGTTCTTTTCTTCCGCGTTCTGCCCCGACAGCAAGATCCGGCTGCATGCCGGACATCTGAAGGGGCAAGGCGGACTTGAAGGCGCGTTGCGCCAGGCCATGGCGGAGCCGCTTTTTCCCGTGCCGCTCGATATCTTCCGGGCCTGTATCAGCTTTCATGATTTCGAAGCCGGAACGACGCTTGATCCCGGCGACGGCATTTCAATCCGGACAGCGCCGCTCAACCATCCCAATGAGGCGACTGGATACCGTGTGGAATATGGCGGCAAATCGGCGTGCTATGTGACCGATACGGAACATGTTCCGGGATTGCCCGACGGGAACATCCTGTCGCTGATCGAGAATGCCGATCTCTTGATTTATGACTGCACTTTTACGGATGAGGAATTTCCGCGTTTCGCCGGTTGGGGTCATTCAACCTGGCAGGAAGGGGTGCGATTGTGCCGCGCCGCGAATGTAAAAAAGCTCGCGATCTTTCATCACGAACCGAACCGGACCGATGACGCGCTTGACTATATCGCGGCCGCCGCCAGGGCCGAATTCGCGGGCGCGTTCGTTGCCAGCGACGGGCTCGCCCTGGTCCTTTAGGTCTTGCGCTTCGCCGGACGATCTGATCGCCGAACCGGCTGCCCCTCAATTCTCCAGACTGATATTCAACCGGTCGATCTCGACATTGCCTTTCCCGTCGATGGCAAAGACATGCACACTTGCCCAGTCCATTTCATAGGGCGGCGGACCGACCATTTCCCATCCGGTGGCAAGTGATAGCGCGGCGCGGATAATCCCCTGATGCGCCACCGCGCCAAACGGTGCTCCATCCGCTGCGACGCGCATGAGCCAACTCTCGACCCTGCCACGCACTTCGCGGGGGGATTCGCCGTTATGTGGGCGAAGGTCGATGCCCATAGTGGCGCGTTCACGGAATTCATCGCCGAACTCCGCATCGATTTCGTCCCGCGTCTTGCCTTCCCAATCGCCCCAGTGCATCTCGACAATTTCCGGCGCCCGCACGGGATCGAGCCCCAATATCCGCGCCGTCTGCTGCGCCCGCGACATCGGGCTTGCATACCAGTTCCATGCCAAGAATTCTTCCGGCACGCGCCATCCCTGTACCTTGGTGCGGCCGGCCTCGCTCAAGGGCATGTCGGTCTGGCCCTGGAGGCGTTTCTGTTCGTTCCATTCCGTTGGGCCATGCCGGATAAGGGCGATCGGCGTCATGGGGGGCAGCTCCGTTTCTGTTGAGTTTGAGAAGGGTCGGCTTTTTCTGCCGCACTTTCAAGGCGTGAGCCGTGGTGGCGGGATAATTCCGAATTTGATCGCAGGATTCGGGAAGCATAAGGGCTTGGTTTGCGCCACTATGGGCGCATGGCGACGGCACTGAATAACCGGGCATTAGAAGAGGCACGCTGGCGCGCGGTGCGCAACCGCGATGCGGCCTTTGACGGCGCATTTGTCTTTGCCGTTGTTACCAACGGGGTGTATTGCCGCCCCTCCTGCCCGTCGCGCCGGGCAAATCGCGAAAATGTTTCCTTTTTCGATGTGCCCGCGCTGGCTGAGGCGTTGGGCTATCGCCCGTGCAAACGCTGCCGCCCGAACGAGGCGGCGGGCCGCCAACCCCATGTGGAAGCCGTCAACGGGGCGTGCGACGCGATTGCAGGGAACGAAACCGAGCCGTCCTTAAGCGCGTTGGCGGAAGCCGCCGGGCTCAGCCCCGGTCACTTTCAACGTGTTTTCAAATCCGTCGTGGGTCTGTCGCCAAAACAGTTCGCAAAGGCCGTGCGCGCGAATAAATTTCGTGACCGTCTGGCGGGCGGGGCTTCGGTAACGAATGCGGTCTTCGAGGCCGGGTACGGATCCGCCTCCCGCGCTTATGACGATGCCGCACGGAACGCCATGTCACCGTCCGCCCGCAAAGCCGGCGGCGCGGGAGAGAAAATTTCCTGGGCGGCGGCGGAAACCAGCCTTGGCCGAATCGTTGTTGCGGCGAGACCACGCGGCATCTGTTTTGTCGAATTTGCCGATGGGCGCAATCCCGAAAACTGTATTTCGGGCTGGTTTCCCGCCGCCGCAATAAAGCGGGACGAAGAAAACCTGTCGGATCATCTCGCCTGTGTGGTGGCGGCGATTGACGACCCCGGCGCGGCGGCCGGTTTGCCGCTCGATCTGCGCGGTACGGCGTTTCAGGAACGGGTCTGGCGGGCCCTGACCGACATACCGGCCGGCAAAACCGTGACCTATTCGGAACTCGCCAGAACGCTTGGCAAACCGGCGGCGGCCCGGGCGGTCGCCTCGGCCATTGGCAAGAACAAGATTGCCGTGCTGGTCCCCTGTCACCGCGTGATCCGCGAAGACGGCTCATTGGCCGGTTACCGCTGGGGCGTGGACCGAAAGGCCGCGCTGATTGATCGGGAGAAAGGCGAGTAACAAAACGGCGCCCCGGTTTCCCGGGACGCCGTAATTTTATGGGTTATGTTTCCGGCGCCATTACCGCGCCGGTGCGGTGCCACGTTCGTGGCGTGCGCCCTCAGGCCGCCTTGCCGAGAAGCTTCTTGCCGCCGGATTTGATCTCGATCTTCCGGGGTTTGAGCTCTTCCGGTACTTCGCGGACCAGCTCGACATTCAACAGCCCGTTGACCAGGCTCGCGCCGGAGACCTTGATGTGATCGGCCAACTGGAAGGTGCGCTTGAAGGCGCGCCCGGCAATGCCGCGATGCAGGAAGGTTTTTTCCTCAGCCGTTTCATCGGTCTCGATCCGGCCTTCGATGACCAGCGTGTCATCGTGGCTGATGATTTCGATGTCGTCCTCGGAGAACCCGGCGACCGCCACCGTGATACGGTAGGAATCGTCATCGATCTTTTCGATATTATAGGGCGGGTAGCTTTCCGAACCCTCGGTCTGCCGCATGGCGGCGTCCATCATGTTGGTCAGACGGTCGAAACCGACGGTGGAACGGAATAACGGCGAAAAATCATAGCTACGCATGGGATATCCTCCTTCATAAGCGATATCTGTAGGGGCCCGCCGGTCAGCGGCCGGACCCGGTTGCATTGTCCGAAGACCCTCAAGGAGGCGCCTTCGATCCATTATTTGGGAACGGATTTCGTGGGTTTCAAGGGCCGATGAGCCCAAAAATAACCGCGTTAAATCAGCGCCTTAATCCGCCAGGTCCAGCGCCACCGGCACGTGATCGGAGGGTTTTTCCCACCCCCGCGCCTCGGTCAGCACTTCGGCGCCGACAAGCCGGCCTTCGAGCGCGGGCGTCGCCCAGATATGATCCAGCCGCCTTCCGCGATTGCTGCCGGGCCAGGTGCGGTTGCGATAGCTCCACCAGGTAAAGAGTTCTTCTTCCGGCGGGACAAAGCGCCGCGTGGTGTCGATCCAGTCATGCGCCTCCATAACGGCGCCCAGCCCTTCGACCTCGACCGGGGTGTGGCTGACGACCTTTAAGAGCTGCTTGTGCGACCAGACATCGGTTTCCAGCGGCGCGATGTTGAGATCGCCGACCAGGATGCGCGGCGCCTGTTTCATGGGCGCGAACCAGTCGCGCATCTCGGCAAGAAAATCCAGCTTGTGGGCGAATTTCTCGTTTTCCTCAGGGTCCGGGATGTCACCACCGGCGGGGACGTAGAAATTATGCAGCTCCGTCCCGTCCGGCAGGGTCGCGGAAATATGGCGGCAATCGCCCTTGCCGCACCAGTCCCTTGTCTGCGCCGCCTCGATCGGCAGCTTCGAGAGAATGGCGACGCCGTTATAGCTTTTCATCCCCGAATAGAGGATGTGCTCGAAGCCCAGCGCGCGGACATCGATTTCGGGAAACAGCTCGTCGGTTACCTTGGTTTCCTGCAGGCACACCACATCTGGGTTCAGCTTGTTGCAGACCTCGGCGAGTGCCGGCATGCGCAGCCGCAGCGAGTTGATATTCCAGGTGGCGATCCGCATGGGCGCGGGCTCTCTTTCTATTTCTTCGTTTTGAAATGATCCCGCGCGGCGTCGCCGAAGGCGCGGAACAGCTTGTCGGACAGCTCGTGATATTGCGGGTGATATTCCGCGTGCCACTGCACCCCGACCGTGAAGGTACCGCTATCCTCCAGCACGATCCCTTCCACCACCCCGTCTTCGGAAACGGCATCGACGCGCATACCCGGGGCAGGCCTGTCCACCCCTTGCGCATGCAGGGAATTGGTCATGACCTCCGTCTTGCCCGTCAGTTGGTGAAACAGGCTGCCCTCCACCAGATCCACCCGGTGGCGCAGTGCAAACCGTTCCTCCCGGGTCGGCAGTTCGCGATTCATGCGGTGATCGTTCTTGCCCGGCAATTCGTGGATCCGGTAATGCAGAGAGCCGCCAAGCGCGACATTTATTTCCTGATGGCCGCGGCAGATACCGAAAACCGGAATGGTGTTGTCCACGCAGCCCCGGATCAGCGGCAGCACGGTATTGTCGCGTTCGGGATCTATTTTCTCATCCGGCGGAAAGGGCGGGCCGTCATAGTGGTGCGGCTGGATATTCGCGCCGCCACCGGTCAGCAGCAGCCCGTCGAGCATGCTCAGCACATCCTTGATAAATCCCTCATCCGGCAGGGCCGGAATCATGAAGGGAACACCGCCGCATATCTCGATCGCGGCGAGCGCGTATTTGTGCGACGTCGAATGATTCCCCGACGACATTTCGGTGGGCTGAACAAAGTTCGCGAGAATCCCGATAAGGGGCTTGGTCGGCGTGGAAGACATGCTTTTCGCTATCATGCATGCCGGTTTGCGGCAAGGCGGAGCGGCTATTCGAAGGCCCAATCCGGCGGCGAATAGTTCAGCCGCCGCTCATCGATCGGCTGATTGGTTTCCGCCTTCAGGAGTGAAACGCTGGTCTCCACCCCTTGTGGATCGATCACGGTCCAGGCGCGCAGCCGGACCGGGTCCTTGGAAAACAGCAGGGTGATGCGACCGTCCTCGGGGCTCCCCTTGCGCGCGAGAAACAGCCGGATGGCGCGGTCGCTTTCCTTTACGGTAACGTCGGCCTCTTCCGAAAAGCGGACATTTTTCTCAAGCAGCAGCCGCGCCGGTGTCGCCGAGAGCGGCACCTGGTTTACCTCTTTGAGCTCGCGGTCGAGATAGATCATCCAATGCCCGTCGGCAAAAACCTCAAGCTGGGCGGGCGGGGCGTAATCGATCAACATCCGCCCGGGCCGCAATATCAGGATTTCACCCTGCGCGACCCCGCCGTTCGATGTCGTCTGGAGGAATTCGGCCTTGAAGGTTTTGATACTGTTGATCCAGCTCTCGGCGACACCGATGGCCGCGCGGTCCGAGGCGCTGAGTTCCGCCGCGCGCGCGGGCAGGGATATGGTTGTCAGAATCAGAAAAAGGGCGGCGAAAAACTTCATGGAGGCGCTCCGGTCGGGCCGATGGCGACGAGGGCCTCCAGACATGGGGCTATTGGGTCCGGTCGTCAATGTCCCGGGCCAGGACCTCGCGTTTGCCGACATGGTTGGCGCCGGATATGACGCCTTGTTCCTCCATCCGGTCGATCAGCCGCGCCGCGCGGTTATAACCGATCTGTAGCCGGCGCTGGATATAGCTGGTCGAGGCCTTGCGGTCGCGGCAGACGATGGCGACCGCCTGATCGTACAGCGCGTCATCGGGACTGCCCTCTCCGCCGCCTTCGGCGCCAACCGGCCCACCAATTCCCGCCATGGCGGCGAAATCGGATTCGGTTTCCTCGGACGTTACTTCTTCCACATAATCCGGCGCCGCCTGGCCCTTGATGTGATTGACGATGGATTCGACTTCCTCATCCGTTACAAGCGGCCCGTGAACGCGGGTCAGCCGACCGCCGCCGGCCATATAAAGCATGTCGCCCTGGCCCAGCAGCTGTTCGGCGCCGGCCTCTCCCAGAATGGTCCGGCTGTCGATCTTGGAGGTGACCTGGAAACTGATGCGGGTCGGGAAGTTGGCCTTGATCGTCCCGGTGATCACATCGACCGACGGACGCTGGGTCGCCATGATCAGATGAATGCCCGCGGCCCGCGCCATCTGCGCGATACGCTGGACCGAGGCCTCTACCTCCTTGCCCGCGACCAGCATGAGGTCAGCCATTTCATCGACCACCACCACTATATAAGGCAGCGGCGTCATATCCAGCGGCTGGTCCTCGTAAAGCGGCTCCCCGGTTTCGGAATCGAATCCGGTCTGCACCGTCCGGGTCAGCGCCTCGCCGCTTTTCTGGGCTTCTTCCAGCCGCGCGTTATAGCTGGCGATATTGCGCACCCCCATGGTCGACATGGCGCGATAACGCTGCTCCATCTCGCGCACGGTCCAGCGCAGCGCGACCACCGCCTTCTTGGGATCGGTGACGACCGGGCACAGCAGATGCGGAATATCGTCATAAACCGACAGTTCCAGCATCTTCGGATCGATCATCACCAGACGGCATTTTTCCGGCGGCAGGCGGTAAAGCAGCGACAGGATCATGGTGTTGATCGCGACCGACTTGCCCGATCCCGTGGTGCCCGCGATCAGCAGATGCGGCATGCGGGCCAGATCGGCGATCACAGCGGTGCCGCCGATATCCTTGCCAAGCGCCAGGGTGAGCTGCATCCCGGGCTTCTCGTAATCTTTCGAAGACAGAATTTCACGCAGCGCGACGATCTCGCGATCGGTGTTGGGCAGTTCGATCCCCATCACGTTTTTGCCGGGGATGACCGCAACCCGCACCGAAATTGCCGCCATGGACCGTGCGATATCATCGGCCAGACCGATGACCCGCGACGATTTCACGCCGGGCGCCGGTTCGAATTCATAAAGCGTGACAACCGGCCCGGGACGAACCTTGGTGACCTCGCCCTGTACGCCGGAATCGGACAGGACCGAGTCCAGCAGCCGCGCATTTTGCGATAGCGCCTCTTCATCAGCCAGATCGGCGCTGTCGCTCGCGTAGGTGCCGAGTAAATCCAGTGGCGGCAGATCGAAATCCCCGCTGGGGCCCAGATCCAGCTTTTGCTGGCGGGCGGCCTTTGCGCGTTTGCCGGCGGCGGATTTGCGCTTGCGGGGTGCGACGATGCCGCGCTTGGCGGTCTGTGTCTCCGGAACCGGCGGCTCGCCGGTCTCTTCTTCCGGGGCCACCAGAACCGGGCCCAGCCCGTCATCAATCACCAGAGAGGGTTCCTTGCGTTCCGCCGTTTCGCGCCGTCTGGCCCGGGCGGCGGCCCATTGCGCGGCGGTTGCTGCGCCCTGGCAGACCATCAGGACAAACCGGCTCGTGACGGCGGCGTAGCGCATTGTCGCGGCAAGGGCACGGCCCCATTCGGCGGGGCTGAACCCGGCCGCCCCGGCCAGCGCGGCGGCACCCAATATGGCTGCGACAGCGCCGGTCAGGGTTTTGGCGGCTGTCACATGGGCGGCCAGCAACGCGGATAACTCTCCCAGCGCGAGGTCACCCGCCGCGCCGCCATAGCCGGTTCCGAGCGGCCAGGAATCGCCCGCCGAGATCGCCGAAAAAGCCGTCGCCAGCAAGAGCAGCGATACCGGCAGGCAGGTCAGCCGCAGCCAGCTTCTGCCGATGCCGGTATGGCGAAAAATGCGCCAGCCCCAGATTGCCGGAATCAACGCCAGAATCACCGATGAAAGTCCGATGGACTGCAGGAAAAAATCGGCGACACCGGCACCCGGCGCGCCCATCCAGTTGGCTACCGCACCGCCGTTTGCCGCGTTGAATGACGGGTCTGTCGGATTATAGCTGACAAGCGACAGCAGTATGAAAAACCCCGCCGCCATCAAGGTCAGCCCGCCCGACTCCAAAGCGCGGCGTTTCAAGAAATTCTGCGCCCCCGCCGGCAGGACCGCCCGGTTCATCAGGTTTCGGGATGTGGTCGCCATGTCAGGCCTCCTCCCTAGAGAATATCCATCAGGCGGCTTAATGCCTGCTCGGTGGTGTCGATATCGTGAACCATGGCGCAGCGGATATAGGGCGCCCCCGGATTGTTGCCGTCCGCATCGTCCTTCGACAGATACCGGCCCGGAATGGTGCGCAGCGCTCCTTCGCGCCACAATTTCAACGCCGCCGCCTCGCCGTCTTCGACGTCCAGCCACAGATAAAACCCGCCGGCGGGACGGAAGTAGCCGTGCGCCTCGCCCAGAATGCGGTCTGCGACATCGAATTTGGCCCGGTAAAGCGCCCGGTTTTCCGCGACATGATCCTCATCGTTCCACAGCGCGCCGGCGGCGGCCAAAAGCGGATAAGGCGGCGGCGCGCCGCCGTAATCGCGGACTGTCTTGAAGGCGGCGATCAGGTCGGGGTCGCCCGCGACAAAACCCGAACGCAGCCCCGGAACGCTGGACCGCTTGGAGAGGGAATTGAATACCAGCACATTTTTCAGCGATCCGCCCAGCGCGGCGCAGGCCTCCATCCCGCCCGGCGGTGGGTCGCGGTCGTAAATCTCGCTGTAGCATTCATCGAACAGGATGACGAAATCACGTTCCCGGGCGAGCAGGACGAGGTCTTTAAGCGTGTCCAAATTGGCGACCGTGCCTTGCGGGTTGGCGGGCGAGCAGTAATAGGCAAGCGCGGTCCGGTCCAGTATCTCATCCGGTTGGGCGGAAAAATCAGGAAGGAACCCCGTTTCGCGGGTTGCGTCGACAAAGACCGGATCGGCGCCCGCCAGCGCGGCCGCGCCGACATAGACCTGATAAAACGGGTTCGGCATCAGAACGGCGGGCTTCTTGCCGCGAACCTTTTCGGGAATGACTGCCAACGCGATCATAAACAGCGCTTCGCGCGTGCCCGAAACCGGGATAACGCCGGTTTCTGGATCGACCATATTGCCGGGGATGCCATATCGGCGTTCCAGCCAACCGGCGGCCGCGGCGCGGAATTCCGGGGTGCCTCGCACCAGCGGGTATTTGGCCCAGAGATCGAAACTGTCATTGACGATGTCGCGCACCATCGGCGGCGGCGGATGTTGGGGCTCGCCCACGGCGAGGGAAATCGGCGCGCCGTTCGAGGACGGGCTGTGCGAATCCAGCAGATCGCGCAGCCGGTCGAAGGGGTAGTCCCCAATTTGTTCCAGCCTGTTATTGATCATAGGCGCGTTTCTTTACAAAAGACTCCGGCCATCGCAGCCAACCCATTGCCACAGGGCCTGAATCGTAGCGCCGTCCCCTGAATCGGTACAAGAGCCGGGAACGGCCATAGCTCTGACTTTGCTGCAATATAACCCGCTAATACGCTGGATTCACGAATCATTTACCATAAATCGGCATTGAGTCTGCCGATTTACCGCAAAATTACCAGTCGCCGCGCCGTAAACGGTCCCGCGCGCGCTTGGCCGCGCGGGCGATCAGCAGGGTTCCGGCGCGGAGCGCTTCAAAGCCGGATGCTTTAATCCGGCGTGCGGCGGGCGCGGCCCGGTCGGGCCATCCGGTCTCGTAAAACAGCTTATGCAGCCCCCAGGCGGTCGCGATCATGAATAGCGCCGCATACCAGACATCGGATGGAAAATGCCCGCCCTGATAGATTCTCATAATTCCGGCGACGGTTCCGATCCCGAGACCGAAAATAAAAAGTTGTCGCCGCCGGTGCATGAAGGTTGGGACGAAGGCCAGCGCTACCCAGATATAACCGAAGCTTGCCTCGCCCGAGATAAAGGAGCAGTTCTTGTCGCACTGATCGTCAATCAGCAGGGGCGGCGCGTATTGCTTGGTACCGATCGTCACATCCAGGTGGGCGGGGCGCGGCCGGCCCCAATTGTCTTTCAGCACTTCATTGGCCAACAGCCATGGCCCGACAATCACGCAGAGCAGCAGATACGCGGCCGCCTTTCCATCGAGCCCGAAACGGTGTTTGCCCTTTGCGACGCGGCAATAGACCGAATAGGCGACCAGAATAGGCAACAGGGCCGTGCAAAACTGGATAACCCGCCGGACGCCCAGCCAAAAGGGTTCATAGGAGGTCGGATAGCCGAAATTCCGCGTATGGCCGAGTTGCGCCCCCCAGAGGTCAATCGACGAATCCAGTACAAAATAGATGGCCGGCGACAGGCCGATCAGGAAATATAGCGCGACCTCGCGCTGTCCCCTGGTCAGGGAATGCCATTTTTCACGCCAGCCGCCCGGCGGCGGGGCTGGCTGATCGTCCGGCTGGTCTTGGGTCGGCTCCATTGGCGGGTCTTGACTTCCATAATCGTGCGGCCCGGAAATATCCAGTGCTCCCGGCCGGGTTCGGCGCCAACCTATTGGTTTTGAGAATCCGGCACAAGATTTTGATTGAAGAGTATTTTCGAAAAAAAACTGGGATCGCGATGATCGCTGATCCCGGCAGTTGATGGACAGCTGGATCGCTGCCGCAGGGAGGGGAGGCCGGCCCGCGCGTGTTCCGTGACGCGGGCCGGAGTGTGGCTTACTGGATGGTCTCGCCGTGCAGGCCAACATCCAGCCCGTCACGTTCGACCTCTTCAGAGACCCGGAGGCCGATGACAAGATCGATCACCTTCAGGATCACGAAGCTGGCGATGGCGCACCAGAGGATGGTGGCGACGATGCCCCAGGCCTGCGTCACGACCTGTCCGGCATTGCCTTCCAGCAATCCCGCCGTGCCGCCGATCGCTTCGGAGGCGAAGACGCCGGTCAGCAGGGCGCCGACGATGCCGCCGATGCCGTGGATGCCGAAGACGTCAAGCGAGTCATCGTAACCGCAGGTGCGTTTCAGCCAGGTCGCGCCCCAGAAACAGGCGACACCGGATGCCGCCCCGATGCACAGCGCGCCGACCGGATTGACGAATCCCGCCGCCGGTGTGATGGCCACCAAACCGCCGATCGCGCCCGAAATAATGCCGAGAACGCTGGGTTTACCGCGCATGGCCCATTCGATGAACATCCAGGCCAGCGCCGCCGCCGCGGTTGCGATCTGGGTGACGGCCATCGCCATTGCCGCGCTGCCATTGGCGGCGACCGCGGACCCGGCATTGAAGCCGAACCAGCCGACCCACAGCATGGCCGCGCCAATGACCGACAGCACCAGATTATGCGGCGCCAGATTTTCGCTGCCGAGCCCGGCGCGTTTGCCAAGCATGATGGCGGCGACCAGCCCGGCGATACCGGCATTGATGTGCACGACCGTGCCGCCCGCGAAATCCAGAACGCCGTCTTCACTCAGGAAGCCGCCGCCCCACACCCAGTGGGTGACCGGCGCATAGACGACCAGCATCCAGATGCCGGTGAACCACAGCACGGCGCTGAACTTCATACGATCGACAAAAGCGCCGACGATCAGGGCGGGCGTAATGATCGCGAAGGTCATCTGGAAGACCATGAACAGCGCATCGGGGATCGTGCCGTTCAGCGCGCCCACCGTCAGGCCGGACAGGAACATCTTTTCGAGCCCGCCGACAAAGGCGTTGCCTTCGGCGAAGGCGAGGCTATAGCCGATGACCATCCAGAGGACGCTCATCAGACAGGTAATGGCGAAACACTGCATCAGAACCGACAGGACGTTCTTTTTGCGGACCATCCCGCCATAAAACAGTGCGAGCCCCGGAATGGTCATCATCAGGACCAGGGCGGTCGATGTCAGCATCCAGGCGGTATCGCCCGAATCCAGCTTGGGCGTCTGGGCCAGGGCGGGACTGCTCGCCAGTGCCGCGGCCGAGGCCAACGCCAGGGTTTTTACAGAATTACAAAGCTTGTTCATTTTTTTCTCCCGTGCGGATCCGAACCGCGCTCTCCAGGTTGAAAACAAAGATTTTTCCGTCGCCAATCTGATCGGTTCCGGCGGCGTTGCGGATCGCGTCAACCACCGCGTCCGCGCGATCATCCGCCACGGCGACCTCGATTTTGACTTTGGGGACAAAGCTGATTTCGTATTCGGCCCCGCGATAGATTTCGCGCTGGCCTTTTTGCCGGCCGAATCCCCTGACTTCGCTGACGGTGAGCCCCTCGACGCCGATTGTCGTCAGCGTTTCGCGGACCTCGTCCAGCTTGAACGGTTTGATGACTGCTTCGATGAACTTCATGAAAACCCCCTAGAACGACCGGGAGACGCTGAAGATCACCGCCTCGCTATTGCCGTCACCTTCCGGTGAAATGTTGGTGTCGGAATAGGCCAGCGAGAAATCGAAACCGGCGTAACTGGTGCCGAGGCTGACATTCCATTCCGTGTAATCGGGCGATCCGAAAGCGGTGTTGTCCTCGATATTCTGGCGCGCCAGATAGGCGGACAGGGTGAACATCTTCACCGGGATATCGATCGCGCCCTTCCAGTAGTAGGCGGCACCGCTCTCACCGAAATTTTCCGGTGAATAGTTGAGCGAGGCCGTCACCGCCGCGGGGCCGAAATCGTATCCGAGCGCCGCCTGGACTTCCCAGAAGTCGTAATTCAGGCTGCCCGCGGCGCCGGGATAGGAGTAGTAGATAAAACCGGCATCCAGCGACAGGCCGGTTTCGCCGATCGCGGTGCGCAAGCCGCCATAATAGTCGATTTCGAGCGTTGCGCCGCTGGCGCCGTCATTGAAATCGACATTCGATCCCCAGATACCGGCATACAGCGTCACATCCTTTGCGGCCTCGATCTCGTAATCGAATCCGCCTTGCACGGCGGGGGCGTCATCAGTCTGGGAAATACCCCGGAAAAAATACTCCGACACCATCCCGACATTCGCGGAAAAAGTACCCGGGATGGGGCTCTTCTCCTCGGCGGCAGCGGCCAGCGGCGTCAGTAAAGATATCGCCAGAACACCCGCGGCAACCGACTTGATCTTATTGGCAAAAGCCATTTTTTTCTCCTTATAGTGCAAAATTCCGATAATTCGGAACCCATTACAGTGTTTCAACAGCAAGGCGCGTGCCAAAGGAGAAAAAATAAAAATAATCTTTTTAATTCAATGTGTTACCATGATTTATTGAGTTTCTTCGCCTTTCTGGATCGCGGAGAAACCTCAGAAAATGATTAAAATATCATCATAAAAACCACAATTGATGAAAAAATAATCACCTATCGAAATTTCCCGAGGCTGGACAGGTCAGGGGTGGCGGGGCCATATAGGTTTCATGGCAAGCGACCTTTCAATGGATGTGGTAATCGCGGGCGGTGGTCTGGCCGGCATGCCTCTGGCCTGCGCCCTTGGGGCGGCCGGAATTTCGGTTGCCCTGATTGAGCCGACTCCTCCGGAGAAGCTGGTCACCACTGAATTCGACGGGCGCACGACCGCGGTCGCAGCCTCTTCCGCGCGTATGTTCGAGTCGCTTGGGGCCTGGGACGATGTCGCGCCGCATGCGCAACCCATTCTCGATATTCGGGTGGCGGACGCGGAGTCGCCGTTTTTCGTCCATTACGATCACAAAGATGTCGGTGCGGATGCGCTCGGATGGATAGTGGAAAACAAGGATCTGCGCGCGGCGATGCTCCCTCTGCTTGACGCGCTTCCCACGGTTCGCTTCCTCCCCGGGTTGCGTGTAACGGAATTCGAAACAGAAAATGCGTGGGCCACGGTTCACCTGTCGGACGGCACAATGCTCGGCGCGCGGCTGCTGGTCGGGGCCGATGGCCGTCAATCGCCCACTCGGCGGCGCGCCGGTATCGGCGTCACCAAATGGCGCTACGATCAACACGCTATCATCTGTACGGTCGTGCATGAACGCGATCACCGTGGCATCGCCCATGAACATTTTCTGCCCAGCGGTCCGTTCGCCATCCTGCCCCTGACGGGAAATCGCTCTTCCATCGTCTGGACCGAACGGGCCGATCTCGCGCTGCATTTCATGAATTTGCCCGACGGCGATTTCCTGGAAGAGCTCTCATCCCGCTTCGGGAATTTTCTCGGCGCTCTCTCTCTCGAAGGGCCGCGGCGCTCCTATCCGCTCGGGCTGATGAACGCGCGCTCCTATATCGCGCCCCGCATCGCGCTGGTGGCCGATGCGGCCCACACCATCCACCCGATCGCCGGGCAGGGGATCAATATAGGCTGGCGCGATGTCGCCGCGCTGGCGGAGGTGGTGGCCGATACAATGCGGCTCGGGCTCGATCCGGGCGATCTGTCGTCGCTTGAAAAATATCAAAGCTGGCGGCGGACCGACAATGCGGTAATGCTGGCGGCGACCGACGCCCTGAACCGTCTGTTTTCAAATGACGCCGCCCCTCTGGTCGCGGCGCGCAATCTGGGCCTTGCCGCGGTCCAGCGCGCGCCCGCCGTGAAGAAGCTGTTCATGCGCCACGCGATGGGCGAACTGGGGGATTTGCCCCGGCTGATCCGCGGATTGCCGGTGTAAAATCAGGGGTCGCGGGAAAGACCGTTGGACTCCAGCGCGGCGAAATATTCCTGCCAGCGTTTTTCCTGATCGCGGCCCAGCTCAAACAGATAATTCCAGGAATAGATTCCGCTATCGTGCAGATCGTCGAATATCAGCCGCACCGCGTAATTCCCGACCGGCTGCACTTCCATAATTCCGACATGGCGCCGCCCGGCGACGATTTTTCTCTGGCTCGGGCTGTGACCCTGAACTTCGGCGGACGGGGATTCCACCCGCAGCAATTCAGCCGGCAGGGTGTATTCCGGCCCGTCCTTGAATTTGACGACCAGCGTCTTCTCGGCCTTGCGTAGCCGGATGGTCTCGGGAACCGGATTCAACAACGTCGCGGCCTCCGGCGCTCAGCCATTACTCTCAAGACGCCGCGCCTCATCGATCAACATGATCGGGATGCCGTCCCGTATCGGATAGGCCAGTCCGGCTTTTTCTGAAATCAACTCCTGTGCGTCGGCGTCATAGCGGAGCGCCTCCTTGGTAACAGGACAGACCAGAATCTCCAAAAGCTTGGCATCGGGTGCGTTTTGTTCGGTGTTCATAATCGTCTCTCCGTTCAGTGACTGATACCGCCTTCGCCCTCCGGCGCGGCGGCGGCCATTTCCATCATGGTAATCAAGAGCGCGGCCCGGTCATCGGCGGAGGCGGACTCCAGAAGCGCCTGGCGTTCGACCGGACTGAATGGAATGCTCATGGCAAGCGACGTGACCAGCCGCCCGGTTTCCGTCTTTTCAACCTGTTCCCATTCGGCATCGATCCGGCGGGCCTCGAAAAATTTCTTTACCGCCTCTAGCAACCGGTCGCGATCAATGGCGACCGGCGCCTCGTCCGCGTTCAGGTCGCCGGAAAAATCGCCATACCCCGCCTTGACCCGGCGATAGCCGTCCCCCAGTGCGGTTTCCTCCGTAATCCGGAAGCGCGTGATGCCGTGCAGGGTAATCAGGTTGCGGCCGTCCGGGGTCTCATTGAAGCCGACAACCCGTCCGGCGCAGCCAATGGCGTAAATCTCCGGCGCATCCGAGGGCGTGCCCGGTGCAGGGCCGTGATTGTCCGTCGGGTCCGGCACGCGCGGCTGCACCATGCCGATCAACCGCGCCTCGCTGGCCAGCGCGTCGCGCACCATGGCGAGATAGCGCGGCTCGAAAATATTCAGCGGCAATTGCCCGCCCGGCAATAACAAGACACCCGTCAGCGGAAACACCGGCAATATCGGCGGCAGCTTTTCCGGTTCCAGGCGATAGCCGGTCATCTGGCGACCCGGTCAGGAAAACAGGATCGAAGAAAGTTTGCGCCGGCCGCCGACCGTCAATTCGTCGGTCGGGCCCAACGCTTCAAAAAATTCCAGCAGTTGAACCCGCGCGGCCTCGTCGTTCCATTTGCGGTCGCGGCGCACGATTTCCAGCAATTCATCAATGGCTTCCTCTTTCTGGCCGGCGGCGAACATCGCCACCGCCAGATCGTGCCGCGCCTGATGATCGGCGGGATTGGCATCGACCGCCGCGCGCAACACGCCCATATCGCCGGCTTCTCCGGCCTTTTCCGCCAGCGCCAGCGCAGAAATAACGGACACCGTTTCGGGCGAAGCCTTGTCCTCGTCCGACAGCTCGTCGATCAATGTCTGCGCCCGTTCGGCATAGCCGCCATCCAGCGACAGCCGCGCCAGGCTTATCTTTGCCTCGGCGTTATCCGGGGCGTGCTGCAGGATTTGTTCATAGACTGCCTCGGCCTGATCGTTCTGGCCGGCTTCGACCAGCGCCTTGGCCTGGGCCAGCGCGTCATCGACCGGCGAAGGCTGGGCGCTGCCCGCGGCATCGGTCAGCTTTTTCACGAATTCCTTGAGCTGGCTTTCCGGCATTGCGCCCTGGAACCCGTCCACCGGCCGGCCCTGATAAAAGGCATAGACCGCCGGGATGGATTGAATGCGCAGCTGCTGCGCGACCTGCGGGTTCTGGTCAATATCGATCTTGACCAGCGTTACCGCGCCGCCCGCCTCGGTCACGACCTTTTCCAGCAGCGGGCCGAGCTGCTTGCAGGGGCCGCACCAGGGGGCCCAGAAATCGACGATGACCGGAACTTCCTGAGAGCCCTCGATTACATCGGCGACGAATTCCGCGTCGCTGGTATCCTTGATGAGTCCGCCGCCGGGCGCCTGCCCGCCGCCATTCGGATCGACAATCGTTTCCATAATTTCCCCGATTTGCGCTTTTTCAGTGTGTTGATGCCAAAATGGCGGTTAACGCGCCGAAAAACAAGGCTCTCCGCTTTATTCCGCCGTCGCCTCTCTTAGATCGAGGACAAGCGGCGCGTGGCCGCAATCCTCCAGAAAGACGCGCAGCCCATCAGGGGTCAGATTGACCGTCGCGTTATTTACCAGCGGATGAAAATTGACCGCCGGGGCCCGCATCATCTCCGCATCCAGCACGACCTGCACCAGCGGCCCGTCCTGATCCGCCCGGTCGTTTATGGCGGCAAAGGGCGTTACCGCGCCGGGAATTACGCCCAGATGCGCGGCCAGCCGTTCGGCGCTGCCGAAGGAAAGCCGCCCGCTGCCGAGCAATCCGGAGAGCGCCTTCATCTCCATACGGCGCCATTCCAGGCACACGACCAGCCACATCGCGCCCTTCTTGTTGCGCAGGAACAGGCTCTTGCAATGGGCGCCGTCGATCTCACCGCGCAGTTCCTTGGCTTCCGCCACTGTGTAGACCGGCGGGTGATGTTGTACCGAATAGGCAATGTTCAGCCGGTCGAGCGCTTCATACAAAGCATCCGGCGTGGCCTTGCCGTTGGGTGTTTTTGTGGCGTCCTGAGCGGTCATGGGACGATCAATTGCCACAGCGAACGCCCCTGCGTAAAGGGCTTGCATTGCGCGCGACGATGGCTATGATCCCGCTTCCTTTTCAGGCATATGGCTCTTACGCTAGACTGCCTTACCGGATGCGGGCGTAGCTCAGGGGTAGAGCGCAACCTTGCCAAGGTTGAAGTCGTGAGTTCGAATCTCATCGCCCGCTCCATTTTCTTCTTTTCGTCAGCCCGTGACAGCTGAACCGATCGAAACCGATATCATCATCATTGGCGCCGGACCGGCGGGTCTGGCGGTGGCGAATTATCTCGGGTTGTTCGGCGTGCGCGCCGTCTTGATCGAACGCAATGCCGGAACGGTGGCGGAACCGCGCGCGGTCTCCATCGACGATGAATCGCTGCGCTCCATGCAGACGCTCG
>Ga0181589_10000265_pt1 | contig 36530 bp, 38 predicted proteins | sample 071ome_25_FD_132444 | JGI IMG/M metagenome (GOLD analysis project Ga0181589, IMG submission 132444) | Coastal salt marsh microbial communities from the Groves Creek Marsh, Skidaway Island, Georgia - 071410BT metaG (megahit assembly) | ecosystem: Environmental > Aquatic > Marine > Intertidal...
ATCCGGCAAAACGAACTGCTGACCCGCCAGCAGGCGGAGAACATCCTGTCCCTGCAGGAAATGAACGACCAGATCATTCGCCGGATGCACAATGGCATACTTGTGGTGAACCAGGACGGGCACATACTCAACATCAATGATGCCGCCAGGCGCTTCCTGCATTTTCCGGAGAATGACAGGAATGACCAGGAGCTGCCTGCGGTTCTCGCGGGGCAGCTGCGCGTCTGGCTGGCGGACAATTCTGCCAAGGCCCAGCCATTCCGCCTGAAAGATGCCACGCGCGACCTGCAGGCCAGTTTCACCTATCTCAATCCCGGCTCAGATCCCGAAGCCAACATCCTCATATTCCTGGAAGACTTTTCCCTGTTGACCAGTCGCGCCCAGCAACTGAAACTGATGTCACTCGGCCGTTTGACTGCGAGCATCGCTCACGAGGTGAGAAATCCGCTGGGCGCCATCTCGCACGCCAGCCAGCTGCTCAATGAATCCGACAAGATCGATTCCAGCGACCAGCGCCTGCTTGAAATCATCGCCTCCCATTCAAGCCGCGTGAATCGCATTATTGAAAGCGTCCTGGACCTGTCGCGGAACAGAGCAGATGACATGGAAAGCATCGCACTGCAGGCTTGGATGGATCAGTTCGTGACCAAGTTCTGCAACTCGCACCAGGAACAAGTTGATATCGAGTGGCGCGTGGAACCCGGGGATATTCGTGTCCTGTTCAACCAGGGTCAGCTTGAGCAGGTGCTGACCAATCTCTGTGAAAACGGTCTGCGCTACAGCAAAAAGGCCACCGGCAAGGCCCATGTACTTATCGAAGTCAGCCTCAGTGAACAGGATGACAAACCCGTCCTACATATCATGGATGACGACAAGGGCATTCCGGATGAATTGTCGCAGCAGATTTTTGAGCCCTTCTTCACGACCGAGCAAACCGGTACCGGCCTCGGTCTGTTTATTTGCAAGGAAATATGTGATGCTAATTACGCCGGGCTCACCTACTTGCCCAACTATAAGAAGAAGAGCACATTCCGGATCAATTTCAGTAATAGCGAAATCAGCTAGCAAGTGCAGATGGGTAATAAAGTTCTCATAGTCGATGACGAGCCCGATATCCGGGAGCTCCTGGAAATCACCCTGGGCCGGATGGACCTCGATACGGCATCAGCGAGTGATCTTGCCCAGGCACGCTCCCTGCTGGCCGGCAGCGATTTCCACCTGTGCCTGACCGACATGAAACTGCCGGACGGCAACGGCATTGATCTCGTCCGCGATATCCAGAACAACTATCCGAATATTCCTGTCGCCGTGATCACCGCCCATGGCAGTACCGAAACCGCCATCACCGCCCTGAAATCCGGCGCCTTCGACTTTGTGTCCAAGCCCGTGGATATCCGCAAACTGCGTGAAATGGTGAAAACGGCGCTGAAGCTCGAGCATGAACTACCTGCCAGGCCCGGCGAACCGGAGGACATGCCGCTGAAACTGGTGGGCAATTCTGCCCAGATCACCAGGCTGAAGGAGCAGATCGTCAAGCTGGCCCGCAGCCAGGCCCCGGTATTCATCAGCGGCGAGTCAGGCAGTGGCAAGGAGCTGGTGGCCCGTTCAATCCACGCCCAGGGACCCAGGCGGGAAAACGAATTCATTGCCATCAACTGCGGCGCCATTCCCTCGGAACTCATGGAGAGCGAATTTTTCGGCCACAAGAAAAGCAGTTTCACTGGCGCCCACAGCGACAAGGCGGGTCTGTTCCAGGCCGCCAGCGGCGGCAGCCTGTTCCTCGATGAAATTGCCGACCTGCCCCTGCACATGCAGGTGAAACTGCTCAGGGCTATCCAGGAAAAGTCCGTCCGCCCGGTCGGATCGCAAACCGAAGAACCGGTTGATGTACGCCTGCTCAGCGCCACCCACAAGAACCTTGCCGAGGAAGTTGAAAAGGGCAACCTGCGCCAGGACCTGTACTACCGCATCAATGTCATCGAACTGCACGTGCCGAGCCTCAGGGAAAGACGCAATGACATTCCCCTGCTGGCCCGGCACTACCTGGAGCTCATCGCCCGGGAAAACGGCATGCCGGAGGCGGGCATCAGCGAGGAAGCCCTCGGTATGCTTCAGAATTACTCCTTTCCAGGCAATGTCAGGGAACTGGAAAACATCCTGCAGCGGGCCCTGGCGATGGCGGAGAACAACATCATCCAGGTCCAGGACCTGCCGCCACTGAAAAACCATATAATAGAGGCAGGCGCCCCTGCATCTGCAACGCATGAATCACAGCCGATGGTGACGCTGGCCGAGGATTTCTCCCTGGAAAGACACCTGGAAGAGATCGAGAGGGCGGCTATAGAGCAGGCACTGGAAGAAACGCGTTGGAACAAGACGGCTGCGGCGAAAAAACTGGGGATGTCATTCCGCTCTTTCCGCTACCGCCTGAAGAAGCTGGGCGTCGACTAGAAGAACACTATCAGGCCCGGTCCCGGGGCTTCAGTTCACGCGGCATCGAGAACACGATGTTCTCTTCAACACCCTGCATTTCAACCGGCTCCCCGCCCCCGATCTGTCTCAGGCGTGCGATCACCTCCTTTACCAGGATTTCCGGCGCAGAAGCCCCGGCGGTGACACCGATCGATTGCTTGCCGTCGAACCAGCTGTCGCGAATCTCGCCGGCGTGGTCGATCAGGTAGGCCTCACTCCCCATGCGTTGGGCCAGCTCCCGCAACCGGTTGGAATTCGAGGAATTCGGGGAACCAACCACCAGCACCAGATCGGTTTCCAGCGCGAGCTGTTTTACGGCATCCTGCCGGTTCTGAGTGGCATAGCAGATATCCTTCTTGCGCGGCCCGGTGATATTGGGAAAACGTGCGTGCAGGGCATCGATGATGCGCGCGGTGTCGTCCATGGACAGGGTAGTCTGCGTCACGAAGGCCAGGTTGTTTTCATCCTGCACTTCAAGTTCACTGACGTCGGCTTCCGATTCCACCAGGTATATGCGCCCACCCCTGCTGGTGTCGTACTGGCCCATGGTGCCTTCCACTTCCGGGTGTCGGGCATGGCCGATGAGAATGCATTCATGACCGGCCTCGCTGTACTTGATCACTTCCAGATGCACCTTGGTGACGAGTGGACAGGTAGCATCGAAAACGCGCAGACCGAGCCTGTCGGCTTCCTGCTTGACCTGCTGGGAAACGCCGTGGGCGCTGAAAATGACGATGGAGGCATTGCCCCGGGCATCTGTTACCGGCACATCGTGGAGTTCGTCCACAAAGATGGCCCCGCGTTGTTTGAGTGATTCCACAACCGTTTTGTTGTGCACCACTTCATGGCGCACGTAAATGGGCGGACCGAACAGGTCCAGCGCCCGGTTCACGATATCTATGGCGCGATCGACCCCCGCGCAGAATCCTCGGGGGTTCGCCAGCTTGATGTCCAGGGTGTTGCTGTGGGAGTTCATGATCGTGCTTATCCGGAAACGGAAAGAATTTTTACCCGGAAGCGGATAGTCTTGCCCGCCAGCGGATGATTGAAATCGACAGTGACACGATCGGCATCGAACGCGGTGATCACGCCTGCCTGGTCGTTGCCCGCACTGTCCGCAAAGTTTATCACCAGCCCCTCCTCCATAGCCAAGTCGGCCGGAAATCGGTAGCGCGGAAATGTGTGGATGTTGTCCGGGTTGCGCGGCCCGAAGGCATCCTCTTCCTCCAGCTCCGCACTGTGCTCATCGCCGGCACACAAACCGAACAGTACCTGTTCAAAGCCTACAGGCAGATTACCGTCACCAACACGGAATGTGGCGGCTGCGCCGTCAAAATTACTGTCCACGATATCGCCATTGGGCAGGGCGAGCTCGAAATGCAGCGTCACCTGTCTCCCACTGCACACCTGCCCGGCATCGTACCCGGTGTGTTCGGGTTCCGGGGTGTCCTCGCGGCCGGTGATGTCCCTGACATTGATCTTGTCCATGGCGGCGACCTGTCAACTCACCGGATCCGATTCAACCGGACGCTTCATATCCAGAAACATGTCCAGAACCATGAGGGCAGCGCCGACACTGACGGCGGAATCGGCGACATTGAAGGTGGCGAACCGGTATTCTCCGGCGTACACGCTGATGAAATCGATCACATACCCGATCAGCAAGCGATCGTAGAGATTGCCGAGAGCGCCCCCCAGGATCAGTGCCAATGCAAAGCCCAGCAGTCTCTGTGAACGGGGAATGCGGGTCAGCCATACGATGATGAAGATGCTGATACTGAGGGAAATTCCTGTCAGGAACCAGCGCTGCCAGCCACCGGCATCATCGAGGAAGCTGAAGGCGGCGCCGGTGTTGTAGGCGAGCAACAGATCGAAACCGGGAAATACGGGAACGGGCGCACCAAGCACCAGGTTGGCATCGCACACTACCTTGGTGACACGGTCGATGACGGCAACCATGCCCGCCAATGTGAATAGCAGGACCAGGTTGTTTTGCTTAAGCGCTGTGTTTGCGGTCATGTTCAGCCCAGGGCCAGTAAAGAGGTGCGGGCCTGCTCGATATCCAGTGACATCTGCGCCTTGAGGGCGTCGAGATCCGGAAAGGCAAGTTCATCCCGCAGCTTTTTGACAAAGGAAACCAGCAGGTGTTCACCGTAGATGTCCTCATCGAAGTCGAACAGGTGTACCTCCAGTTTCGGGATGCCGCTGTCTTCCACCGTGGGGTTGAAACCGATACTGGCCACGCCGTGCAGCTCCCTTTCTCCAAACTGCACCAGCACACTGAAGATGCCTTGCAGGGGCAGCTTGCTGAACTGCAGACCGATGTTGGCCGTGGGCGTACCCAGTTCCCGGCCCAGCTTCCTGCCTGTAACCACGGTACCGCCGATACTGTAATGGCGACCGAGCAGCTCGCGGACGCGTTCGCAATCACCCGCCTGCAGGTACTGCCGGACCAGAGTGCTGCTGACACGCTCACCTTCCACCTCGCAGGATATTTCCCGCTCCACCTCGAAACCGAATTCGCGCCCCTTTTCCTGCAACAGGGCAAAATCCCCCTGCCTCCGGTAGCCAAAGCGAAAATCGTCGCCAACGATCAGCGTGGACACGCCGAGCCCGTCAACCAGGTACTGCCGAATGAAATCTTCAGCGCCGAGGTCGCACAACGCCGCATCGAAGGTCATCCTGAAGATGGCGTCGACGCCGTAACCAACCAGGAAGTCCACCTTGTCATCGAACTGGGTCAGCCGCGGCGCCGCTTGCGCGCCCGCAAAGAACTCCTCCGGGTGCGGCTCGCTCAGGATCACCACTGCGGGCAGCCCCTTGCGTTTCGCCGTGGCGAGCAAGGAGTCCAGTACATGCTGGTGCCCAAGATGCAGGCCGTCATATTTGCCAATGGTGGCGACACAACGGTCATGGTCGGCCCTGAACGCTGCGAAATCGGAATAAACAGTCATTGTTCCAGGTGGTGGAAGAAAAGCCGGCTATTATATGCCAAAACCAGACCTCAGGCCCGGTAACGGAAATCGCCGAGCCTGACGCCCAGTGCGAGCAGGGTCAGGCCATAGGCCATGACACCGGCGCCGCACAGCATGGCCAGGTACAAGACGCGCTCGACCGTGCCGGCGCCTGCAAGCATGTCGAAATCCCCTGGCCCGTAAAGCAGATTCAGCACCAGCACCATGACCAGTGCCGCCATGCCCACCCGTAGGAGGTAGGCGATCCAGTGCACCCGGAAGCTGAACACGCCCTGCCTGAGCAATCCTGACAACAGCAAGCCGCCGTTGATGAAGGCCGACAATGACGTCGCCAGGGCCAGTCCGGCATGGGCAAGCGGAATAATCAGGAGCAGGTTGAGGACCATGTTGCTCACCATGGCGATGACGGCATAGCGCACCGGCGTGGTGGTGTCCTTGCGGGAAAAATAGGCGGTGGCCAGGACCTTGATGCTCATGAACCCGAGCAGGCCGACAGCATAGGCCTTCAGGCTGGCCGAGGTCGGCAGGACTGAATCCAGGCCAAAGGCGCCGCGCTGGTATATCGTGATGATCAGCGGATCCGCCAGCACGATGAGCGCCAGGGTGGCGGGCAGGCCGACCAGCATCAGTGCCCGCAGGCTCCAGTCCAGGGTGGTTAGAAATTTCTCCGCATCTGCGGCTGCATGAATGCGGGACAGGATCGGCAGGATGACCGTGGCGATGGCAATGGCGAACATGCCCAGGGGGAGTTCCATCAGGCGGTCGGAATAATACAGCCAGCTTACGGCACCGTCCCCCTGCAGCGCCGTTGCCAGCATGGTATCCACCAGCAGGTTGATCTGCCCCACTGAGACGCTGAACATAACCGGCAGCATCAGCATGATGACCTGGTCTACACCCTCATGTTTCGGTTTCAGTGCCGGCCTGGGTACCAGGCGCAGGTGATGCAGGAAAGGCAACTGGAACATCAATTGGATGATGCCGGCAATCAGCACACCCCAGGCCAGGGCGACAATGGGCTCGGCCATGAGCGGGCTCAATAGCAGGGCACACGCAATCAGAGTCAGGTTGAGGAAGATCGGCGTCATGGCCGGCACGGCATAGCGGCCATAAGTGTTCAGGATGGAGCCGGCAAAACCGGTGAGGGAAATCAGCAGGATGTAGGGAAACGTGATGCGCAGCATTTCCACCAGCAGCGCGAACTTGTCCGGGGCATCCCGGTAGCCCCAGGCGAACAGCGTACCCAGCAGAGGTGCGCTAATCACGCCGATCACTGTCACGAGCACCAGGATAAGGGACAGCCTGCCGGCGACATGGTCGACCAGGTTCTTCACCTCCCCGAAGGTGCGCTGCTTGCGGTATTCCGACAGCACCGGCACGAAAGCCTGGGAAAAGGCCCCCTCAGCGAAAAGCCGGCGCAGGAAATTGGGGATGCGGAAGGCAACAAAAAAGGCGTCGGCAGCGGCGCCGTCACCGAAAACGGCGGCAAACACGATCTCCCGGACCAGGCCCAGGATACGGGAGAGAAAGGTCATCAGGGAGACAACGAGGCTGGACCGGGCAACGCCGGTGGTTTCCGCCGGCCTGTCTTCAGCTGCCTGCACGCTCTGTCCTTCCCGTGAAAAAAGAGGGCATGTTATCACAGCCCCCGGGGGGGCCGGAGTAGGCCTCCGGAGTTGACAAAAGGCCGCGAAAACTGCATGATTCGCGTCTTTTTTCAGCCCCCGAAGGCTGAAATTCCGGACAAACAGAGACAACACCGAGAAGGAGAGTCCTTTGGCTAACTCTGCACAGGCTCGCAAACGGGCCAAACAGGCTGAAAACCGCCGCAAGCACAATGCCAGTGCCCGTTCCATGGTGCGCACCTACATCAAAAAGGTGAACGCAGCCATTGAAACCAAGGATTACGACAAGGCCACCAGCGCTTACAGCGCCGCCGTGCCGGTAATCGACAGCATGGCCGACAAGGGCCACATCCACGCGAACAAGGCCGCCCGCCACAAGAGCCGCCTGAATACCGCGATCAAGGCACTTAAGGCCTGATAACTATTTGATTTAAATAAGAAACCGGCTTTTGCCGGTTTTTTATTGCCAGTGTGTTAATGCCCCCCTGAACGGGGCTTGTGAAAGCGTGCACAGCCTGAATGGCTTCAGTTATAATCGTGCACCTGTTTGATGCGCAGTAAGGGGACGTCTGCATGACCTACATCCGATTTATCAGCTTCTGTGCCGGCCTCCTGCTGGTGCCCGCCGCTTTGGCCCACCATTCCTTCCAGGCCACCTATGACATGGATACCACCATCGAGATACGTGGCAAGCTCATCCAGATGAATTTCCGCAACCCGCACTCCTCCGTGATGGTGCTGGCGCCGGATGAGAACGGCGTGGAACAGCGCTGGGGCATCGAATGGGGCGGCGCCAGCCTGCTGATGCGCCAGGGGCTGACCCGGACCTCCTTCAAACCCGGAGACGAGGTCATCATTGTCGGCCAGCCCTCCCGGGAAAGAACCGATTACCGCATGCGCATGGAGTCCATCCTGCGTCCCGCAGACAATTTTGGTTGGGGTTTCAATAACGAAGAGTTCGAATAATCGGATTCAGGCAGAACAAAAAAGGCCGCAGAATGCGGCCTTTTTTTATGAAATTTGCAGGTAGAGTCACGAGCGATGGCCAGGCAAGGCAAAAATTTTCTTCGAGACCACGAACAGTACAAGTAGTACGAGAGCGGTTCGGAAAAAGTTTTTAACGCAGCATGGCCGAGCGCAGTAGCTACCTATTATTGAGCCATACACTCCTGGGGATTCCAGCCGGATGCGTCATCTTGGCGCTTGAAGTTCGCAGATGTCGTATACAACTGGGTCAGGTGCTGCGGATCGCGCAGGATGGAAATCACTGTCAGGTACTCGGTACCGTCGCCACCCACCAGCAGCTCCCAGTATTCAGTCAGTTCCGCGCCTGCACCGTAAGGCACGCCGTTGCGGCGCAGGTAGCCCGGCGCCATGTCGGTGGTGTGGCTTTCAATACTGCCCCAGGTCACCGGACCGAAGCGTCCGCCATCCCTTTCCAGCAGCCAGTTGGCGTTGGTCACACCCTGCAATGAGCCGGCTCCGGTGTTGTCTTGCGCCGGACCGAACTTGAGCATCCTTGTCTGCATGCCCGCATCGGTATCCACCTGCATGACATTGTCACCTGCCCATGTGATATGCAGGCGTGTCGGGATGCGCATGATGCCGCCGGCGCCATAGGCCTTGCAGGCATTGCCTGCGGCGGTATCCGCATCCGGGTCCCAGGCATTGGCAATCTCGCGCCCTACCGGAGTCAGGCCGATGCCCTCGTAGTCTCCCGCCGGCGCGGTGAGCATGCGGAAACGCCAGTCCTCGGTAACCAGCGACACCCAGTATCCTGTCAGGTCAACGGGTGCCGCTTCACGGGCAGACTGCGGCTGCCCGCCGGGTGGCTGGGCAACGGCAGGGAGTGTACTCATTCCCAGCAGGAGGGAAACCAGTGTTGCAATAATCTTGGCTCTCACATCAATCTCCTTACTGGTCCAGTGTCATGTAAACGGCAGTGACAAAATTCTCCGTGGAGAAGATGCCCTGTCCTGCCCAGCGCGGGTCGTAGTCACGTGTCGGTTGTTCCGCGAGGACCTCTTCCAGGCTCATGCCGCGCTCCTTCATATCGAGGATACGGTCGCGCACGATGGTAAGCATTTCCCGCCAGTTGATGACATCGCCGATGTCACTGAGGCGACCGTGGCCTGGAATCACCAGGGTGCCGCCGTCCTGACCGTATTCGGGAATGATCAGGTCGATGATGGCGTTGGCGGCATCGATGAAGCCATTGATAGAACCGCCGGAGGACATGTCGATAAAGGGATAGAACGACGTGATGTAGGCATCACCCGTGGTGATGACGTCGGACTTGCGGAAGTAAATGATACTGTCGCCGTCGGTATGCGCGTTGGGCTGGTGCAGCACGCGAACGCCTTCGCCGTTGAAGTAGATATCCCGCTTCCCGGTGAAATAGGTCATCGTGGGCCAGGCATCCGTCGAGACATTGTCATCGGAGGCCATGTGCAGCAGGACATTCTCGTGTGCCAGGATGCGGGCGCCTTCACCGGCATCACCGATATCGCCGCCCACGTTGCCGCCAACCGGCGTAAATCCCGCCGCCCGCAGGGGCACATTGCCGCCAATATGGTCGCCATGATGGTGGGTATTGATGATGTAGCGCAGGGGCTTGTCCGACAGGGTGCGTATGGCCGCAAGGATCTTGTCGGATAGCTGTAAGTACTGGGTATCGATGATCAGTACGCCCTCTTCGCCGGTCTGCACGGTGATGTTGCCGCCGGCACCGACCAGCATGAAGATATTATCGCGGACCGGCAGGATGCGGATTTCGACAGCGTCGAAATCCTGGGCCTGCACGGCAACACCTGTTACCAGCAACGCCAGGCAAAGAAAACGGTTAATCAGTCTGTTCATGATGCTTACTCCGCCTGTTCGCTGGGCTTGGGCATTGCCCTGATGCGTTCGACATATTCAGGGTACATGGTTTCAGGGCCACCCATGGCGGCCTCCAGCGGAATATCGTGGCGCTGCGAATAAATCAGCATATCGGTGTTGGTCCCCGGCAGGTGATGCGGGATATAGCCGGGTGCGCGCACCATCTCGACCACCGGGTCACAGGGATAGCTGCCGACCTGGTCGTCGATGGAGTAGATATAGTCGCGGTTGCGAATGAACGGCTCTTCCAGGTAGATCGGGTCGTCGATGATCACTGTCCAGGTCAGGATGTCGCCGTGACGGATGAAATATTCGGTCACCGTGGCCTGGTCGCTGCGGGTCACCCCGTTGCGGCGCAGCCAGCCTTCCTTCAGGTGGGTGGTCTTGATCTTGAGCTGGTGCCCGTTCCATTCCCCGGTGGAAAAACCCATGGACGTGTGCGGAGCGTATTCGGGAGGATGTTCGCGGCCGTCCATCCAGATCGTGCGCCGCGTCTGCCAGGCGAAATGCTGGATGCGAACGGCGATCAGCGCTTCGCTGATCGGGTCACGTTCTTCCCAGATGCGGATATTGGCGAAACTCGACGCGTAATCCGAAGGGTGTACGCGGCACTGGTATTCCGGCAGGGCGATAAGGGATGCGCTCCAGCTCTGGGCGCGCAGTCTCACCGCGTCGGTCAGTGGCAGCCCGCCGTAATCGCCGAGCTCGGGCCCGGGCAGGCGATCAGGAAAATCCTCGCTGTAGTTGCCGACCCAGACGCCCGAGAGATTCTTCTCGGCCAGGACGGAAAAACTGGAAATGGAAATCAGGAATAACAGTGATATCCGGCAAGCAATTCTGCCCATGCACTTCCCCTTGAGACGTTATTATTGGTGTGGTGTTAAAGCCCGCTAAACATAGCGAGTGTGTGAGTATTCTGTCAAATAAAAGGGGTGTGACTTTCTTTTAAAAGAAAGTCACCAAAGAAACCTGCCCCCGCCCGCCAGGCCTGCGGCTACCCTCGCTCCGGACTTTTTCCGACGGGACCGGCTCACGCAGCTTCGCTGCGGGCCCGCCTGAAAAATCCTTGATGGATTTTTCTCCCTGGAAAAAGCCCTCCACTCGGCTGGCTCAGGGGGCCTTAAACTTCGATCTACTCCAGGTGAACAAACCACAATGCAATCTCGACCTGAATCCGGCAGCCGATTTCAGGCTCCGAAAAAGGGTTGAATCAATCGAAGAGTAATCCTGTCGAAGTCCCCAGGGCCCCGTAAGGCCTGCCGAGGAACAGGGTCATTGCAGGGTCAGCCGGCCATGGACGGCCGGTTGAGCGGAGTCGGAGGCAGGAGCCGACTCTGCGCGACCCGTCGCAATGGCCGTGTGACGAGGGGAGCCGAAGGCCAGGACGCCCGGGGCAGGTTTTCTTGGGCACTTCTTTTCTGAAAAGAAGTGCCATCCCCTCCTGGCAAGGAAAAAGCATTTAAAGCCAGGGAGTTTCCTTGGCGACTTTCTTTTGAAAGAAAGTCACAACAAAACAAGATTATCGCGATGGATAATCTCATGATCCCCGTCATAACCCAGCAGGCTGATAATCTCATCGGTGGAATGACCGATTATCTTGGCGGTTTCCTCCGAATCATAATTCACCAGCCCGCGGGCAACCGGCTTGCCCGCCTCGTCCTCGCAGCTGACCACCTCCCCGCGCTGGAACTTGCCTGAGGCCGACTTGATGCCAACCGGCAGCAGGCTCTTGCCGGAATTTTTCAGGACCTTCACCGCGCCTGCATCCAGTACCAGCGTACCCTTCACCTTCAGGTGACCGGCCAACCATTGCTTGCGCGATGCCAGGGGGCCGCTTTCGGGCAGCAGCAGCGTCCCTTTTGCCTCACCGGCTCGCAATTTTTCAAGAATGCCGCTTTCACGTCCGCTGGCGATGCAGGTGTAGGTGCCGGAACGGGCCGCCAGGCGGGCCGCCCTGACTTTGGTCAGCATGCCGCCGCGCCCGAGCGCTCCCACCCCTGACCCGGCGAAATCGAACAGGGAATCGTCACTGGACTTCGCCTCGCTGACAAGTCTGGCATCCGGGTTGGTCCTGGGATCGGATTCATACAATCCTTCCTGGTCTGTCAGGATAACCATCACCTCGGCATTGATCAGGTTGGATACCAGGCCCGCCAGAGTGTCGTTGTCTCCGAAACAGATTTCATCGGTCACGACGGTGTCATTCTCGTTGATTACAGGAACGACACCCAGTTCCAGCAGGGTCTTCAGGGTGGTGCGTGCGTTCAGGTAACGCTTGCGGTTGGACAGGTCATCGTGTGTCAGCAGGATCTGGGCCGTATGCAGGCCGAATTTCTGGAACTCGGATTCGTAGGCCTGGATAAGGCCCATCTGGCCCACCGCAGCCGCGGCCTGCTGTTCCTGAATGGAAGAAGGACGCTTTTTCAGGCCCAGCCGCAATACGCCTTCGGCGACGGCACCTGAAGACACCAGCACGACGGAAATGCCCGCCTGGCAGAAACCGGCAACCTGGCCGACCCAGGCCGCCATGCTGGTCCGGTTCAGCCCCTTGCCGTCGTCGGTCAGCAGGGATGAACCGATCTTGATCACCCAGGTTTTGGCGCTTGTCAGAGTCTGCCTGTTACTCACGTTCAGTCCCTTACGTATTCCACTTCCACATCATCATCGTAATCGCCGTCATCACCGCTGTAGCCCTTTTTCGCTTTCCAGGCCAGATGGGCGGCGGCGATACTTTCACGCATTTCAAATTCCATCTGCTGCTGGCTCGCTTCCTGCTGTTGTACATATTCCTCATCCTCGGCCAGGCGGGAATTTATGGCATCGATCTCCTGCATGATGGCCTCACACAAGACCCTTGTGCCCTTGCTGGACACGGCGGAAATCCGGAACACGGGACCCTGCCACTGCAGTTTTTCCACGATATCGTCGCACACTGCCGCTGCCTCTTCCTCTGGCAGCAGGTCGGTCTTGTTCAGCACCAGCCACCGTTCACGCTGTGCCAGCGTGGGGCTGAAACTTTCCAATTCTTTGATAATTGCCTGGGCGGCGGCAGCCGGGTCAGCCTGGTCCAGCGGCGCGATATCCACCAGGTGCAGCAGGACGCGTGTGCGCGCCAGGTGCTTGAGGAAACGGATACCGAGCCCCGCACCCTCGGCGGCGCCCTCGATCAAGCCGGGAATGTCCGCCATGACAAAGCTGTGTTCATCGCCCACCCGCACCACGCCCAGGTTCGGCACCAGCGTGGTGAACGGATAGTCGGCAACTTTCGGCGTGGCCGAGGAGACGGCGCGGATCAGGGTGGATTTGCCCGCATTGGGCATGCCCAGCAAACCCACGTCGGCCACCACTTTCAATTGCAGCAGCAGGCGCCTGGATTCTCCAGGCTTGCCTTTCGTGGTCTGGCGCGGGGCCCGGTTGGTGCTGGATTTGAAGCGGGTATTGCCGAGCCCGTGCTTGCCGCCCTGGGCCACCAGCAGGCGCTGGCCAGCCGTGACCAGGTCGCCCATCAGTTCGTCCGTTTCCACGGCATAGACGCTGGTGCCCACCGGCACACGTACCTCGAGATCGCTGCCGCCGGCACCGGTGCAGTTGCGGCCGCGGCCCTGCTCGCCGGATTCGGCCCTGTAGCGGGGCTGGAAACGGAAGTCGACCAGGGTATTGAGCGCTGCATCGGCCACCAGCCACACGCTGCCGCCGTCGCCGCCGTCACCGCCGTCCGGGCCGCCCTTTTCGATGAATTTTTCTCGCAGGAAGCTCAGGCAGCCATTACCGCCCTTACCTGCCTCTACGAGGATTTCTGCTTCATCGACAAATTTCATATGGTGATTCCGCAAATAAAAAAGCCCTGTCAGAGACAGGGCTTTCTTGAATGCTTTTGCTTACTACTTCAAGCCTGAGGCTGAATCAGGCAGTCGCTGTCTCGATACTGACAAAACGACGGTTTTTCGGGCCTTTTACCTGAAATTTGACGACACCGTCAGTCTTGGCAAACAGTGTGTGGTCCTTGCCACAGCCGACATTGGCGCCGGGGTGGAAATGGGTGCCACGCTGACGCACGATGATATTGCCGGCACGAACCACTTCACCACCGAAGCGCTTGACGCCAAGGCGTTTGGAAATCGAGTCTCTGCCGTTACTGGTGCTGCCGCCTGCTTTTTTGTGAGCCATGATGTACTCCCGTCAATCTGTGTTGGGTAGCGTTACCCGGTTATTCCTTGTCTGCCTTGGCCTTGGCCTTGGCTTTCGGCGCAGCCTTTTTGGCCGCGGCTTTTTTCTTCGGTGCCGCCGCTTTCTTGGGGGCGGCGTCGTCAGCGGTGGCTGATACACCGTTGGCGGAAATACTGGTGATCTTCACTTCAGTAAACCACTGGCGATGACCCTGCTGCTTGCGGTGGTGCTTGCGGCGACGGAACTTGATGATGGTGACCTTGTCGCCACGGCCATGGCTGATCACTTCAGCGGTGACCTTGCCGGCCTCCACGTACGGAGTGCCGATCTGGACGTCAGCGCCTTCACCAACCATCAGGACCTTGTCGAAATCGACCTTGTCGCCGGTGCTGGCTTCGATTTTTTCGAGCTTCAACACTTCACCGGTGGTAACCCGGTGCTGCTTGCCGCCACTTTCAATTACCGCGTACATATTCCTCTCCAATAGCCCCATCGCTATTCAGGATAAACTGTCAGTTGCCGGCCATTTTCCCGCATAAAACTCACCCCTTTGTCACGCCAATTCGGGAAATCGGGTGGCAAATCTTCTGGGTGGAGATGGGCCGGTCGTTACGAGGGCGGGAATTGTACGGTAACAGCCGGGCTTGCGCAACCTGAAACGGCCATTTTTTGGGGCCTCCAGGCGCCCCCCCGGGACGGCTCCCGGGACCCACTGGAAGGCCCGTAATCCCTGGACATTGAGCGGTTCGGCCGGGCCGGGCTCCGGCAGCCCGGTTACCCTTTACTTGGCCGGAGCCTGCCTCTAACATTCGAGGCTGTTTTTCAGGGCAGTTTATGGTTGCACACATCCAACAAATCGTCGCAGGTGATTTCGCCGCGCTGAACGAATCCGTCGTCTCGCAGCTTCATTCCGAAGTCCCCCTTATCGAAAGCATCGGCCACTACATCATCGATGCCGGCGGCAAGCGTATGCGCCCGGTACTGGTACTTCTGACAAGCCGCAACCTGGGCTACACCGGCCAGGACCATATCGGTCTCGCTACGGTGATCGAATTCCTGCATACCGCCACACTGCTCCACGATGATGTCGTGGACATGTCGGAAATGCGCCGGGGCCGCCCCACGGCCAACACGCGCTGGGACAACCCTTCCAGCGTCCTTGTCGGTGATTTCATCTACTCCCGCGCCTTCGAATTGCTGGTGAACATTGGCGACATGTCCATCATGGACGTGATGGCAAGCACCACCAACCGGATTTCCGAGGGTGAGGTGCTGCAACTGGTCAACCAGCGCAACCCGCGCGCCACCGAAGCAGACTACATGCAGGTCATTCTCAACAAGACTGCCATCCTGTTCGCCGCGGCCTGCAAGTCAGCCGCCATCCTGGCAGGGGCCGATGCCCATATCCGGGAAAGCCTGCACCAGTTCGGGCTGCAGGTGGGCCTGGCCTTCCAACTGGTGGATGATGTCCTGGACTATTCGGGCTCCAGCGCCACCATGGGCAAGAACGTGGGTGACGACCTCGCCGAAGGCAAGCCCACCCTGCCCCTGATCTACACCATGCAGCACGGCACCGATGCCGACCGCGCACTGATCGAAAAAGCCATCACCGGCGGCGGACTCGAACAGCTGGACGCCATCATGGAAACAGTCATTCGCTCCGGCGCCCTCGACTATACCCGGCAAAAAGCCGGCGAATGCATCGACACTGCCCTGAAATGCCTGGACTGTCTGCCCGACAATGAATACCGCACCGGCCTCGCCCAGGTGGCGGAGGCGGCGTTGAACCGGGATAGCTGATCCCTTTTTTCCCCTTTCCCCTATTTAACAAAGTCCGTTTTCCGCGCCCTCTCCAGTGAACCCCCCCGTTTCGAGGTAGTGCAGCACCTGGTCGATCACTTTCCTGTTGCGCATCATCAGGGCGTGGGTCACAGGCATCTCGATGAAGCCGCACATGCCCTCGACCCGCGTACTGGCCACCGACACCTTGCCGTCGTCCGGATTGTCGAGGAACCGGGAAAGGATGAAATTGATGGTACGGTTGCCGGCAATCACCCCGAGATCGAAATCCACCGGACCCAGTGCCAGCGGCACACTGTCGCTATCAGTGCCCAGTTGCAGTCCAGCCGGCCCGTTGAGCAACTGGTATCCCGGGACGTGGCGATACACATCCACCACCTTGCTGCCCTGGTTTGGCGGCGCCAGCATGACCACACGGTGCAATTCACTGACCTCGTGGTTTTCCAGGTATAACCTGACGAGAATGCCGCCCAGGGAATGGGTCACGACACTGATGTGTTCAGCGGACTGCGCACGGCAACGGGCCAGGCCTTTCTCGACCGCCAGCGGTGCCAGCACCTCGATCACATCACTGCGGGACGGGTAATCGATATTGGCGACCAGGTAACCTTCAAAGGCGAGTGCGGCTTCAATCCTGTTGAGCGAGGCTGAAGTCCTGGCCAGTCCATGCAGCAGAATCACGCAGTCATCAGCACTGGCCTGGGGAGAAAGCAGGGTTAAAAACAGAAACGGCAGAATGACGCGCGGGACGCACATGGCAGTTGGCTGGCGGTCAGTCCAGGATATCGACATTGTCCCCGGTCTGGATATTGCCGCTGCGCAGAATCCTGCACACCACACCGCCACGCCAGCCCGTCAGTAGCGCCTCGTAGAGGACAGGGGCCTGGCCTTCCAGTGCGGCAATTGGTGCGTGCTCCCGGGCGATCTCCAGTTCGACGTTTCCGATGCGCAGCATGCGTCCGATATCGGTCGGCAGGAACTCGAAACCCTTGATCAGCAGGTGGGCGCCGTGGGCCAGCCAGGGCAGCTCGATATCCGTTTCGTGGCATGCCTTGACCCAGGATTCCTTGCTCAGCACTGCAATCTCACCATCGCGGCAGAGCGCTGAAAAATCACCTTCCAGGCCATCGGATGTCGAGACTTCGGCGGCAAACAGCTCCTCCATGTAGTCGTGCTCGCCAACCTGCCGGGCAATACTCTGTAATTTGATCATGGTGTGAAATCGGGCCGATCTTTGCAAACGAGTGGTTCTGGTTGAGGTCTTAGTCTATTGTAGCCACTGAGTGAAAAACAGGAATTAAACGTCATCTTATGAAAAAACTGCTCGTCTTCATTCCCGCTGCCCTGCTGCTCGCCGCTGGCGGCATCTGGTTTTTTGCCAATCAGCAGGTGAAGAACCTGGTCGACACACGTATTGCCGAATTCATCGAGAACGGCGATTACCAGGCCCTGGATTACGGGAAGGTCACTGTCGACCTGCACGGCGACATCGCGCTTGCCAACCTGCATGTGGTGGATGCTGCGGGGTTTGAATACATCCTCGAGGATATCCGCATCACTGACTTCGACTATGCCAATGAACAGCCCCAGCACCTGTCCCTGGCTGCCAGGGGCATTCGCTTCCCCGGCGGCCTTCCCCGGTTCGGTGATTCACCCAACCCGGCCCTCAATGCCTACCTCGGCACCGTCATGGACGCAGATCAACTGCCCGTGACATTCAACTATCAGTACAACTACCAGCCTGAGGATGACAGGCAGCTGGACACCACGTTCAGTATCGCCCTGCCGGGTTCCTTCCAGATCAGTTCCGACTCGGTGATGCGCAACGTGTCGCCGGAACAGTTCGGCAACCAGGCACAGGCTGCCGGCAACCCGATCGGCTACTCGATGATGATGCAGGATGCCGATATCCCGTCTGCCAACATCGCACTCCTTGACCTAGGAATTGTCGATGCCGTGATGGCGATCAACGGCGGCAATGCAGGATTGAGTGCCGACGAATACCGCATGCAGCTTCTCGCCCAGCTGCAAACCATGCTGCTGTTTGCGCCTCAGCAATTACAGCCGCTGGCGCAACGCTTACTGTCCGGCTTCGCGGAATTCCTGGAGGGGGGAAGGACGCTGAGACTCAGTATCGCCCCTGAATTCGGCGGCAATATCCAGCAATTGCAGGGAGAGATCCTCGGGGCCTTCTATATCGGCAACTTCAACCGGATCGAGGAAGTGCTCAATCTGACCATAGAGACGTATTAGCCGCTATGGTCGCTTCAGGCATTGCGCAGGCAAGACCTGAAGCCGGTTTTGGCAAAGCGCAGGATTATTCGGCCGGTTCAATGACGAGCAACGCGCCGTCCGTTTCTTCCGTGAGCACATAGATCAGGCCGTCCGGTCCCTGCTGGACGTCACGCACGCGCTGGCGTAATTCCCGCAGCAGGGTTTCGCGGCGCTGCTCCCCGTTCTCATTGAAATTGATGCGCTCGATATGACCGGTGCCAGGCATGCGCGCCGTCATCAGCGAGCCGACGAACAGGTCGTTGCGCCATTGCGGGAATCGGTCGCCGGTGTAGAACATCAGGCCGGACGTGGCGATGGACGGCACCCAGAAAATTTCCGGCTGCAGCATGTCCGGCTGCCAGGGCTGCGGAGAAACACGTGACCCGTCGTAATCCCTGCCATAACTGACCACCGGCCAGCCGTAATTGCCGGCCGGTACGATGATATTCACTTCATCCCCGCCCTGCGGGCCGTGCTCGCTGGCCCATAACTCCCCGGTAACCGGGTGGAAGGCGAGCCCTTCCATGGCGCGGTGGCCGATCGACCAGATTTCCGGCAGGTACCCTTCCCGGCCGACAAACGGATTATCCCGGGGGATGGAGCCGTCGTCGTTCAGGCGCAGCAGTTTGCTGATGTCGCTCATGGGATCCTGGGGCTTTTCAAAATTACGCCGGAACGGCGAACTCATGAACACGGTGCCGTCCGGCGCGAAACGCATGCGCGAGCCGTGGCCGCCGGGTGTGGGGTCCCAGGCATCGGCAACAAATACGTCCTCGACATTCTCCAGGGCGGTCTCTGTCTCATTCAGGCGCCCGCGCGCCATGGCGGTAGTGGCGTAGTAGCCTGTGCCCGACGGCGGTTCGGCGTTTTTCACATACGTGAAATACACCAGACGATTGCTGGCGAAATCCGGGTGCAGCACCACATCCATCAGGCCGCCACCGGAAGCCACCTGGACCTCCGGCGACCCGGCGACGACATCGGGCGTCATCTGCCCGGGGCGAATCAGGCGAAAGCCGCCGGGTTTCTCGGCAACGAGAATATTGCCGCTCGGCAGGAAGGCCATGCCCCACGGATTGGTGATGCCGCGGGCCACCACGGACACCTTGATGCGCCCCGAGGGAGCATAGGTATCGAAATACCAGGGACCGTCGCCCAATCCGTCCTGGGCCAGCACCGTGAAAGAAGCAACGAACAGCAGAGCACTGCAGATGAATGATTTAATGTGAAACACCGGAAACCTCGTGTGACTTGTTTTTATGTGACGTAAGCCTGGCATACACCTGCCTGAGATCGCTCTTCAGGCGCACCAGGCCGAACCAGAGTCCGATCAGGCTGACCGCCAGACCGCCTGCCAGCAGGATGATCACGCCGGCGTCCCACAATGGGCGCCGGTGATACCAGAAAGCAAAGTCCAGGCTGTGCAGGCCGCTGTAAAGCCAGCGTTCGACACGGCTGTACTTGTGAATGAGACTGAGCAACTCGCTTTTTTGCGGATCGACATAGATCCAGCTTTGCGCCGGATCATCGAACTTGATGCGCAGTACCGGCAAGGGCAGCTGATTGCCGCGTGAATAATAGTAATCGTCGTACTCGGGCAGGAGATCGTAGCTCGTGACATTCGCATCCTCGACGCTGGCATCGAGCTTCGTTACCAGGGCATCGATGTCAAAGCCGTCCTGCACGCGGAATTCCCTGGCCTTGACCAGCAGGCTGCCCGCTTCGAGCTGGCCGATGATGTAGTACGGCTGGTGCAGGCGATCACGCTTGCTCATGTCGAGGCTGCTGGTGTGGCTGTAGCTCGCTAGGTAATAGGGTTCGCCGCCTATCCAGCGAAACTCCACTTCCTTGATGTCGCCGCTAATGCCTTGCTCCTCCGCAAGGGACTGCCACTGGCCGGCATCGGCGGATGGAAAGGATTCCAGTTCGAGGATGCCTTCCTGGTACACGCCTTCGTCGACCGCCAGGCCGCGGGCGTTGGTCCAGGCAAAAGGCTCCATGGACAGCAGGCCGCTGAACGCCCAGGTCAGGATGAAGATGCCGAACACGGTGCCCAGGATATAGTGCCAGCGCATCATGCCATGGTAGGGAATGGCCCTGCGCAGGTTGAAGGGCCTGACCTTGCGGAACTGGGTCACGCTCATGACAAGCCCGAGCAGTGCCAGTACGCAGCCGATGCCCGACGTCCATACGACAATGTCATACCACAAGGGCTGGTTCGCGCGCAGGCCGGTCAAATAAAACCAGTGCGGAATGGTCCCCAGCCAGGCGAGGATGCGGCTCTGGCGCGTGGTGTAGACGGTGACCTCGGCGCGCATCGGCGAGACATAGGCTTGGGTACCGTAGGCGTCAGCAACCGTGTACTTGTAGAGCGGCAGTTCATTGGGCGTGGCGATGGTCCACTGGTCGGGAACGGTGACCAGGCCGGTGTAGGTGAAGTCGGCAACCGGGATGCCGAGGAAATCACCTGCGATCTGTGCGCCCTGCTCCGGCGTCATCTCATCAAGGAATTCACCGGTGTCGGCCCAGATGAAGGTGCTGGGCGCACGTACTTCGGGAAATTCATAGACCGGCCGGTCGAGCAGTGTGCGCAGTTTCGCTTCGAACGGGGAATAACCGAGGAGGCCGACCGCCTGCAAGGGGGATACCTTCACCTCCTCCATGGCCAGCGGACTGGCACCTTCGATGCGCATGGCCGGGGTCACCCGGGGCATGCCGCCGGCATAGATCATGACGAAGGCGGAGGCAAACCAGACGACGCACAGGAAACTCAGCGGTATGCCGATGTAGCGATGGCTGAGGATGAGCAGGGTCTTGAATGCCCGCATGTTACTCCTGGCGGCTAATGGCTAATGACTATTTAAAAAGTGTACCGAAAACCGGTCACAGCATACCAATGAAACTATTCACCAAACAGGCTGATTACGCCCTCGAATTGAGGAAAATCCATGGATATTAAGCACCTGCGTAATTAATTGCCGACGTTGAGGTAACGCTTCAGTACGCGTCGGTACCAGAGTACAAAACCGGAGATGAACATCACCGCCGGCAACAGCCCCAGCACCACCCAGATATAGGGCAGGCCCGGCCACGACCCGCGGAAACGCCCGAAGTGCAGGTTGACCAGGAAACGCAACCAGCCGTCGGGGCGTTCGAAGTCCTCCAGATCGTTGTCCATGGCATCGACGATATAGTCAAAGGGCTCGGGGAACGCGAAGTAGATCGCCGTGACGCCCCAGACCAGCATCAACAACAGTGTCCAGAATCCGAGAAAGCTGTGCAGCTGCCACATGAAAGAGTGTGACCCGGTACGGGTGATGCGCAACCCATCGACCCAGCGCCGCCTGCCCTGCCACCAGATGATGACCCCGGTCAGCACCATCGCCAGCAGCAGCATGCCGCCAAAGGCGTTGATCTTCCGGCCCAGGGTGCGATCCAGCAGCAAATCGTCATGCAGGCGGGTCAGCCACTCCACCGTGCGCACCTGCCAGGGATAGGTCTCGCCCAGGTCCGCACCGATGTAGTGGTCGAAGTAGCGGCTGCTTTCGACGCCATTTCTTTCCAGCGCCACATACACCGCCCCGTTTTGCCTCCGGGGTGGCACGATATTCCTGACGGTGTAATCGCTGTAGATCACTGCAACCGCCCTTTCCAGCGCCGCGCCGGTCAGCGCGACACCTTCAGTGGATGCGACCTGGTTGGACACGAACCAGCGATTGATCTGGGGACGCAGCACCACGGCGGAACCGGTGACGCTGATGACGAGAATGTACAGGCCGAGTCCGATACCCAGCCACAAATGAACCTGGAACAGGAAGCGTCGAAAGCGTGTTGTTTGCGGGGCCTGGACCCAGCGCTGCCAGCCGTTCACTACGAATACCCATTCAGGTGAAAGCAGTGATTATAGGTGGCTAAAGTGAACCGGGACAATTTCAGAAGACGCTGGTTAGTGCGGTACCGATCTTGTTCCGCACAGTTTTTTCCGCCTTCAGCGCCAGCGGGCTCTCGGTGTAGAACAAAGCCGCAGGGTCGATATCTTCCTGCTCGATGAGGGCCGCCTGCCTGCCCATCAGGGCGCTGTTGTTATGCCCGAAGGCAATACCCTGCTGCAGGATCACCAGCCCCGCCAGGAACAGCACCAGCTTGGCGGCCTTTGCTTTCATCCCTGCAGGCTCGCGGTGATATCCGGGAACACGACATAGAACATGAGCCAGGCCATGAACAGGGTCAGGCACAGGTTCAGGGTCTGGCCGCACAGGTACAGCACCAGCGGTTTGCCGCCATGGAATTGTGACTTCAGCTCGCGGAAGTTGGCGGACAGGCCGATGCTGGCGAAGGCCAGGCAGAACAGCCAGCCGCGCATATCGGACGTGAAATCGAGAACGCCGTTTTCCACCAGTATGGTAGCGGTATTGGTATTGAGTATCTCGATCAGCAGGGAGAACAGGATGCTGGCGCCGAGGAAGCCCAGCACAAACTTGGGAAAACGCAGCCAGATCTCGGAGGCACCGACGCTGCGTCCCTGCGCGTTGTCCACTTTCGTCGCCCAGTACACGGCGACACCGAAGGCCAGCACGCCGATGAGGATGTTCTGGATCATCTTGATGGTGGCCGCGACACTGAGCGCGGTGTCACCCAGGAAGGCGCCGGCTGCCACCACCGCGCCCGTGGCATCGATGGTGCCGCCAATCCAGGCGCCGCCCAGCACTTCCGGCATGCCCACCGCGTTGATGAACGCCGGCAGGGCCACCATCATGACGGCGGTAAAGATCATCGACAGGCCCACTGCCGTGGTGAGCTCTTCCTTGCTGGCACGGCACGCCGCCGCCGTGGCGATGGCGGCGGAGACCCCGCACACCGACATGTCGGCACTGATGGTGATATTGAGCGTCTTAGAGGAAATCTTCAGCACCTTCTGCCCGAACCAGAACGTACTCAGCAGCACTATCGGGGTGACGATCCAGGCCACGAAAATGCCAGGCAGGCCGATGGCCAGCAGCTTGCCGAACAGGACTTCGGCACCCAGCAGCACCAGGCCGGTCTTGATATACAGTTCCGGCTGCAATGCCGGCCTGACAAAGGCCGGGATGCCGAACACATTGCTCACCAGCAGACCGATCACGATGGCCCAGAGTTCGTACCCCAGGCCGATGCTGCGGAACTCGACCTGGTTGGCCAGCAGGTAGGCGAGGATGCCTGTCGCAAAAATGAACACGAAACCCTTGAGGAATTCATCGGCCCGGCGCCGCATCAACAGTGCGGCACCGCCGAACAGGATGGCGAGAAAGAAAAAGAAGACGATGGCGGAAAACAGGAAATCGACGGAAACGGCGCTGACCGGATTCAGGGCCCAGCGGCCCGGCCTGGCACCGTTGACGGTGTCCACCAGGAAGGCGGTGACGGCGTTGCCGCTGTCGTTGTCCGCTGACCAGGCGTCCACGCTGAACCCTGAATCGAGCTGTGCCGCAACGATACTCTCATTGACGCTTGAGAACGGTGCAACTAGGAAAGCAGCCAGGGCCAGGGCGATGATGACGAATCCCAGCAGGATTGCCGCTGTGTCTTCGGTCCATTTAGCCATGCAGCCACCCCCTCCGGAGACCGTGGTCAGAATTCGAAATCGTCGATGTAATAGCGCTCGAAGTGAATGGCTTCCTCATCCAGTTCGCCCATGAGGATGCTTTCGACGTCGCTTTCGACGCGGGTGATGTAATTGTCGAGATCATCCTGGCTGATGGACTCGATCAATGCATCCCGCCATACGGCCGCGTTGCGGGTATTCAGCAGGCGCACTTCATTGGTTTTCGCCCATTCACTGCCGATACGTCCACCCAGATGATAAAGCCTTTCCATGACCTGGGCGGCATACGCCGATTCGGGATCATCGAGTCTGTCCAGCACCTGCCCCTGCAGGTTCAGCCAGCCCGGGGCGAGGCTGTACCCGTTGTAGAACCGAGTTACCCATAACAGGTAGTCATCGCGGGTCTGGTACATCTGGGCCATCTCGTCTTCCATGAAAGCCGTCTCGAAATAATCCCGCGGGTAGGCGCCTGCAGGCCACTCGATATCATCGATGGTGGCGCATCCTGCCAACAACAGCAGCGTGATTACTGTCAGGACTCTTGCAGACATGCCTGTTCCGTATAAATTCCGGTAACCGCTACTCAAACAACCGGTCCACCACGAAGCCACCAACATCCCGGATCTGTTCGGGTGACAGGGCGCCGGTGAAGTTCGGCATGTTGTTGCGGCCGCTGGACACGATGGTGATCACATCCCGAATATCGGTCATGTTGTTCAGCAGCATGGCATTGTTGTGGCCGCCCATGCCGTCCTCACCATGGCATGGCAGGCAGGTCTGCTGGTAGAGGGTCTCCCCAGCCGTGTAATCGGGATCACCCTCCGCAAACACCACCTGCTGGCCTTCCCCGGCGGCATTGGTCAGCGGCAGGGTGTCGCCGGGCGTGGTTTCTTGCATTTGCCCTTCGAGTGAGAACAACCACAGGCTGTCTCCGCGCGGGGAGCCCTGGAACAGGTTGCCGCCTGAATAGGCAGCAATGTACTGGGTGCCATCCCGTTCGAAGCTGATGGCGGGCGCATTCATACCAGCGCCGGTCTGGAATTCCCAGAGCTGCATGCCGGTATCGGAATCTAGTGCGGTCAGGCGGCCATCGCTGCGACCGACGAACACGAGATCGCCGGCGGTGGACAGGAAGCCGGAATAACAGGCGTCGTTCCAGCGGTACTGCCACACCAGCTTGTTGGTGGTCATGTCGATCGCTGCCACGATACCGGTCGTCCTGCGGCTGGAGCCGCCGAAGTTACCGCCGGTCCAGGTTTCGGTGCCGTGTTCTTCCAGGACCTCGGTTTCTTCCATGAACAGGGCAACCGAGGATTCAGACGCACAGACGTACATGGTCTGGCGTGCGGGATCGTAAGCACTCGGAGCCCAGTTGGCGCCGCCGGCCAGGCCGGGCTGGACCAGGACAGGTTCATAGAGGAAGGGGGTGAATATGCGGCCCTGGTTCACCAGTTGAGTGCCTTCCGGCGCCACGTCGATGAACTGGGGAATGAACGCGTCGCCGACCGGATGGGGCTGGGTCGGTGCGGTGAACTGCTCTGCCAGCTGCGGTACCGGTTTTTCCTCGATGCCGATCAGCGGCTCTCCGGTAATGCGGTCGAGGATGTATACCCAGCCGGTCTTGCTGGCTTCGGCAACGGCCTGGCGGATTTCGCCGTTCAGCTCCATGTCAAAAATGATGACGGGGTTCGGCGCATCGTAATCCCACAGGTCGTGATGGACCTGCTGGAAGTGCCAGCGGTATTCCCCGGTGCGGACATCAACGGCAACCATAGAAGTGCTGAACAGGTTGTCACCGGGGCGGATCTTGCCGTTCATGTCGGGACCCGGGTTGCCGGTGGAGAAATAGATCAGGCCCAGTTCGGGATCCAGGGCCGGCGTCTGCCAGACAGTACCGCCGCCGTAGCGCCAGGCATCGTTGTCCTGCGGCCAGGTGTCATGACCGAACTCGCCAGGACCCGGAATGGTCCAGAAGGTCCATACCTCTTCGCCGGTGGCGGCATCGAAAGCCTGTACCAGGCCGCGTACACCCTTCTCGGCGCCGGAGTAACCGGTAATGACCAGCCCGTCGTAGTAAAGCGGCGCGCTGGTGATGCTGTAGCCGTCTTCCCAGCGCATACCCTGCGCTTCCCAGGCGATCTCGCCGGATTCCTGGTCCAGCGCCACGAGTTTTGCATCGAGCTGGCCGACAAAAACCTTGCCTTCACCGATGGCGACACCGCGGTTGTCCCAGCCGCAACAGACCTGCTGGCCCATGCCTTCCGGGAACACCGAAATGTAATCCCACAGTATCTCGCCGCTGTCGAAATCGACGGCAAAGACATCGGAATCACCGGTGCTCATGTACAGCACACCATCCTGGTAAATCGGCGTGCCTTCAGCCGAATGTTTGGTTTCCATGCCGGAGCCGTTGAGATGGGCGCGCCATACCGCCTTGAGATTGGCCACATTGTCGCGGTTGATCTGGTTGAGTGGTGAAAAGCGCTGGTTGGTGAAGGAGCCGCCATTGGTGGGCCAGGCTGCAGTCTGCGGCTGCGCCATCGGGTCGCTGTTCAGGGGACTGCCCTGTGACGCGGGGGTCCGGGCCGCAGCCGGGGCGGCGGCCTGGGTGGCGGCTGCAGGCGTTTCTGCGGATTCTTCCTGGCTGCAGGCAGCCAGCATGACTGTCAGTCCGGCAATGAGTATGTGAATTCTGGACATGGTTTTCCCCTGTACCCGGCGTCTGCGCCGGTGTTTTCATGGTAAAGGAAGGATTATATAGAGTGACCGGGATTTTTTTCCACAAACCGCTGGAATATCAGGCCACGTGGAAGGTCCGGCGCAGGTAGCGCAGGCCGAGAAAAATGAAAGGCCAGACCACAGCGCTGGACAGGGCCGAGATCATGAAAATCAGGTTGGGGGCGGTGTTCTGGTTGTTGGCGGTCAGCACCCAGAAGGACAGCAGCTGATGTATGCCCACCAGGATCAGGATGGTGCTGCTTTGCTGGATGGCGGTGAACATGCGCATGCGCTGGTAGAGGCTCAGCGCCAGGTACGCAACGAGTGCCAGTGCCAGCGCATTGAGACCAAGCAGCGAGCCTTCCAGGACATCGAGGAAGAAGCCGGCGATCCAGGCAGTGAACAGGCCAATGCGGTGCGGCAGGGCCATGACCCAGTAGATCACCACCAGCGCGACCCATTCGGGTCGATAGGATTCCAGCCACTGCGGCAGCGGGAATACCGTGAACAGGGCCGCCATCGCGAAGGTGGCGAAGATGATCCAGCCGCCATGGTGTTTGCTGAACTTGACGGCCATTACTCGGCATCCCCACGAAATACGAGCAATACGTTCCGGCTGCGATCGAGTTGCGCGGTGGGTTCGACGCTGACGGTGGCAAACGGTTCGCCCGGGTCGTGCACGACGCTGGACACCACGCCGACAGGATAACCCGCCGGGAAGCGGCCGCCGAATCCGGAGGTGACGAGGACATCCCCGGTGACGATATCGAAGGTGTCTGAAATATTGTTCAGGGTCAGCCGGTGCAGGCTGTCCTGGGTGCCAGAGGCTATGGCGCGGTTGCCGTTGCGGTTGACCTGTACCGGCGTCAAATGCTGGGGATCGGTGATCAGCAGCACCCAACTGGAGTAGGGTTCCACCTCGACCACCTGCCCCAGCAAGCCAAAGGCATCGAGCACGGGCTGGCCGATGTAAACACCGTCCGCGGATCCCGCATTGATCAACACCCGCTTGATGAAGGGATCGGGGGATTCACCCGTAACCTGCGCCAGCACCCCCCGCTCATCGACGATGCTGGAAGCATTAAGCAGTTCATTAAGGCGGTCATTTTCCGCCTCCAGGTGCTCCAGTTTCTGCAGACGGTACTGCTGGGTCAGCAACTGCTCCTTCAATCGCTGGTTTTCACCGATCAGGTAGCTGCGGCTTTGCAGGTTGTTATTGACGGAATCGGAAATCGATCGCGGCGTGTCAGCCAGCCAATGCAACGGCGTGACCAGGTAGGAAGCGTAGAAGCGAACCTGGTCCAGGTAGTTGAAGCGGCTGTCCGCGAGCATCATGATCATGGACAGCAGGGCAAGGCCCAGCAAACGATAGCCTTGCGAAGATGTTTGGATGAATAAGGACTTGATTGCTTTCTACCTCTGCCGGGCGGAATAGCGATTTATACTAGGATAAAAAGAAGGACCGATAAAGGGATAAAACGATAAAGGGATAAAGCGTTCAATCAAACCAGCAACTTCTAAGTTTTCAATTGCTTAAAGGCCGTTAGAGCCATGAATCTGCAGGTTTCAATTCGACTTTTCTGTATACGCTTTATCGTTTTATCCCTTTATCCTTTTGTCGATATCGGGAAAGTTTCTCTCATCTGTCCGAAGTCGCTGGTTTTCGAAATTTAATCGATGGTCAGCAAATCAAGATCATGCGCATCCATCAGTTCCATCGCCTTGCCGCCGCCGCGTGCAACACAGGTCAGGGGATCGTCGGCCACGATAACGGGCAAGCCGGTCTCCTCGCTGAGGAGCTTGTCGAGGTCGCGCAACAAGGCGCCGCCACCGGTCAGGACCAGTCCGCTTTCGGCGATGTCCGATGCAAGCTCAGGCGGCGACTGCTCAAGGGCGCTTTTAACCGCCTGCACGATGGCAGACAGCGGCTCCTGCAGGGCTTCGAGAATCTCGTCGCTGTTGAGCGTAAAGCTGCGCGGCACACCTTCCGCCAGGTTGCGGCCACGGACATCGATCTCACGGATTTCGGGGCTGTGGAAGGCGCAACCGATTTCCTTCTTGATGCGTTCCGCGGTGGCGTCACCGATCAGGCTGCCGTAGTTGCGGCGTACGTGAGTGGTGATCGCTTCATCGAAGCGGTCTCCGCCGATGCGCACGGATTCGGAATACACCACACCGTTCAGTGAAATGATGGCGATCTCGGTGGTGCCACCGCCGATATCGACCACCATGGAGCCGCTCGCCTGTTCGACGGGAAGGCCGGCGCCGATTGCCGCCGCCATGGGTTCCTCGATAAGGCGCACTTCACGAGCACCGGCACTCATGACCGACTCGCGGATCGCGCGCCGTTCCACCTGCGTGGATTTGCAGGGGACGCACACCAGGACGCGGGGACTCGGGCGAATAAAGGAATTCTCATGCACCTTGTGAATGAAGTGCTGCAGCATTTTTTCCGTTACCTGGAAATCGGCAATAACACCGTCCTTCAGGGGACGGATCGCCGTGATGTTGCCCGGTGTACGGCCCAGCATGCGCTTGGCATCGGCGCCAACGGCGGTCACGGTCTTCTGGCCATTGTGTATGCGGATGGAAACTACTGAGGGTTCGTTCAGGACTATGCCCTGGTCACGGACATAAATAAGGGTGTTGGCAGTTCCCAGGTCGATCGACAGATCATTGGAGAACATGCCACGTAGCTTCTTCAACATGGGATTCGGTTTGCCCTCAAAAAATAGTAATAAAGCGGGGGGGATCGGCTCTTAATGTATCCTGCATTGTAGTTATTCGAGCAGTACTTCCAGTATAATCACCGGTCTCAGCTCGGGCAACTCTAGCAATCACAACAACTTAGAGCAAGATTTAAATCTGAATTGTCAGATTTGTGTCACTATTTTAGCCGGTTTCTGCCCCTATTTGATACAGGAGTTTTGAATGTCAATCGAGCTTGCCGATGTGGAAAACATAGCCCACCTCGCCCGCCTGCACCTAAGTGATGCCGAAAAGCAGGAAGCGGCCAAGAGCATGTCCAATATTCTCGGCCTGATCGACCAGATGCAGTCGGTGGATACCGCCAATGTCGAGCCACTGGCCCATGCCTTCGATGCGGTCCAGCGCCTGCGCGAGGACGTGGTCACCGAAACCGACCACCGGGACGAACTGCAGGAGATTGCCCCCGAAACCGAGGACGGCCTGTTCCTGGTCCCCAAGGTGATCGAGTAGCCCCGGCTTCACGCTTCCAGCCGCTTTTTAAACCAATACTTCATGATTACTTGCATTTTAACTGCATGCACCGGTACCGCTAACGATGATTGATTCAGGCCTTGCCCAGATTTCCCGCGCACTTGCCGACGGCAAGGTCTCAAGCACCGAGCTGACGCAGGATTACCTCAAACGCATTGCCACCGAGAACGGCGACCTCAATGCCTATATCACCGTGTGCGAGGAACTTGCCCTGTCCCAGGCAAAGGCGGCAGACGAAAGACGCAGCAAGGGTGAAGCAGGTGCCTTCACCGGCATTCCCATCGCCCACAAGGACTTGTTTTGCACCCAGGGTATCCGCACTTCCTGCGGCTCCAGGATGCTCGACAACTTCATCGCGCCCTACAACGCCTCAGTGGTGGAACGTTTCAATGCCGCGGGTGCCGTCACGCTTGGCAAGACCAACATGGACGAATTCGCCATGGGGTCTTCCAACGAAACCAGTTTTTACGGACCGGTCAAAAACCCCTGGGACCGTTCACGTGTGCCCGGCGGTTCTTCCGGGGGCTCAGCGGCCGCGGTTGCCGCCCGACTGTGCGCCGGCGCCACCGCCACCGATACAGGCGGCTCCATCCGCCAGCCGGCGTCCTTCACCAACATCACCGGGCTGAAGCCAACCTACGGACGCATCTCCCGCTGGGGCATGGTGGCCTTCGCGTCGAGCCTCGACCAGGCCGGCACCATGACCCAGTCCGCAGAAGACGCCGCACTCATGCTGAACGTGATGGCTGGCTTGGATACCCGCGATTCCACCAGCAGCGATGTCCCGGTCGAGAATTACAGCGCGACCCTGGACAGGCCCCTGGACGGGCTGAAGATTGGCATCCCGGTTCAGCACTTTTCCGAGGGCCTGGAACCGGCCGTGGAACAGGCCATTCGCGACGCCATTGCCGAGTACGAAAAGATGGGCGCGACCGTGAAGGAAGTCAGCCTGGACAACAGCCACCTGTCAGTATCCGCCTATTATGTCATCGCGCCGGCCGAGGCTTCCGCCAACCTCTCCCGCTACGACGGCGTCCGCTACGGTTACCGCTGTGCCAATCCAGTGGACCTCGAAGACATGTACAAGCGCACCCGCAGCGAGGGTTTCGGCGCGGAGGTCAAACGCCGCATCATGGTCGGTACCTATGCCCTGTCCGCAGGCTACTACGATGCCTACTACATCAAGGCGCAGAAGATCCGCCGACTGATCAAGAACGATTTCCAGAAGGCATTCGGTGAAGTGGATGTCATCATGGGTCCTACCTCCCCGCACACGGCATTCCCCATCGGCTCGAAAAACGATGACCCGGTAAAGATGTACCTGGAAGATATCTACACGATAGCGGTCAACCTGGCAGGGCTGCCCGGCATTTCCGTACCGGCGGGCATGGTGAACGGCCTGCCCGTGGGGCTGCAGATCGTCGGCCGCGATTTCGCCGAGGCACAGCTGCTCAACGTGGCGCACAAATTCCAGCAAATCACCGACTGGCACACGCAGGCGCCGGGAAAATAACCCGGCAGGATCACGATATGGAATGGGAAACAGTCATCGGTCTTGAAGTGCACGTGCAGTTGTCCACGGCCTCCAAGCTTTTTTCCGGCACCAGCACAGAATTCGGCGCCGCGCCCAACACGCAGGCCAGCATCTATGACCTGGCAATGCCAGGCACCCTGCCCGTCCTGAACAAGGAAGCACTGAAGATGGCTGTCAAGTTCGGTCTCGCCATCGATGCCGAGATCGGCCGCATGTCCATCTTCGACCGCAAGAACTATTTCTATCCCGACCTGCCCAAGGGCTACCAGACCTCGCAGCTCGACCACCCCACCGTGGGCAAGGGCAAACTGGTCATCGACATGGAAGACGGCACACAGAAGACCATCGGCGTGACCCGCGCGCACATGGAAGAGGACGCCGGCAAGTCCCTGCACGAGGATTTCCACGGTAAATCCGGTATCGACCTGAACCGGGCCGGCACCCCGTTGCTGGAGATCGTCTCTGAACCAGACCTGCGCAGCGCCAAGGAAGCCGTCGCCTACCTGAAAAAGCTGCACTCCATCATTCTCTACCTCGGCATCTCCGACGGCGACATGTCCCAGGGCTCCATGCGCTGCGATGCCAACGTGTCAATCCGCCCGAAAGGCGCGACCGAATACGGCACGCGCACCGAGCTGAAGAACATCAACTCATTTCGTTTCGTGGAAAAGGCCATCAATATCGAGGTCGAGCGCCAGATCGACATCATCGAGGACGGCGGCAGGATCATCCAGGAAACCAGGTTGTACGATTCGGACAGGAACGAGACCCGCTCCATGCGCAGCAAGGAAGTGGCCAACGATTACCGATACTTCCCCGAACCGGACCTGCTGCCGGTGGTCATCGACGACGCCTTCATCGAAGCGGTGCGCCAGACCCTGCCGGAACTGCCGGACGTAAAAAAGGCCCGCTTCCAGGAACAGTATGGCCTGAGCGAATACGACGCCATGGTTCTGTCGAGCGACCTGGCCACGGCTGACTACTTCGAAGCGGTCACCGAAGCCAGCGGCGACGCCAAGTTAAGTGCGAACTGGGTCATGGGCGACCTGCAGGCCGTACTGAACACCAGCGAGCTGCCGATCGCGAACAGCCCCGTAAGTGCCAGGGCGCTTGCCGGTCTCATCACCCGCATCAAGGATGACACCATATCATCCAAGATCGCCAAGACCGTATTCGAGGCCATGGTGGCCGGTGAAGGCGATGCCGACAGCATCATCGAGAGCAAGGGCCTGAAGCAGGTCACCGATACCGGCGCCATCGAGAAACTGGTCGACGACGTCATTGCCGGCAACCCGGCTCAGGTGCAGCAATTCAAGGAAGGCAAGGAACAGGTGATCGGCTTCTTTGTCGGCCAGGTCATGAAAGCATCCCAGGGCAAGGCCAACCCCGGCCAGGTCAACAGGATGCTGAAGGAAAAATTGGCTAAATAGCGCGGGTCAGACCAACTTGATCCATCGCTTGTTCTGAACTGGGTATTATTATCGGGATCAAGTTGCTCTGACCCCATTGATCATTTAAACGAGTTAATTAGATGAAATCAGAAAAGAAAACCGGCGCCGACCGCGCACAACCATCCGTCACCAATGAATGGTGGAGCGATGAACGGGTGAGAACCTACCTGGATTTGGAGACCGCTGGCGATGAGGCCAGGGATTTCCATGTCCTGCAAAAAGCCTATCGCGGCATGGTGCCGGAAGCCTTCGGGCGGTTCATCGGGTTTTTTATCGAGGCAGGCAGGAACCTGAACGAGACCAACAAGTATGGTGAAACCATCCTGTCGATCGTGTCACAGCATCGCAACTCGAAGGAATACGCCGAAATCCTGAAAAAGGCCGGCGCCAGGTAATCAGTGCCGGGGCCGTCCCCGGCCGCCTCCAGGTTTGCCGCCCCGGCCGCTTTTCCCACCGTGACTCTTGCCCTCGGCCTTGAACTTTGAGGGTCGGGAAAACGGCGGCGGTGTTGCCAGCAATGTTTCCGGGGGGTGCTCACACGGCAGCTTCATACCGATGGTCTGTTCGATCTCCGGCAACAGGAACGAATCATCCTCGCACGCGAAACTGATGGAAGTGCCCAGCGCACCGGCCCGGCCCGTACGACCGATCCGGTGTACATAGTCCTCAGCTTCTTCCGGCAGGTTGAAATTCACCACGTGGGTGATGTCGTCGATATGCAGTCCCCTGCCCGCCACGTCGGTGGCCACCAGCACCTGGATCGTGTCGTTCTTGAATTCTTCCAGGGTCTTTACGCGCTTGGGTTGTGAAATTTCTCCCGACAACAAACCGACGCTCACCTCGTTACGATGCAGATTGTCGGCAAGGCGGCGGGCCTGGTCGCGCCGGTTGGTGAATACGATCACGCGTTCGCCTTCATCGCTCTGGATCAGGTTGTAGAGCAGGCTGTATTTCTGGTCCGTGGTGACCAGGTAGACCAGCTGGTTGACGTTGTCCGTGGTCAGCCGCGGCGACTCCACTTCAATCCTGATCGGATCCACCGCCCAGCGATCGGCAAGTTCCAGGATATCGTTGGTGAAGGTGGCGCTGAACAACATGGTCTGGCGACAATCCTTTTTCGGTGTGGCGGCCACCACCTGGCGCACCTGTGGAATGAACCCCATGTCCAGCATGCGGTCGGCTTCATCGAGTACCAGCAACTCCACCATGCTCAGGTCTATGTTGCGGTTGCGCACGAAGTCGAGCAACCGTCCCGGTGTGGCGGCGACGATGTCGACCACTTCATTATCGAGTACCTTTTGCTGTTTCTGGTAATCGATACCACCCACCAGGGTGACCACATTCAGATCGGTGTATTTCGTCAGTGCCACGGCATCCTTGGCGATCTGCATGACCAGTTCCCGTGTCGGGGCGATGATCAGCGCACGCGGCTCACCCACGAAGCGTTCGCCTTCGATGGGGTTCTTCAGCAGGTCGTTGATGATGGTGGCCAGGAAGGCAGCTGTCTTGCCGGTACCGGTCTGCGCCTTGCCGGTGACATCATGGCCTTCGAGGGTGTAGCGCAGGCTCTGGGCCTGGATAGGAGTGCAAAATTCGAAACCCAGGTCATCCACTGCCCTAAGCAGCGGCTCCGGCAGGTCGAATTCGTTGAATTTCACTTTCCCGGTGCTGTCCCCTTCCTGGCCGCTGTCATTGCCGGCCTTCTCGTCGTTATTGGGTACAGGGGATTCGGGATTGTCGGCAGTGGTTTCTGTCTCTACTGTTTCACTTTCAGACTGCATGCAGCGTTTTTCTTTATAATTCAGAATATTGGGCCGGTATCATAGCGAAAAGCAGTAAGTGTTGAAATGAAATTCTGTGAACAATGCCAACAATCCTGGCCGGAGCATGCCCGTTACTGCATGAATTGCGGCAGTGCACTGGTCAGCGCCCCGTCCGGGCAAGGCGGCCGCGAGCGGCGCAATGTCCGCGGCTGGCAGGTGTTCTGGCTTACCCTCGGCGGCAGCCTGGTGCTGTCCTGGCTGCTGGTCGCGGTGCTGCACCTGCCGGTATTTATTATCGGCGCCTTCCTGCCGCTGTTGTGGTATTCCCGCAAGTAAGCCCGGTAATCAGCTGCGGCAGCGATAAATGGTGAACGTCTGTTCGCCGTCCTCCACGCGCGTCGCCGGCACGATGGCGTCACCGCGATCGGCGGCACGGTTGCGAGCCAGGGTACGCAACTCCAGCGCCACCTTGTCCATATCGCGATCCAGCACCACCTTGTCCCGCACGGAAACCGTCGTGGTGCCGGTGCGTTCACAATTGGCGACTTCGGCCGCAGTCAGTACCGCCACATTTTCACCCGCTGCGGTCAGCTTAACCCAGGTACAGGACGTGAGCAGGAAGACAGCGATGACCGGGAGTGTTTTCAGGATGGGTTTCATGGTTCCTCACTTTGAATGCAGGGATCAGTCCCTGTTGAATTTCACATTGATCTCTAGGCTGACCAGATCCTCGGCCATGTTCAAGTACTGGTCGAGACCGAAATCGGTCCGGTTGAAGCTGCCGGTGGCCAGCATGCCGATACTCGATCCTTCCAGCTTGCTGTCCGAACCGCCATAAAACTGCACGTGCAGGGTCCACGGCCGGGTGATTCCCATGAAGTTGAGTTCGCCGAGAAAGTCCGCCGTAGTTTCACCGGTGACATCAACACTGGTCGTGGTGAAGGTGGACTCGGGATAGAGCGGGGCATTGAACCAGGCGCTTGAATTCACCAGGGTTTCCACCACGTCGCCGTCCGCCATGTCGAGACTGCCCATCTGCACGCTTGCGGTCAACCGCGAATTCGACAAATCATCGAAATCCATGACCAGGGTGGCGGCATAATTGTCGAAACGCCCGACCAGGTTGAGATACTGCTGCTGCATGACCCTGAACAGCACGCTGCCATACTGGCGGGTCAGGGTATAGGAGACTGTATTGTCCTCGGCGGCACTGCCTGACAGGGGCAGCAGGACCAGGAGGAGGATGGTTGTGATACTTCTGGAAAATTTTGCCATGACTGCAGCGGTTAGCTCCTTGCGAATTGGCCGGTAAGAAGCCGCCAATTCTCACAGGCCAGCAGGAGCAGGTCAATTAAAGACTCCCGCTGCCGGATGATCCGGGCAGGAGGAAAACCACCTGCCCGGTTGCCGCACTTTACTTGATCGGGATCTGCTTGCGCGCCGGTGGAATATCGCCCTTCGGGATATCCAGGGTAAGCACGCCGTTATCAAAGTTCGCCTTGATTTTCGACTCATCGATATTCTTGCCGAGATTGAAGCTGCGCGAATACTTGCCGTAGCGACGCTCCTGGCGAATGATCCGACCCTCTTTCTTTTCCTCCGCCTCGTCCTTGTGCTCGGCGGCAATGGTCAGGACATTGTTATCCACGGAAATATCGATTTCCTCTTTCTTGAGCCCCGGGAAATCCGCTTTCACGGTATAACCGGCATCGGATTCCTTGATATCAACCGCGATATTGCCGACCTCCATGCGCGTCTCGGGCAAGAGCCTGAAGGACGGCAGATTGTCATTGAAGAAACTGTCGTTGAAAAAACTGTCCAGCGCACCCAGGCCTGAACGTTTCGGAATAAGGTTCATGGTTCTCTCCTGTTGGCCCAGTCGGGCATCCTGTTGAATGTTGCAGCGGGCGTTTCCGTCCTCTGTTGCCAGGTATCTGCGGGCGGCTCCGCGCTTCTTCAATAGCCCACCGCGCCCTTTGAGCGGGTTGGTTGACGCAGATCAAACGGGACGCGGGTGTTTCAGCCGCAACAGGGACAGGCAGGGTTTTTC